>Ga0222627_1000321_pt1 | contig 24160 bp, 17 predicted proteins | sample AntAcemetageno93_FD_179859 | JGI IMG/M metagenome (GOLD analysis project Ga0222627, IMG submission 179859) | Saline water microbial communities from Ace Lake, Antarctica - #93 | ecosystem: Environmental > Aquatic > Non-marine Saline and Alkaline > Saline | place: Antarctica: Ace Lake | collected... | reverse complement strand
AAATTTTATTTGTAATTTTACTCATGAGAAAGTTTGTTTTTGTTGTGGTTAACAGGCTGTAAGATAATAAATTATTACTTGCAACCAACAAACTTTCTCATTTTTTTATGAATAATTCAGGCTAAATATCTGAAGAGTAGATTTTAATTCAAATTAAACAAAATAATTGTTCCACAAAACACCTCATTTCATCCAGAAAATAATAACTTTGTAAACTAAAATTTTTAATCAAAAAAAGAGCTTTATGAAAAAACTATTCACTTTTATTATTCTGTCATTTTTAATTTGTAGTAATACTTTTTCTCAGGATGAAACACGTTTATTGCGTTTTCCTGCAGTGCACGGAGATCAAATTGTTTTCTCTTATGCCGGTGATCTTTACACAGTGGATAAATCAGGTGGAATTGCCCGAAAATTAACCAATGATGTTGGTTATGAAATATTTGCACGATTTTCACCTGATGGCAAGAACATTGCCTTTACCGGTCAATATGACGGTAATACTGAAGTATTTTTAATCCCTGCAAAAGGTGGTATTCCACAACGGTTAACGTACACTGCCACACTTAACAGGGATGATATTTCCGACAGAATGGGACCTAATAATATTGTAATGTGCTGGAAAGATAATAATTCTATTGTTTTTCGCTCCAGAAAGCAAACATTTAATTCATTCAAAGGTCAATTGTTTCTTGCAGATATAAAAGGAGGATTATCTAAGGAATTACCTTTACCATGTGGAGGGTTTTGCAGTTATTCACCGGATAAAAAGAAACTTGCCTACAATCAGGTATTCCGTGAATTCAGAACATGGAAATACTATCGTGGAGGAATGGCTGACGACATCTGGATCTATGATTTTGAAACAAAGCAGGTGAAAAACATTAGTAACAATCCTGCACAGGATATTATACCCATGTGGAAAGATGATATTATTTATTTTATTTCCGACCGTGACCGCATTATGAACCTGTTCTCATATAATACAACTACAGAGGAAACAAGAAAACTTACCAACTTTGACACATATGATGTAAAATTCCCTTCACTGGGGAATAATGCAATTGTTTTTGAAAACGGAGGATATATTTACTATTTCGATCTGAGTACTCAAACAGCTGAAAAGATCTCTGTTACTATAGCAAATGACTTCACTTCAGCCAGAAATGAAACAAAGGATGCAAGTAAGTACATTAATTCCATGGCAATCTCACCTCATGGCAAAAGAGTTGTTTTCGGAGCAAGAGGAGATATTTTTACTGTCCCTGTCAAATCAGGTATCACAAAAAACCTCACAAACTCGTCTGGTGTTCATGACAGAAATGTTGAATGGTCGCCTGATGGAAAATACATATCTTATATTTCCGACAAGAGTGGTGAAGATGAGATTTATATCATTATGCAGGATGGCAGTGAAGCTGCTGTACAATTAACTGAAAATAGTGATACATATAAGTATAATCCAATCTGGTCGCCTGATAGTAAAAAGCTTCTCTGGGGCGACAAAAAACTTCGTCTTCAATATTTGGACATTGAGTCAAAGAAAATTACTATCGTTAATCAATCAACAGTATGGGAATATCGTGATTATTCCTGGTCGCCGGACAGTAAATGGATAACTTATACCAATGCTAGAACAGGCGCTACTAATCAGATATACTTATATGAATTAGCAAGTAAAACAAATACCCCGGTCACTGACGATTGGTATGATGCAAGTAGTCCTGTTTTCAGCACTGATGGCAAGTATTTGTTTTTTGATTCTTCAAGGGATTATAACCCTATCTATAGTTGGACTGAATGGAACCATGCTTATGTTGACATGAATAACATTTATTTCATAACTCTTGAGAAAAGCACTCCTTCCCCCTTTGAACCGAAAAACGACTTAGTTAAACCTGACATTGATGAGGCAAATGCTAAGAAAGAGGACAAAGAGCCAAAGGATGAAAAGGCTGAGAAAACCAAGGATATAAAAATTGATCTGGATGGAATCACCGGTAGAATAATCGGGTTACCTATAAAACCAGCCCGATACTGGAATATTAATGTAGTTGGTAATAGTGTTTATTACATAAAATTTAAATCCTCTGACAAAAAGCCAGGCTTTATGCTATATGATCTTAAAGACAAAAAAGAAACCCGGCTTGGTGATTTTCGTAATTACATTCTCTCTGCAGATAATAAGAAAATGTTAATGATATCAGGTGGCAAATATGCTGTTATTGATCTCCCAAAATCAAAAGTTCAGCTTAAAGATTTTGTTGACCTTTCAAACATGAAAGTTTGGGTAAACTTACATGAGGAGTGGAAACAGATATATGATGAATCGTGGAGACAAATGCGTGATTTCTTTTATGATCCAAATATGCATGGAGTAGACTGGGAAAAAATTCATGAAAAATATTCACCACTCCTATCTTATGTCAATAACAGAAATGATTTGAATTACATTATTGGTGAAATGATAGGCGAACTCAACGTTGGCCATGCATATGTTAGCGGTGGAGACAAGCCAAAGCCAAAAAGAATTAAGACAGGCTTGTTGGGAGCAAGATTAAGTAAGGAGGAATCAGGATACTATAAGATCAATACAATTCTGAAAGGAGAAAACTGGACAAACAATAAGCGTTCTCCATTTACAGAAATTGGTGTTGACGTTAGTGAGGGTGATTATATTATTGCTGTAAACGGCAAGTCCACTACAGGAATGACGAATATTTACGAATCATTGGTGAACACAGCAGGAAAGCAGGTCGAGCTTACTATTAACAGCTCTCCCACTGAATCGGGAAGCAGGAAAATAATTGTTGTACCTATTGATGACGAGTCACATCTTTACTACTACAACTGGGTTCAAAATAACATTAAAAAAGTTAACGAAGCTACTGACGATAAAGTTGGGTATATTCACATTCCCGACATGATGGCGCAAGGATTAAATGAATTTGTTAAATATTTTTACCCTCAATTAAGTAAAAATGCAATTATTATTGATGACAGAGGCAATGGAGGTGGTAACGTATCTGCAATGATCATAGAGAGGCTAAACAGAGAAATAGCCTTAATGAGGGTAAGCAGAAACACGGAGCAATCACCGGGAAGACTTGCAATGATCCTGGGGCCAAAAGTAGTTCTTATTGACAAGTACTCCGCTTCGGATGGTGATCTTTTCCCTTATCAGTTTAAAAAATTAAAAATGGGAAAACTTATCGGGGAACGTACCTGGGGTGGTGTTGTTGGAATAAGAGGGTCTTTACCTTTTATTGATGGAGGTTCATTACACAAACCTGAATTTGCTCATTACGATACAGATGGCAAAAAGTTTATCATAGAAGGCCATGGCGTTGAACCGGACATTGAAGTAATTAACGATCCGGCTAAAGAATACTCAGGTGAGGACCAGCAACTTAATAAAGCAATTGAGGTAATACTGGAAGAGATGAAAAACTATCCACAGGAACTGCCACCAATTCCGGAATATCCGGATAAATCAAAGACGCCGGAGGATAAATAATATTCAATAGTAATTCATTGTAATTAAGTGGTAATTAGATGGTAATTCAATAGTTGGTTATACAAATTACAACTTAATTACGCGAAGCAAATTACATCCGAAGGACAAATTACAGCTAAGCGAATTACGTGCGAAACACAAATTACGCCTGTGCTGTTGGTCCACCCAGATTGAAGGGCATAGGGTCTAAACCTTCAGGCTCTTTTATGCTTCCATGCATAGACTCAAACTTAGAGATATTATCCTGAAGAGCTCTAAGCAATCTTTTTGCATGCTGAGGTGTTAGAATGATTCTTGATTTTACTTTAGCCTTAGGAATTCCGGGAAGCATCTTAATGAAATCTACAATAAATTCAGCGTGGGAATGAGTTATTACAGCAAGGTTTGAATAAGTACCTTCAGCCATTTCTTCGCTCAACTCAATGTTAATTTGATTTTGTTGTTTTTGATCAGCCATAATATTTTTTTTAAGTAAAAAAAAGGCAAGTCTCTGGTTTTACAAAACATCCAGGCTTGCCTCTTAAGGATTTTTATTTTATTATTATTCTTTAACTAATTCCTCGTCCTCTTCTTTTTTTGAAGCCATTAATGTATCGTATTCCTCTTTCGAGCCTACGATCATATTATAATAATCTCTCAAGCCGGTACCAGCAGGGATAAGATGTCCGACTATCACATTCTCTTTTAATCCAAGCAGATCATCTGATTTAGCTGCCACAGATGCTAAAGTAAGAACTTTTGTTGTTTCCTGGAAAGAGGCTGCTGAAATAAAACTTTTTGTTTGCAGGGAAGCTTTCGTTATTCCCTGTAATACCTGCCTTGCAGTTGCAGGTTGAGCTTCTCTGGCATCAATTAATTTCTTATCTTTTCTTTTAAGCAAAGAATTTTCATCTCTTAGCTTTCTTGCGCTTACAATTTGCCCTGATTTAAACACCACAGAATCTCCTCCTTCAACTATCACTTTCTTCCCAAAGATCCAATCGTTTTCACTCTGGAAATCTATTTTATTTACCAGCTCGCCTTCAAGGAATTTTGTATCGCCAGGATCAGCAACTTCAACCTTACGCATCATCTGGCGCACAATGACTTCAAAATGTTTATCATTTATTTTTACACCTTGCAAACGATATACTTCCTGAATTTCATTCACAATATATTCCTGGACTTTCATAGGCCCTTTAATAGCAAGTATATCAGCTGGAGTCATAGCTCCTTCTGAGAGTGGTGTTCCGGCTCTGACATAATCATTTTCCTGAGCAAGGATTTGTTTTGAGGTGGAAATAAGATAATGCTTTTCTTCACCTGTTTTAGAAGTAATAATTACCTCACGGTTTCCTCTCTTCAATTTCTTACCAAACGACACAACGCCATCAATTTCAGAAACAGTAGCAGGATCAGAAGGATTTCTTGCCTCAAACAACTCAGTAACACGAGGTAGTCCTCCGGTAATGTCACCTGACTTACCAATTGCTCTTGGAATTTTCACCAGGATATCTCCGGCTTTGATCTTAGATCCTTCATCTTTTACAATGTGAGCACCAACAGGAATATCGTAACTCTTAATAACTTCTTTGTCATGAGACAAAATCTTTATTGAAGGGTTTTTAGCTTTTTGACGGGTTTCAACAATGACTTTATCCTGATATCCTGTTTGATCATCAGATTCAATTCTATATGTCACACCTTCAATAATATTTTCATAGGAAATCTTCCCTGATACTTCAGATAAAATAACGGCATTATATGGATCCCAATCACTAATCAAATCACCTTTCGAAACCTCAGCACCATGATTAATATATAGCTTTGCCCCGTATGGAATATTTCCTGAGGTCAGTATAATATTCGTTTTTTTTTTTTTATCAATAATTCTCATCTCAGCGGAGCGGCCAATAACAATATTATATTTTTTAGAATTTTCATCCTGATATTTAACGAATCTTAATTCATCAATTTCAAGAACACCGTCAAACTTGGCTTCTATACGAGATGCGATTGCAATACTTGAAGCAGTACCACCAACGTGAAATGTTCTAAGTGTAAGCTGTGTACCAGGTTCTCCGATAGACTGTGCACCCATAACACCAACTGCTTCTCCCTTTTGTACCATTCTACCGGAAGCCAGATTTCGACCATAACATTTTGTACATACCCCTGTTTTAGCCTCACAGGTTAAGACCGAACGAATTTCAACAGATTCAATGGGGGATTCTTCAATGATCTGGGAAATTTCTTCAGTAATCTCATTACCTTCCTCTATTATCAAATCACCTGTTAACGGGTGATAGATATTATGTAAAGTTGTTCTACCAAGGATTCTATCGTATAAGGTTTCTACAGTCTCTTCAGCTTTTTTTAGAGCTGTGATTGTAAGTCCTCTCAGTGTCCCACAATCTTTATAAGAGATGATAACATCTTGGGCAACATCGACAAGACGACGGGTCAGATACCCAGCATCAGCAGTTTTAAGAGCAGTATCAGCAAGTCCTTTACGAGCGCCGTGAGTAGAAATAAAGTACTCAAGAACAGATAGTCCCTCTTTAAAGTTTGATAAGATAGGATTTTCAATAATCTCACCTCCCGTTGCTCCGGATTTTTGTGGTTTTGCCATCAAACCTCTCATTCCTGACAACTGGCGAATCTGCTCTTTTGACCCCCTGGCACCAGAGTCCAACATCATAAAAACGGCATTAAATCCTTGTTTATCCTTTGAAATCTGATTCATCAGATGCTGTGTCAACTTGGAATTTGTATGAGTCCAAATGTCAATGATCTGATTATACCTCTCATTGTTGGTAATAAATCCCATATTATAATTATTGACCACTTCATCAACTTCAGCATTGGCATCCTTAATCAATTCTTCTTTGATCTCAGGAATAAGTATATCACCAAGGTTAAATGAAAGACCTCCCTTAAAGGCCATATTAAACCCAAGGCTTTTAATGTCATCCAGAAACTGAGCAGTTTTAGATGTCCCGGTCTTTCTCAGAACATCACCAATTATATCTCTCAGAGCCTTTTTAGTAAGGAGTTGGTTGATATATCCATATTCTTCAGGAACTACCTTATTGAATAGGATTCTTCCAACAGTTGTTTCTATTAACTTTAAAACCCTAGTTCCGTTTTCTTCGACAGGTATTCTTACATTAATATATGCATGCAGGTCAATTTTTCCTTCATTATAAGCAATATTTACCTCATCAGCTGAATAGAAATAAGATCCCTCACCTTTAACCTTTTCATCTTTTTCGCTTTTTTTGCCTTTTGTCATGTAATACAGGCCTAATACCATATCCTGTGAAGGTACTGTAATTGGTGCACCATTGGCAGGATTTAAAATATTATGTGAGGCAAGCATAAGAAGCTGTGTTTCAATAACTGCAGCATTACCCAGGGGAACATGCACAGCCATCTGGTCACCATCAAAGTCAGCATTAAAAGCAGTACAAACCAGGGGGTGTAATTGTATGGCCTTACCTTCAACCAGTTTTGGCTGAAAGGCTTGTATACCAAGCCGGTGAAGTGTAGGAGCACGATTAAGCATTATTGGATGTCCCTTAAGAATATTCTCAAGAATATCCCATACAACAGGGTCTTTCCTGTCAACGATCTTTTTTGCTGATTTCACTGTTTTAACAATTCCTCTTTCAAGCATCTTGCGAATAATAAAAGGCTTGAACAGTTCTGATGCCATATCTTTAGGAATTCCACATTCATGGAGTTTCAGTTCAGGTCCGACAACAATAACAGATCTGCCTGAATAGTCAACTCTTTTTCCCAGAAGATTCTGACGAAAACGTCCCTGTTTACCTTTAAGACTGTCGCTTAATGACTTCAGAGCTCTGTTGGATTCGGTTTTAACAGAATTTGCTTTTCTTGAATTATCAAATAATGAATCGACAGCTTCCTGTAACATACGTTTTTCATTCCGCATGATCACATCAGGAGCTTTAATTTCAATTAGTCTTTTCAACCTGTTATTACGAATAATGACCCTACGATAAAGATCATTAAGGTCGGAAGTAGCAAATCTGCCACCATCAAGAGGCACCAAAGGGCGTAACTCAGGTGGTATAACAGGAACGACTTTTACTATCATCCATTCAGGACGGTTTTCGATACGTTTTCTAGCATCCCGAAATGCTTCAAACACTTGAAGTCGTTTAAGAGCTTCAGCTTTTCTCTGTTGTGATGTTTCTGTATTTGCTTTATGACGTAAGTCGTATGATATCTGATCCAGGTCGAGGCGTGCCAGTAGATCATAGAGTGCTTCAGCACCCATTTTGGCGATAAATTTTTCAGGGTCGTCATCGTCAAGATACTGGTTTTCCTTTGGTAATGTCTCAAGTATATCAAAATATTCTTCTTCTGAAAGGAAATCCAGATAACTAATGCCATCCTTTTCTTTAACACCTGCATTTATTACGATATATCTCTCGTAATAAATAATAGTGTCCAGTTTTTTTGTTTGCAAACCCAGGAGGGCTCCGATTTTATTTGGCAAAGACCTAAAAAACCAGATATGAGCAACGGGTACAACAAGTTGAATATGCCCCATTCTTTCACGACGGACTTTTTTCTCCGTAACTTCAACACCACACCTGTCGCACACAATACCTTTATATCGTATCCTTTTATATTTACCACAATGGCATTCCCAATCTTTCACCGGGCCAAATATTCTTTCGCAGAACAAACCATCTCTTTCAGGTTTATAAGTTCTGTAATTAATAGTTTCCGGTTTTAGTACTTCACCATTGGATCTTTCAAGGATAGTTTCAGGGGAAGCAAGGCTGATCGTAATTTTTGAAAATTTGCTGATCGCTGGATTATAGTTTCTAAAGGCCATAGATTAATTTTATATATACTAACAAAAAAACTTATGCAAGCATTAAAAAATTTGATATAATAGTCAAAACATACGGTGACAGATGGATAATCATCACCAATAGCATTATGTTAATCGAATGTTATATTTAAACCCAAACCTCTTAATTCGTGCACTAAAACATTAAATGACTCAGGAATACCGGGTGTTGGCATATTTTCACCTTTAACAATTGTTTCATAGGCTTTTGCCCTACCCTGAACATCATCAGATTTCACAGTTAATATTTCCTGTAATACGTTAGCGGCACCAAATGCTTCAAGCGCCCAGACTTCCATTTCACCAAATCTCTGACCTCCGAACTGAGCTTTTCCACCCAGTGGTTGTTGAGTAATCAGTGAATAAGGTCCAATAGAACGAGCATGCATTTTATCATCTACCATGTGGTGTAATTTCAACATATAGATATATCCAACTGTTGCCGGTTGGTCAAACATTTCGCCTGTTCCACCATCATAAAGATAAACTTTGCCATTATGTGGTAATCCGGCACTTTCAAGGTATTGGTTAATTTCTTCAACCGGAGCACCATCAAAGATTGGAGTTTTATACTTTAGTCCAAGTTTTTTACCGGCCCATCCCAATACGGTTTCATATATCTGTCCAAGGTTCATACGCGATGGTACGCCCAATGGGTTCAGTACTATATCTACAGGAGTTCCGTCTTCGAGGAAAGGCATATCCTCTTCTCTAACAATTTTTGCTACTATTCCTTTATTACCATGACGTCCTGCCATTTTATCTCCAACCTTAAGCTTACGTTTCTTTGCAACGTAAACTTTTGCCATTTTCACAATACCATTTGGCAAATCGTCTCCTACAGTAGCAACAAATTTCTTCCTGTTATAAATTCCTAATAATTCTTTATATTTGATATTGAAATTATTTATCAATACCTTTATCATAGCATTCTTTTCTTTATCGGTTGTCCATTTATTTGAATTAACATTCAAAAAATCTATACCAACAAGCAATTTCTGAGAGAATTTAATCTTCTTAGGGATTAATTCCTCCTTAAAATTATTATATACTCCCTGACAAGTTTTACCACTAACTAAAACAGTAAGCTTGTCAACAAGTTTAGTTTTTGTTTCCTGAATATTGCTTTGAAATTCTTCATCCAATTGGTCAATTATGACTTTCTCTTTAGATTTTAACTTCCTGTCTTTAACAATTCTGGAAAACAATTTCTTATTTACAACAACTCCTTTCATTGAAGGAGGAGCCTTTAGTGAAGCATTTTTAACATCACCTGCTTTATCACCAAAGATAGCTCTGAGCAATTTTTCCTCAGGAGTTGGATCTGTTTCACCTTTAGGTGTAATTTTACCAATAAGAATATCACCCTCATTTACTTCAGCACCAATTCTGATCAATCCATTTTCATCCAGATCTTTAGTTGCTTCTGCACTGACGTTAGGAATATCGTTAGTTAATTCTTCAACACCTCTTTTAGTGTCTCTAACTTCCAGGGTAAATTCTTCAATATGGACTGAGGTAAAAATATCTTCGCGAACAACTCTTTCGGAGATCACGATAGCATCCTCAAAATTATATCCCTTCCAGGGCATAAATGCTACCATTAAATTTTTACCAAGAGCAAGTTCTCCATTTTCGGTTGCATATCCTTCACACAACACCTGCCCTTTTACTACCTTTTCACCTTTTTTCACAACAGGCCTCAGGTTGACGCAAGTATTCTGGTTAGTTCTTTGAAACTTAGTAAGCTTATATTTTTTAACATCATCTTCAAAGCTGACAAGTTTTTCCTTTTCATGTCTTGAATACCTGATTACGATCTCGTCAGCATCAACATATTCAATAACACCATCACCTTCAGCATTAATAAGCACTCTGGAATCTCTTGCAACATCTGCTTCAATTCCTGTTCCAACAATAGGGGCTTCACAATTAAGTAATGGAACTGCCTGTCTCATCATATTTGATCCCATCAAAGCACGGTTTGCATCATCATGCTCAAGAAATGGAATCAGAGAAGCAGCTATTGATGCTATCTGGTTAGAAGCAACATCTATTAGATGAACTTTCTTTCTATCAATGATAGGATAATCAGCAAGATATCTAACCTTCACTCTTTCCCTGGTGAGATTCCCCTGGTCATCCATGGGAACACTAGCCTGGGCAATAATTTTATTTTCTTCCTCTTCGGCACTCAGATATACCGGAGGTTCATTTATATCAATTTTACCTTCAATTACTTTTCTGTATGGTGTTTCAATAAATCCAAGCTTATTGATCTTGGCAAAAACACACAATGAAGATATTAGTCCGATATTAGGACCTTCAGGAGTTTCGATAGTACACAGTCGGCCATAGTGAGTATAATGCACATCACGCACCTCAAATCCGGCTCTTTCCCTTGATAGTCCACCAGGGCCTAATGCTGAAACTCTTCTTTTATGCGTAAGCTCAGCCAAAGGATTAGTCTGATCCATGAACTGAGAAAGCTGGTTAGTACCAAAGAAAGAATTGATTACAGAAGATAAAGTTTTGGCATTAATCAGATCTGTTGGTGTAAACACCTCATTATCCCTTACGTTCATACGTTCACGAATAGTACGTGCCATACGAGCTAGTCCGACTCCAAACTGAGAATACAATTGTTCTCCAACGGTACGGACTCTTCTGTTACTCAGGTGATCAATGTCATCAACCTCAGTTTTGGCATTAATCAATTTGATCAGGTGTTGAATAATGGATGTAATATCTTCCTTTGTAAGGACTTTAGTATCCAGGGGAGTATTCATCAGCAATTTCTTATTAATCCTGTATCTACCTACATCACCCAGATCATATCTTTTATCCGAAAAGAAAAGCTTATCGATAATACCTCTTGCTGTTTCTTCATCCGGAGGTTCTGCATTTCTAAGCTGACGATAGATAAACTCAACAGCTTCTTTTTCAGAGTTAGCAGTATCTTTTTGAAGAGTATTAAAGATTATTGCATAATCGATAGCATCCTTGTGTTCTTTGTGGATTAAAATAGTCTTTATTCCAGCATCAAGTATCAGTTCAATATGCTTATCTTCGAGGATTACTTCCCTGTCGATTATAACTTCAGTACGTTCAATTGAAACCACTTCGCCTGTATCTTCATCGACAAAATCCTCAATCCACGACTTAACAACTCTGGCTGCAAGTTTACGATTCAGAACTTTTTTAAGTCCTGACTTACTAACTCTAACTTCCTGTGCAAGGTCAAATATTTCGAGAATATCCTTATCGCTTTCAAAACCGATAGCCCTTAATAATGTTGTAACAGGCAATTTTTTCTTTCTATCAATATATGCATACATCACATTATTGATATCAGTTGTAAATTCCATCCATGACCCTTTAAAAGGGATGATCCTTGCGGAGTACAACTGCGTGCCATTAGCATGCCTATGCTGCCCAAAAAATACACCCGGAGAGCGGTGCAATTGGGAAACAACAACTCTTTCAGCTCCATTAATAACGAAGGTACCTTTAGGTGTCATATAAGGTATCATACCAAGATAAACATCCTGAATTATGGTTTCAAAGTCCTCATGTTCAGGGTCAGTACAATACAGCTTTAACTTCGCCTTAAGAGGCACACTATACGTGAGGCCTCTCTCGATACATTCATCAATAGAATACCTTGGCGGATCGATAAAATAATCCAGGAATTCCAAAATGAAGTTATTCCGAGTATCAGTTATTGGAAAGTTTTCATCAAAGACTTTAAACAAGCCCTCATTAACACGATTTTCAGGATTAGTATCCAATTGGAAAAAATCCTGAAATGTCTTAATCTGAACATCTAAAAAATCCGGATATTCTGAAGGATTTTTAATAGACGCAAATGAGATTCTTTCAGTTTTTTTTATTGTCAAGGTTCTAAGTTTTTAATGCCTGCATAAACTAGGCAAGTTAGAAGAAAAATATATAAAGTCAACAACAGGAACCCCTTTAATACCAAGGGGTTTCCTGCGAATTACAAGTATTTTTATCCTTCTACTTAACTTCAACCTCTGCACCAGCTTCTTCAAGCTGTTTTTGAAGGGCATCAGCTTCATCCTTAGAGATACCTGCCTTAATTGCTTTAGGTGCGGAGTCAACTAATTCTTTAGCTTCTTTAAGGCCAAGGCTTGTTAATTCCTTAACTAGTTTAACAACTGCTAATTTGGATTGTCCCGGGCTATTGATAATTACATCAAATTCTGTTTGCTCTTCAGCTGCAGCTCCGCCTTCGGCTCCAGGAGCTCCGGCGGTAACAACTGTTGCAGCAGCAGCTGCAGGTTCAATTCCATATTCTTCTTTTAAAATTTCTGCCAATTCATTAACTTCTTTAACAGTTAAGTTAACCAATTGTTCTGCAAAAGCTTTTAAATCTGCCATTTCGATTATTTTTTTTGATTATTAGATATTGATTTCGTTTAATTAATATTGCTTATCGCAATGTAAAGTTTATCCTTATTCAGGTTTTTCAGACAGTGTTTTAAGAACACCACTAATAATATTTCCACCGGATTGTAAAGCAGAAATAACATTTTTTGCAGGTGACTGCAGCAATGCAATCACATCTCCAATAAGTTCATTTTTAGATTTGATATTAAATAGGATATCCAGTTGATCATCACCAATATAAATTGATTCTTCAACATAGGCACCCTTTAATATTGGTCTATCATATTTTTCTCTGAACTCTTTAATTATTTTTGCAGGAACATTTCCAGTTTCTGAGAACATTAAAGAAGTAGAACCCTTTAAAATTTCATAGAGTGGTTCCATCTCTTTATTGGATTTTTCCATTGCTTTTTTCAGCAATGTGTTTTTAACAACCATTAGTTTTATATCCCTTTTAAAGCATAGAGTTCTAAGCTCGTGCGTAGTCTCAACATTCAGGTTTGAGATATCTGTAAGATACACATTACTTGAATCAGACAATTTCGCTGAAAGGGAATCTATGAGTTGATTTTTTTCTTCTTTTCTCATAAAATTTTCTACATTTTATTAAAGCAGGGAATTAAGATAAAATGCTAATAGATTTAGGTTCAACCTTTATACCCGCACTCATAGTACTTGATAAATAAATACTCTTTATATAAGTACCTTTAGCCGAGGTCGGTTTCAGTTTAATAATAGTTTGAATTAATTCACTTGCATTATCGATAAGTTGACTTCTATCGAATGCCACCTTACCAACTGACGAATGAATAATTCCAAATTTATCAACCTTAAAATCAATTTTACCGGCTTTAACTTCGTTAACTGCTTTTCCAACATCCATAGTCACTGTACCAGTCTTGGGGTTAGGCATAAGACCTCTGGGTCCTAAGATTCTTCCCAAAGCACCAACTTTCGCCATAACGCTAGGCATGGTAATAACAACGTCTATATCTGTCCATCCACCTTTAATTTTGGTGATGTATTCATCCAGACCGACATAGTCAGCACCAGCAGCTTTAGCTTCATCCTCTTTATCAGGTGTACAAAGAACAAGCACTTTAATACTTTTTCCTGTACCGTGAGGTAATGCAACAGATCCTCTAATCATTTGATTTGCTTTTCTGGGATCCACGCCAAGGCGAATATCCAGATCAACAGAAGCATCAAATTTTGTATAGCTTATTTTCTTAATAATATCAACAGCATCACTCAAAGGATATATCTCACTTTTATCAAAACTGGCTAAAGCCTCTTTTCTTTTTTTTGTCAATTTCACCATTTCGTGTTAAATTAATTTTTTTGACAATCTGATAATGCAAACAGCAAGGATTTAGTTTAGGTTTTCCGGAAAATTTCCTTTAACAGTTATTCCCATACTTCTTGCTGTTCCGGCAACCATTCTCATTGCTGATTTAACAGTAAAAGCATTGAGGTCGATCATTTTTGCCTCAGCAATAGTTTTGATCTGATCCCAATTCAGGGAAGCAACTTTATTACGGTTAGATTCCGGGGAACCTTTATCCAGTCCTGCTGTTTCAAGCAACTGTACAGCAACCGGCGGAGTTTTAATAATAAATTCAAAGGATTTATCTTTATACACAGTGATAATAACAGGTATTAATTTACCAGCCTGATCCTGTGTACGAGCATTGAACTGCTTGCAAAACTCCATAATATTAACACCTTTTGCACCTAATGCAGGTCCAACAGGTGGAGATGGGTTGGCAGCTCCTCCTTTGATTTGTAATTTAATTAATCCACTTACTTCTTTTGCCATTTTACTTAACTTAAATATTCTTGAACTACTTACCCGTTTAGGTAAATTCTATTCATTATTCCTTTTCAACCTGCATAAAGCCTAATTCAAGAGGGGTTTTACGACCGAATATCTTAACCATAACTTTCAGTTTTTTCTTCTCTTCATTAATTTCCTCAATCACGCCACTAAAGCTATTGAAAGGACCATCAATAACTGTGATGGTTTCTCCCACAATAAACGGAATATTCATTTCCTCATCCTGTTCAGACAATTCATCAACTTTTCCCAAAATCCTTTTGACCTCTGCAGGACGCAAGGGGTTTGGTTCACCTTTTGTACCAAGAAAGCCCAGTACGCCCGGAATATTCTTGACCATATGAGGTATTTCGCCGCTAAGTATAGCCTCAATAAGGATATACCCAGGGAAATAATTCCTCTCTTTACTAATTTTCTTACCTTTCCTAACCTGGTATACTTTCTCGGTCGGGATAAGTACTTGCGAAATATATCCACCAAGGTTAAGGCGGCTTATTTCACTTTCAAGGTATTGCTTTACCTTTTTTTCTTTGCCGCTTATCGCCCTGATTACATACCACTTAAATAATTGTTCGCTCATACTAGTAAAAAGAAGTTAAAAAGGTATAATATAAAACACCAGATTCATTCAAAAACAGCGTTATTTTAAAACAACGTATAAAACTGTTTCAGCAAAGTGCTGAATGAAATATCCATCAAATAAACGACAATTGCGATTATAAGGGAAGCTATGGATACTACTATTGCACTACTTTGTAACTCATTCCAAGTAGGCCAGGAAACTTTATGAATCAATTCATCATAACTTTCCATCACGTATTGTTTAATTTTAAATTTTGCCATTTTGAATCTGATATTTTGCACGGGTGGTAGGAATCGAACCCACAACCAATGGTTTTGGAGACCACTACTCTACCAGTTGAGCTACACCCGTTTATATATACTATACAATTATTTATATATGTCAGACAAAGGTATCTTGAAATAAATCAAGACACCTTAATTCTGCACAATTCTTCAAAAATATATATTACTCAATAATTTCGATAACCTGTCCAGCACCTACTGTTCTTCCACCTTCACGAATAGCAAATCTCAATCCTTTATTCATTGCGATTTCTGCGATCAAATGTACTTCAACGGTGAGGTTATCTCCAGGCATTACCATTTCAACACCATCAGGAAGTAATATCTCACCAGTAACATCAGTTGTTCTGAAGTAAAACTGAGGGCGATATTTTGTATGGAATGGAGTATGTCTTCCACCTTCTTCTTTCTTAAGGATATAAACCTCAGCTTTAAAGTATTTATGTGGTGTAACTGAACCAGGTTTAGCAATTACCATACCTCTGGTAATTGCAGTTTTATCGATACCTCTAAGAAGCAGACCAGCATTATCACCGGCTCTACCTTCATCAAGTATCTTACGGAACATTTCAACACCGGTAACAACTGACTTAAGTTTTTCAGCGCCCATACCAATAATATCAACAGGGTCGCCGGTATTGATAATACCAGTTTCAATTCTACCAGTTGCAACAGTACCACGTCCGGTAATTGAGAATACATCTTCAATAGGCATCAGAAATGGTTTATCTTCATCACGTGTAGGTAATGGAATATATGAATCGCATGCATCCATAAGTTCCATTACTTTTTCCACCCATTTTTCTTCTTTATTTAAACCACCAAGAGCTGAGCCCTGTATAACAGGAGTATTGTCGCCATCAAATTTATAAAAAGTAAGTAATTCTCTGATTTCCATATCAACAAGCTCGAGCAATTCGTCATCGTCAACCAAATCAACTTTATTCATAAAAACAACCAGCTTAGGAACACCTACCTGACGAGCTAAAAGAATATGCTCACGGGTTTGAGGCATAGGACCATCTGTTGCAGCAACAACCAAAATTGCACCATCCATTTGAGCTGCTCCTGTTACCATATTCTTAACGTAGTCAGCATGACCAGGACAGTCAACGTGTGCATAATGCCTGTTTTCAGTTGAATATTCAACATGAGCAGTATTAATCGTAATACCTCTTTCTTTTTCTTCAGGGGCATTATCAATTGCATCAAATGATTTAAATTCTGCCAGTCCTTTATCCTGCAAAATCAAAGTGATTGCAGCTGTTAAAGTAGTTTTACCATGGTCAACGTGACCAATTGTTCCAATGTTTACGTGTGGTTTGGAACGATCAAATTTTTCTTTTGCCATATCAAATAATATTTATTTTTGGTGTATAGAATTTAATTTTATAAAGACATAATATATATTGAGCCAATGACGGGATTTGAACCCGTTACCTCGTCCTTACCAAGGACGCGCTCTACCAATTGAGCTACATCGGCAGATTCTGAGCGGAAAACGGGGCTCGAACCCGCCACCTACAGCTTGGAAGGCTGTCGCTCTACCAAATGAGCTATTTCCGCATAAGCACAATAATTTTCCTGAGAATCAAATTGCCTCTCAAAAATTTATTGTGGGGAGAGGAGGATTCGAACCTCCGAAGGCTTCGCCAACAGATTTACAGTCTGCCCCATTTGACCGCTCTGGTATCTCCCCTTCACTACTCTTTTCAAAATTTAAAAGAACTGAGCCGATGGACGGATTCGAACCGCCGACCGGCTGATTACAAATCAGCTGCTCTGACCAACTGAGCTACATCGGCAAATCAACAACTTTCTTAATTTTTGCAATAAAAAAAGCAGCCATTTTTTAAATGGCTGCAAAGGTAAAAACTAATATTTAATAAACAAAGAATTTTTTCTTTTTTTGCTATTATATTCCCCTTAATTTTTCTTTGTGCTTCTTGAGTTGTTTTCGTAATGCCTCAACGGCAGTATCTGTTGCTTCTTCAAAAGTTTTGCACTGTTTCTTTGCGAAAATGTCATATCCGCTAACGATTAACCTAATCTCCGTTACTTTGTTCCGGGTATCTTCACTATTATCCAGCTTAAGGGTAACATTGCTGCCAATTACACCATTATAAGTGCTTGTCAGTTTTTCAATTTTCTCAGTAATAAAATCATGTAATTTTTGATCCGCTTTGAATCTTACTGATGTAATGTTAACATTCATATATACCTCCGTTTTAATTATGCTCTTGGATGAGCTTTGTTATATATTGATTTAAGTTGTTCTATTGTAGTATGTGTGTAAACCTGTGTTGCAGCCAAGCTTGAATGTCCTAATAACTCCTTAATTGCATTCAAGTCGGCACCATTATTTAACATATGTGTTGCAAAAGTATGACGTAAAACATGAGGACTTCTTTTTTCAAGCGTAGAAACCAGACTTAAATATTTGTGTACAACCCTGTAAACAAATTTGGAGTATAACTGCATTGCCTTATCTGTGATAAGAAAATATGAGAAAGCTTCAGGTTTATCGATCTCTTTTTTCTTTTGTTCAGTGTATCGGATTAATAATATTTTTAAATTTTCACCAAAAGGAATGATCCTTTCCTTATTTAACTTGCCAAGAACCTTAATAGTGCTTCTGTCCAGATCAATATCCTGATGTTTCAAATTGATAAGCTCCGATAAGCGCATACCGGTATTATAAAAGATCTCAAGTATCAAACGGTCTCTCAGTCCTGAGAAATCATCATCAAAATAATCTTCAGTAAAGAGAAGTGCCATTTTCTCCTGTTCAACAAAATAGGGTAATCGTCTGGTAACTTTTGGTGCTAAAATCTTGTTCATAGGGTTCTCGGATACCAATCCTTCTTTTAATAGAAACTTATAAAAGGATTTAAGGGTAGTTAACTTACGATTCACAGAGCGGGCGGTAATACCATTCTCCATAAGTTCAATAAGCCATGAACGAATAATATGATGATTGATATCCCTGATACTATCAATATTGTATCTTTCTTCAACAAAGTGTAGAAACTGATCTAAATCGTTGTTGTATGCTAAGATCGTGTTAGGAGAGTATCGTTTCTCAAATTGTATATAATCAATAAATTTATCCTTGAACATTAAAAAAGCAAAAATTAAATTTTAATCAAAATATCAACGCTTAAATGTACGATAATATTTTTATAAAACAAAATTTTTGCCTGGTTTTTTTACAAAAATCTTTAAAAAAAGATTAAATATCGTTGTCTAGATGCATTTTCTGTACGTAAATAGCTTTAAGTTTTTCTTCTCTTTTCAGAATAGATGGTTTAGTAAATTTCTGCCTTACTCTTAACTCTTTAATAACTCCAGTTTTTTCAAACTTTCTCTTAAGTTTTTTTAGAGCCCTTTCAATACTTTCACCTTCTTTAACTGGTACAATAATCATGCTTGTTACTCGCTTTCTTTTTATTAATTAAATACCATACTTAATTGAGGGTGCAAAATTAAACAATATTTTTCAAAAAAAAAATTTATTTTTGCAGAGTGAAATATTTGACAAAAATGAGAATTCTTAAACTCTGCACAGCACATAAAATACTATGGCTACTATTAGTATTATTATTTGTATATAGTGAAGCTAACGCTCAGTATGCATTCCGGAAAAAATGGACATTTAATGTAAACGCAGGATTAAGTTCCTATTATGGCAGCCTTAGCCAGTACAAAGCTGATCCTATCAGAAAATTCCTTAATGAAAGCCGACCGGCGATAGGAATAAGTCTTAGTAAACATATTAACCCTCTGGTAGAAATTCAGACACAGTTTATAACCGGCGGACTGGCAAGTGAAGAAAGAGACTCTGCAACATATTACAAAGGAAGTTTTATGGAGTTTAACATCAATGGAAGGGTTAACATCATAAATATTATCCTTGGAGAGAGCGAAGAGAGGAAAGCACATGTTTACGTGACGCTTGGAGGTGGTGTAGTTATAATAAATTCTCAATTATATAATTATCCTGACGAAGAGAACGTGATCAATGAAAATCCTGTAGAAGTTATTTCAACAAGATTTGTTCTTCCATATGGAATTGGATTTTCTTACAAACTGAATGATAATATTGACTTAACACTGGATATTAGCAGACGTTTACTTAACACTGAAATCCTGAAAACTAATTTCGATTATTATAATTATACAGCCATAGGCCTTAATTACAATTTCGATTTCCCAAGAGGTTTTAAACTTCAACTAAAAAGAAAGCGCTATGCATATGTTGAGCATGATGATAAAGCTCTCAACAACTACATGAGAAAAAAGAATAAGTGGCGCAAAAATCCCGGCCCTCTAGTAAGAAAACATCATAAAAGAAGACCGAAGAGAACAATAAGAGGATGATGTTATTTGTGCTTCGCACGTAATTCACTTCGTGTCATTCGCTTCGCGTCATTCGGCCTAAAGATTGTCTAATATAAAATCCGTCATTTTCTTATACAGATGATACCTGGTATTGCCTCCATAGATACCATGATTTTTATTAGGATATAGCATCAGGTCGAACTGTTTGTTGGCTTTTACCAGGGCAGTGATCATATCCATGGAATTCTGCACATGCACATTATCGTCAGCTGTACCATGGACAAGCATATATTTACCTTTTAATTTATCCACAAAGTTGATGGGTGAGTTATCATCATAATTCTCTCCGTTTTCTTGTGGAGTTCTCATAAAACGCTCGGTATAAATATTATCATAATACCTCCAGTTTGTTACCGGTGCAACTGCGATAGCAAGTTTAAAATAATCAGCTCCTTTAGTGATACATAAACTGGATATGTAACCGCCATAGCTCCATCCAAAGATACCTATGCGATTTTTATCAACATAATCAAGGCTTCCAAGATATTGTGCCGCTTCTATCTGGTCGATGGTCTCAAATTTGCCAAGCTCAAGGTAAGTGTTTTTCCTGAATTCTTCTCCCCTTGCTCCTGTCCCCCTGTTATCCACTGATACTACGATATAACCTTTTTGTGCAAGCAAATGAAACCACAGCAAATTATTACGTCCCCAGCTGTTTGTAACTGTTTGTGAATTCGGACCACCATAAACATACATAAAGACGGGGTATTTTTTTGTGGGGTCAAAATCAGGTGGGTCTATCCTCCAGGCATTTAATTCTATGCCTTCAGAAGTTGTGAATTCAAAAAATTTCTTTCTGCTGAAATCGTATTTCTTCATAAGGCCGATCAGCTTTTCATTATTTTCCAGGATTTTCAACTCCTTACCTTTGGAGTTGCATATACTATAATAAGGTGGAGTATTTGCATCCGAGAAATTATTGATATAATATTTATATGTGGAACTGAACCTGACAAAATTACTCCCTTCTCTGGAAGAGATCTTCTTCTTTCCCTTAGAATCAAGTTTAATAGAGTAAAGTTCAGAGTTAAAAGGTGAGTCCTCCGCTGACATATAATAAATAAGGTTCTCATTTTCATCAATTCCCTTTAAAGACCTCACATCCCAATCACCTTTTGTAAGTTGGCGAAGGCTGTTATCCTTCAAATCACCAACATAAATATGATTATAACCGCTTCTTTCACTAGTAATTAGGAAATGTTCATTATCCTTAAGGAAGGTAAGATCGTTAGTAATATCAATATAATACTTACTCTTATCAGTATAAACAACATTTGGTTTTCCGGTGGTTGCATCAGCTATCAACAGTTCAAGTTTATTTTGAAGACGATTCAATCGTTGTAGTGAAAGCAAATTTGGATCATTAGTCCATTTCATACGGGCGATGTATTGGTCTTTTTCCACTCCGGTTTCAATTTTTACTGTATTCCCTTTAATGAGATCAAAAACATGTATACTCACCACCGAGTTATCTTCGCCTGATTTAGGATATTTATATTTATATTCTTCAGGATATAGTTCTCCGTATTTTGTCAGCCAGAACTCTTTCACATTAGTTTCATCAAAACGGTAATATGCAATTTTGTCACCACCAGGCGACCACTGAAAACCTTTGGTAAAGCTGAATTCTTCTTCATAAACCCAGTCGGTGGTTCCGTTTATGACAAATCTTTCTTTACCATCATGAGTAATTTGCAGTTCTTTATTAGCAGTAAGATCTTTAACAAATATATTATTGTCTCTTACAAAAGCAACTTTACTTCCATCAGGGGAAAAATTTGCTAATCGTTGTTTCCCACCATCCGACAGGGAAGATAATTTCTTTTTATTTATATCCCAGATATAAAAGTTTGATTTGCTGGAGTGCCTGTATATATCATCCGTTTCTGTGGCAATAAGTATTTGGGATTCGTCATTACTGAAGGCATAATCATCAATTTCCACATCCTTTTTATCCAGTCCTTTTAACATTTCCTGAAGTGTGGCGATTGTCCTTGTTTTCTTAGCATCTTTATATGAATACTCTATTATTTCATCATCCTTGTTGAGGGTACAATAGTGTTCACCATCTTTCATCGATCTGATTCCCGTAACCGACTTGGGTGAAAAAGTATTATCTTTCCAGATATCGGCCAGGGTGATCTCTTTGGATTGCTGGGCAGTGAGGGTTGAACTGATGAGGATTGTCAGTATTAAAAGAATAATGTTTGATTTCATTTTCATGTTTTGATGTTTTTCTCTGTGATACTTTGTGGATTCTTTGAGCAGCATTGTGACATAGCTAAAAAAGCTGTTACACAGAGTTACACGGAGAAAACACGGAGTTGCACTGAGAGTGTTAGCAAATATTTGGCCAAAAATAAGATTTTTTTTTAAAGGAGACACAAGATGTGAATTTTTAGATGTGAGTATTGAGATAAGAGACTTAAGATCTATTGTTCAATTGTTTCAATTGCTATATTGCTCTATATTTACATTGTATATTTGAATCTTTTCTTACTGGCGACTGCTGACTGCCTACTTTACTCCATAGCCGCAAATTGATTTCCGAATAATTATTTTTTGTTATATTTTTAAACATCTACTTGTTTGATAATAAAACATTTTATATCTTTGCACAAAAAATGTAAAAGAAATGAAAACAAGGTTATCACTCAAACAGATTGGGAAAAGAATATTAAAACTCAGAAAACAAAAGGGTTTGTCGCAAGAGGATCTATCCAGATTAATTGAGATATCAAGGTCTTCAGTGGCTCAGGTTGAACTTGGTAACCGTAACATATCCGTTATTGAATTTATTAAACTATCTGAAGTACTGGGTTTTTCCATGGATAAGTTTTTGGTAAGCGAATATCATATTGAAGACGAAATTTCATTGGTAGCAGAAGATGTATCTGTTAAACAGCATATCAGAGTTTCTGTTCCGACCTTTAATGCAGAAAAGTTCAAAAATGTATTATTGTACATTCTTGAGTGCTGTGCTGGAAAACCCAATGTGGGAGAAACCGTTCTGAACAAACTGCTTTATTTTTCTGATATGGATTATTACGAAAAGCACGAAGAACATTTAACAGGTTCCCTGTACAATAAATTACCTTACGGCCCTGTTCCACAAGAGTTGGCCAAGGCTCTCAATTTAATGTTGGAAAATGGTAAGTTGCAGCGGATAAAAACAGAATATCATGGCTATCCTCAAACACGATATATTCCATTGGAAAAAGCTGATCTCACAAAGATGGGTGCTGCTGAAAAAGAAGTTATTGACCAGGTAATTGATCGTTTTTCTGATTGGTCAGCAAGCATGATCAGTGATTATTCACACAATGATAAGCCCTGGCGAGCTACCGAAGAAAATGAATTGATAGATTACGAACTGGTTTTTTACCGCAGGCCTCCATATTCTGTAAGAGTGTATGATGAAGATGAGTAGGATATTATTTGAGGAGTTACCCGAGTTTCGAAAAGATTTTAAAAAGTTACTGAAAAGATATCGGTCATTGAATGAGGATTTAGAGGTTTTGATGAAAGACCTGAATGACGAACCCGGCCAAAGTCCTCCTTTTAGCTTTAGGATTGATGGTCTGGGTATTGAAACTGCTGTGATAAAGGTAAAAAAGATTGCTTGTAAAGGTTTGAAAGGGCGGGGAGCAAATTCCGGGTTACGGCTTGTTTATGCATATTTCGAGACAGAACAAAGAATCATTTTTATTGAATTGTATTATAAGAGCGATAAAGAAATGGAAGACAAGGAAAGGATATTAAGGAATTTTGATTAGAGAAAAGAAGTCACAGCTTTCCTGGTCATAATTCGTAATTCGTAATTAAAAAACCATTGTTCCATTGTTCCATTGTTATTGGGTAATTATCTTCAAAAATCAACAATCTTCAATCGTTATTCTTAAATCAAAAAGATAAGGACCGTCCTATTTTAGATTCATAAATTTTCCATATCTTTGCCCTACGGGATGTTAGCTCAGTTGGTTTAGAGCGCATGCTTGACAGGCATGAGGTCATGAGTTCGAATCTCTTACATCCCACCTTACAACCACAAAGCTTTCATGAAATCATGAAAGCTTTTTTTATTCCCTGGGTGCAACATAGGGGGAACTTTTGAAATTAATAACTGATGTTTCGCAGTAACATAAATTACAGGAAATCAACAAAATAATGTTAATAAAAAGCAGCATGTTTTGTGGTTAAAAAGCTAATATTTAGTAATTTAACCATGTATTCCAAAACATTTAAAACATGCTGC
>Ga0222627_1000300_pt1 | contig 26090 bp, 19 predicted proteins | sample AntAcemetageno93_FD_179859 | JGI IMG/M metagenome (GOLD analysis project Ga0222627, IMG submission 179859) | Saline water microbial communities from Ace Lake, Antarctica - #93 | ecosystem: Environmental > Aquatic > Non-marine Saline and Alkaline > Saline | place: Antarctica: Ace Lake | collected... | reverse complement strand
TTGCTTAACAACATTTTTTTTTGAAAGAATGGTACGAAGTATTAATTTACAATATTTATGTACTGTTCTTTCTTTTCAACATTTGATTGTTAACTGACCTTTTGATAGTTAACTTTAAACAACTTCAATATAAATTTCAACTTCAAACTAATCTTAATTAATCTAATACTATAAATATGCCTAAACAAATAATTTCAATTATAGTAGATGATGAAATAGCAGCAAGAGATTCATTAGAGAATTTAGTTAATAAACATTTCTCATATATAACTGTTTTTGCAAAGCATGATAATGCAAAAGATGCTCTTAATACTATAATGGAAAAAGATATAGATATTATTTTTCTTGATATTGATATGCCAAAAAACGATGGATTTTGGTTAGCTGATAAAATTCACAAGATCAGAAAAAACACATGTATTATTTTTATTACCGCTTTTAATAAATTTGCTGTTGATGCCATAAAACATGCACCTTTCGATTTCTTGCATAAACCAGTTGGTCAGGATATGCTAATTAAATCAATAGACAGGTATTTAGAAAATAGGGATAGATATGATTTAAATAAGAAACTTGAAAATCTAAAAGAATATCTCAAACAGGAAAAGCTAAAATTCAATACTAACCTTGGTTTTGCAATGATAGCCCCAGAAAATATTGTTTATTGTGAAGCCGATAGAAATTATTCTAACCTGTATTTGTCAAATGGAAGAAAAGAAATGATTACTTCACAATTGGGTTTAATTGAGGAAAAATTAGCTCATAAATCATTTGTAAGAATTAGTAGATCGATCCTTATAAATCTTGATTATCTTGAATCATTTCAACGTAAATCTAAAACAGTGGTCTTGAATACTGTTATGCAAAATCATGAACTCAGTGTTAGTTTGTCAGGTGTTAGAAAATTACAAAACAGCCTAAGTACATGACAATTTTTCAAAACACCAGTTTAATCGGCTGATATTCAATATCATAGATGTATTTGCCACAAATCCTTCTATCGATATGAATACCAGAGTTAATACCAAAAGCAGCATTTTATTTGAAGCCTTAGATAAAGTTTTTGACAAAGACATCAATAAAGCAAGAGTAAAATTAATTGCGATGTTTATAATAGCCTTAAACCAAGTCAGGACGGTTAACTTTGAGAGGTTAGCAATCGCATTCGACCATAGTGCCAAAAAGGATTCTTGTAGAATTCAGCGTTTTATTGCTAATTTCGACCTGCAATATGATTTGATTGCCAGGATTGTATTTAGTTTATTGCTAACCTAGCCCCCCTATCGTTTGTCAATGGATAGAACCAACTGGAAATTCGGTTCGAAAAACATAAATATTTTGGTGTTGGCTATTACCTATAAAGGAATTGCATTTCCTTTATTATTTAAAGTTGAACCCAAAGCAGGAAACTCTTTAACGCAACAGCGCATAAATATTATTAATAATTATATTAAGTTATTTGGTTTAGAAACAATTGATTGCCTATTAGCAGATAGAGAATTTATTGGAGAACAATGGATAGAATATTTGAACATAAATCGTATTAGATATCACATCAGAACTAGAAATAACTTTTGGGTAATAATTCCAAGAACAGGGTGAAAGGTTAAGGCATCTTGGCTATTTAACCAATTGAAAATAAACCAGTTTAAATTTCATGAAAATATTGTTAAAATAAATAATGTGCTATGTTACATTTCTGGCTCAAAAGTATTTGACAAAGATGGAAAACCTGAATTACAAATAATAATTTCATATAACAATCCACAAAGAGCCAATACTTTATATAAAGAACGATGGCAAATAGAATCTGCTTTCAAAGGTTTAAAATCAAGTGGTTTCAATTTTGAAAATAAACATTTAACAGATCCTAATAGGGTACAAAAACTATTTGCTTTAGTAATTATTGCATTTATTTGGGCTTACATTGCTGGAATAGCACAAGACAAAATAAATCCTATTAAAATCAAAAAACACGGAAGAAGAGCTAAAAGCTTAATGGTTTACGGACTGGACTATATATCTAACATATTGTTTAATAATGACTTGATCAAACTTAGGGTGTGTTGCGATTTTTTGTCATGTACTTAGGTCCGATTTAATGATTTTACTATAGTGGTTTACCTTGATTTAGTTCTTAAATTATATTAGGTAAGGAAATATATCAATCAAAGGTAGCTAATTTATATATTAATGCAAATTATATATGAATTATTATTGAATGAATCAATTAATTAAACATTTAGGCAAAATATATATTATAGTATAGGGCATATAGGCTATAATGTGTGCACTTTTTTTAACGAATTGATCTGGTGACTTTTTTAAGGTTATTTAATGACTCATACCTAGTGGTAATATTGACGGTAATTATTTTTGACTTACCTGATAACAATGAAGCTCCGTTTTAACTGGTATACTTTTGATGAATAAAAGTGGTATACTTTAATTGAATAGTAACATATATAAATAAAAATGTTTAACCACCCAAGCATGAAGACCAAAAAAACATATCCGGGAATAAGGGATAAGGAAATATTTGATGTCTATTATAATCTTTAGAAATTTAACTTCCTTTCAATTGATAGGAAGTTAATTTATATGTTTCAATTTTTCTATATTTTAACCTTCTCTTTCTAATATATAAATGAATGAAAACTAAATTATGTTAGAAGCAATTTATTTGAGAGTTATTAATGGAAATGTGATAGCAATCGGGGAGACTGGAAATTATAAAAAAACGTATTACAGGTCATCCAATAAGGGAAACAAGGCCGTAAGAGCTTATTGGAACCAGAAAGGAATTGAATTTATAGAGGTTTACCTTGAAAACGGAAAAATTCTCATCATAAATAGTTCAGGAGGTATATTAAAGACCATATAATTGAGGGCCCAATAATAACATCAGATAATCAAACACTTAGACAAAAACACAATATAGTATAGGGTATATAGGCTATAATGTGTGCACTTTTTATTTCAACTTGATCTGGGTTGATCTGGCAAACTATTTATATCATCTATAGTTATTATTCTAATAAGTCATGATCTAGCACTAGATCAACCCAGAATTGATCTTACACAGACATTATTGACTATTAAATAACCATAAGTTTATTACAAAGAAAGACCATAGATTATTTTGTAATCTTGAAAATTTGAATTGTATTTAAAGTATAGATTAGAAACGATATATCACTGATGCATAATTACAATTGACAAATCGAAATATGATAATCTTTAGAAGTTTTAACTTCCTGTATAGGAAGTTAAATTATAGATACAAATTGTCCTCTATCAATCTATTTGTAGTTTTTAATATGAATGAAAAAAAACAAATGAATCCACTATAATTGAAAAAAGCAGTTTAAAATGTGTGCACTTTTTTTCTTAGTCATTTTCTTTACTTTTTAAGATTAATAAAATTATAAAATATCTCTCTTAAATTTGACATGTGAAAAGTTCACTTTTTGCTGACACTATACACACATACCACAAACACACAAAATTCTAATAGTATAGGCAAAATATGTAAAATAGAAACAAAGTCCATAATCTGCTATGGTGATAAATTAAACAAAAGATAAACTGTGGGTTTATTTTACACCCAACAATATTACTTTAATTACAATGTCAAGTTTGTGTAATTTTGGTTAAATAATTTATACCGCTTATTTATTGAGTGTAGCCGTTCAATAGACAAAGCCAACAATTCACTCATTCACAGTTTTTTATTACCTTTATCGAATTAACTTTGTTTCTATGAAAGAATATAGGGCAATTATTATTGATGACGAAAGAAATGTTAGTGATGCACTTGCGATAATGCTAACTGAGAATTGCCCAGAGATTAATTTATGTGGAACTGCCACATCGGCTTCTGACGGTCGAAAACTACTAAAAGCACATATTGTAGATTTTATCTTTCTCGATATTTCGATGCCAAAGGAAGACGGCTTTGCTTTCCTTAAATCCATTCCAAGAGACAAATATGGAATCATTTTCGTAACAGCTTATGAGGAATATGCTTTGCGAGCACTAAAAGCCAATGCCATTGACTATTTACTAAAACCTGTTAACACTGATGAACTATGTGAGGCAGTAGCTAAGGCTATTCATTACTATGAGTTGAGAAAAAATAAAGAAGGAGTACGATCAATCTACAATCAATCGCTTGATAACCTGCATCAGCAAATAGAATCCGGTCCAGTACCTATTAAAAAAATAACTATTGCCGAACAATTTGGCTTCCAAATGGTGAATGTATCAGACCTAATGTATCTGCAGGCCGACAGCAATTATACAATCATACACCTTTCAGGGCTAAACAAGATTGTAGCCACTCGATCATTAGGAGAGTTTGAAAAGTTACTGGATCATCCAATGTTTTTCAGAATTCATAAGTCAACAATTATAAATATGAAGTTTCTGAAAGCTTATTCCAGTTACCAGGGGAATTTTGCTGAACTGACGGATGGTACGAAGTTAAGTATCTCACGCCGAAAACTAAACGATTTCCGGGAAGCCGTAAATCGTTTTTCAAAATCGATAAAATAATTTGAGAAAAGAACTGATAGTTTTTCTATCTGACAAATAGTATATTTATATATAGATTTAATGAGTTTAAATTTAACCTTATTTATTATGAAAAAATCATTATTTGTTTTAGCCTTATTTGTAGCGCAACTCTCTTATGCTCAATGGGAGCCTGATGTGAGGCTGACCAATCATCCGGACACTTCTAAAACATCCTACAATCCGGTAAGGTGTATAGCAGCTATCGATAATTTTGTTCATGTTGTATGGTATGACAAACGTGATGGAAATTATGAAATATATTACAAACGATCAACAGATAAAGGTGTTAGTTGGGAAGCTGATAATCGATTGACGTATGACATAGCGTCCTCTTATAATCCATCGATAGCCGTATCCGGAACTGATATACATGTTGTTTGGAATGATACACGTGATAGAAACCCTGAAATCTATTACAAGCAATCAATAGACGGAGGATCAAGCTGGGGGTCAGATACACGGTTAACAGATGATACTGCTAGCTCATATCAACCAGCTATCTCAGTTTCCGGAGCATGTGTGCAAGTGGTATGGACTGATCTACGGGATATAAATCATGAAATATATTACAAACGATCTTTGGATGGAGGAATGAGTTGGGAGGATGAAATTAGACTGAATTATGACGATAATCATTCATACAATCCCTCCATCGCAACATCAGGAACAGATACGCATATTGTTTGGAATGATTTCCGTGATGGGCCTACTGGGATTTATTACAACCATTCAGATGATATGGGGGTATCTTGGTATTCGGATTTACCTTTAACAAATGGCACTGCGAGCTCACACTTAGCTTCTATTGCAGTATCCGGAACTAATTTACATGTTGCATGGATGGATTATCGTGATGGGGATGCCAGTGAGATATACTACAAACGATCATTGAATGGAGGTGTAAGTTGGGAAGAAGCTGAACGACTAACAAAAGATGGCTGGAGTCATTCAATGCGTCCTAATTTAGATGTTTCCTCTCAGGGTGTCCATTTAGTATGGGAAGACACTCGACAAGGTAATTATTCAATATATTACAGACGATCTGATGATGGAGGTTTTAGCTGGGAATCAGACACTTTGTTATCTTATAATTTGGGTATGAGTTCTAGACGCTCTTCCATATCCACAGCAGATTCAGTTGTACATGTTGTTTGGTGCGATTACCGAGATATGAACTATGAGATCTATTATAAACGTGATCCCACAGGTGACATTATAGTTGGTTTGGAAAATGAATTGACTGGTAACACTAACCAACCGATCAGTTTTTTCCCAAATCCGGCATCCTCAATAATTAATATTAATATCATTGATCATCCAATCGGAAAATCACTTCTCGTTATCAGGAATATTCTTGGTGAAACAGTAGTTAGTAAACAGATTCAGACCAATGAATTGCTTTTGGATGTTTCCACTCTGCTAAACGGTCTCTATTTTGTGGAAGTTATAATGCCCAATAAGCGAGCTGAAAGACAAAAGCTGATTATATGTAAATAAAGAAAATGCATAACTATAACAAACAGGAAAATGTCACATTTGCTAACTGACCACCAGCCTCAGCCTAGTAACCTCTTCCAACAAACAACTGTAATTAACAGATCTTCTTTAAGAAAGTTATCGCAACTATGGTTCACCGTTCTTATATTTTCCTCTCTAAATCTTTCAGCCCAAAATCCTTTTATACAGCATTATAATACATCAAAAGGGTTACCATCTGACCATGTTTTATGCATTTTTCAGGACAGTGAAAAATTCATTTGGTTTGGGACAAGTGAAGGTATTATTCGTTTTGATGGTACCATAACTACCAATTATACAATGAAAGATGGGCTAAACCATAACTCAGTATCTTGGATTAATGAAGATGCTTTTGGTCGAATTTGGTTCCGATGTTCTGAGGGTGGGTTTAATTATTTTTATCAAAACAAAATTTACAATAAAGATAATTGCTCTTTTTTAGATTCAATACCAGACTACGCAAGACCATTGGTAATGGATAAAGAATCAGTAGTTTATTTCTATATTACAGGAAGAACAAAATGGTTAATATGGGAATTGGATACGGTTAACAGGGTTAAGCGTTACACGATAACTATTCCTGAGGAATTTAATTCATCTTCCAATCAATATAAGAGGGTTATGGGAATTAGAAAATCGACAATCGGCGAGTTCTTGATATGGACATTTCCCAACGGTATTTTTAAAATCAGGAACTACTATGAGAAATCAGAGCAAATACCCAATAAATGTGAATTTGTCAGTATTTTTCCTACTGATGGTCCAACAACATATGCTGCCAGTTACAACTATAAAATTCATAAAGAAATAATCTATAAGTTCTACAATGAATTTCTTGTTGATTCGATAGCATTAAATCTGAATTCATGTGGTTATATTCAATCTATCCTGGAAGATAAAAATGGTATGGTATGGGCTGCCACCATCGACAAGGGCTTGTTTTGTATTATGAATAAAATGATAGTTCACCATTTTGATATAAAAGCAGCTAAGTCAATACTTCAGGATCATGAGGGGAATATCTGGATAGGTTCAGAATACGGAGCATACAAAATCAGCCCTTTTTTCCTTTATGGAAAGCATTATAATAAAAGCCTTTTTCAAAACAAAGGAATTCAAGAATTATCTGCAAATCCTGAAGGTGGAGTATGGTGTTCTAGTGGAGAAGCGGTTTATTTACTGAAGAACAAAGAAGTCTATAGCCTTAATTTACCAGGCTATAGGTGGGAGTTTAACAGAATTTACGGATTAATAAACAATGGTTTGCTTATTGAAAAGGGGCTTAATTGGTATTACGCTTTAGTAGGCCTGGAATTCAAGCATGTGTCAAAATCAATTAACTATGCACATGTATATGAGGCTCCTTCAAGATATAGTAATATGACATTTAATAAGAATGAAACTGAATTTTTTGCAATTGCTGGTTCACGTATCTTTAAATTTTCATCCCCTGAAAAGAAATTTTTGATAATTGACACAGTGAAGATAAATAACATCTTAGGAGCAAAAAATATTTTTATTAATGTCAATAATGATCTTATTGTCAACAGTAGGTTAAAGAATTTCATCATACTAAATGATAGTGCAGTTCCCTACGCTGAAATCTCCTCCCTTGATGGTAAATTAATAGTAAACCATATAATGATAAACAATAACACTGATCTCTATTGCACTGAAGACGACAGCATATATATGGTCAAGGATAAAAAAATAGTAAATTTAACTTCTTTTTTTGACTGTCCGGTAAATATTATCAGCGGTAAGATTATGTATCATGAACCCACTTTGTATTTGCCAACACTTAATAATATATACACATGCGATAATCCCTTAAATGTTTTTGGTAACAAACCAGTTAACCTTCAATTATTAGATATTAACTTCAGGAATATCCATGATATAATTTTCAGCAATGATAAACTCTACATTGCGAGTGATGATGGCCTTACGGCAATCCCGTATTCTGAAATTCAGGCAATCAATACAAATACCCCAATACCATATTTTCAATCCATACAAATCAACGATAAACAGGAGGTTGTAAATAATCAGGGAATTTCTTTATATGGAAATAACAGGATCAGTATTGTATTTGGCAGCATCAACTATTCATCCAATCCTGTTATCTATGAATATATGCTTGAAGGAGCTGACAAAGACTGGTCAACGACTACAGGAACGAATGTTGTGTTTCATGATCTTCACAGGGGTGATTATATTTTTAAATTAAAGGCACGTAAACCCACTTCATCCTGGAGTGAACCTGTTGAATACCGAATTACTGTTAATGCAACTTTTTGGCAACATCCAATTTTCTTTGCTGGAATATCTATCATATTCATCATTTTGGTGACCATAATTATAATTTGGCGAAAAAATGTACAGATGAAGAACAGGGAGATCGACCATCAGCTCATCACGCTTGAACAAAAAGCGTTGCAATCGATGATGAACCCCCACTTTATTTTCAATGCATTAAGCTCAATACAAAGTTATCTGTTGCAAAACAAATCCAAAGAAGCCGGTTTGTATCTTTCCCAATTTGCCAGATTAATAAGACAAAATTTAAGCGCTATAAATTCCCCAATGGTTGTTCTGGAAGAAGAGATTGACAGGCTGAAGAATTATCTCGACCTTGAGAGGTTAAGAATGTCGAACAAGTTTAACTACAATATTAAAATTGATGAAAATGTGGCGGATGATGAAGTAATGATTCCATCTATGATCCTACAGCCTTTTGTAGAGAACGCTATCCTCCACGGGATTTCATCACTCAATGACAACGGAGAGATACTGCTAGCAATATCTATGAATTCAGAAAAAGCATTGACTGTTGTTATTGAAGATAATGGAATTGGTATGAAGTGTTCAAATACTAATTCCGTAAGAAGTGAAAAGCATCTTAACATGGGCATGGGGATGACCCGCAAACGACTTCAGGTTATTGGCAAAAGATTTCATGTTGAGACCTCAGTTGAAATTTCCGAAGTATCTCCCGGTAATCCCAATCCTGGTACACGAGTGAGTATTGTTGTGCCGGTGAGTTATAGTAATAACAAGGCTTAGTTAACTGCCAGTCGCCTTTTATCCCTCATTAACTACCTTTAATTCAGTAAACTGTACCATTAGCTCAATGGTATGGTTTTAAACATTCAAATACTATAGTTTTATGGTGATTTTCTCTTAACCACTTAATTAATTAAAACTATGAAAACTTTACAAATTTTAAGAAAAAGAGCTTTCAAAAATGTGCATCTATGTCGTTGTGTTCAATGCTGAAGACCTTCCGGATGGCATATACGCCTGCCTGCTTGAAGTAGATGGCCTTTTATTGAAAAGAACGATGATCCGGTTGGATAAATAAGAAGTATTTGAAAACACAGCAAAAATCAGTATAAACCATATTAATAATCTGAAACATTATGAAAAAGTATCAACTCTTTTTTTATTGTTTAATCATTTCTTTTGAACTGATTACATATAAATCATTTTCACAGGCAGTAAATGCGGGTATAATCGGAACCTCGCAAACCATCTGCAGTAGTGAAACTCCGGCACCGCTAACAACAACTATTCCTCCATCAGGGGGAAGCGGACAGTATAATTTACAGTGGCAAAGCCATACGGGCGATGGAAGCTGGGGGAACGAGCAATTAGCTACTATGCCCACATTTTCTCCTGGAGCACAGTATTGGACGATCTATTACAGAAAGCGTGTAATAGATGTCGCTACGGGAGATTACTATTATACCAACGAAGTTATAATTACTGTCAACCAGTTTCCTGGTACACCTACTGCCATCGTTGGGCCAACAGAACGGTGTATGGGGACTGGAACAAGTAGTTATACCACGTCCGCAGCATATGCAACGAGTTATAACTGGTCTCTTCAGGACCCACAGGGATGTACCATTAATGGAAATGGGCCAACCGGTACCATTACATGGCCACCAACCTTCACAGGTAGTCATCTTATTTTAGTACATGCTGTGAATAGTTGCGGAACGAGCCAGAACGCTATGTTGAGCGTAAACGTTCATTCACTCCCAACAGCTTTCATACAAGAAAGCGGGCCACTCTCTTTCCCTCCAGGCGGTTCGGTAGAATTAACCGCCTCAGCTCCATTACCGGGATATACTTTCCTGTGGTCAACCGGTGTTGCCACACAATCGATCATAGTAACTACGACCGGCAGTTATAGCGTGACAGCTTATTATGACGGTTGTTTAGCTACCAGTGATCCTACAATTGTAACTGTATATCCACCATTGAATGCTGGTACAATAGGAGCCTCGCAAACCATCTGCAGTAGTGAAACTCCGGCACCACTAACAACAACTATTCCTCCATCAGGGGGAAGCGGACAGTATGATTTACAGTGGCAAAGCCATACGGGCGATGGAAGCTGGGGGAATGAGCAATTAGCTACTATGCCCACATTTTCTCCTGGTGCACAGTATTGGACGATCTATTACAGAAAGCGTGTAATAGACGTCGCTACGGGAGATTACTATTATACCAACGAAGTTATAATTACTGTCAACCAGTTTCCTACTTCACCAACCACCGGTTCAAATATACCTTCACCAACACAGATTATATGGAACTGGAATACGGTTACAGGAGCGACAGGTTATAAGTGGAATACGACAAACGATTATTCAACAGCAACGGATATGGGTTCAGCCACAACAAATACTGAAACAGGGCTGACCTGCAACACAGCTTATTCAAGGTATGTTTGGGCATATTCTGCGTGTGGAAATTCCGTTGCAACCACCCTCACACAAATGACCATTCAGGCAGGAATACCAGAAATTGCAGGATCTAATTATTTGTGTCTTGGTACAATGAGTACATATTATACCGAACCGAGAATGATAAATTACCAATGGACAGTTTCACCCGATGGCAATGTCGCTTCAGGGGGGGCTACTTCGGACAACTACATAACAATCGATTGGGTTTCTTCCGGTAGTAAAGTTGTTACTGTTTTGTACACAAACCCCACAGGTTGTTCTCCTCTGAACCCAAGTGTTAAGAATATTACTGTCCATCCCTCGCCATTGCCAGTCATTACCAGTCCTGAATATATTGGTGGATTTAACATTTCGTGTAACGGAGAAAATGATGGAACAATAATACTTACAGTAAATTCTGGAACTCTACCATACTTGTTCACCTGGTCCAACGGGGAAGTCACCCAAAACCTAACTGGATTAAATGCAGGCAACTATTCTGTAACTGTAACTGATGCAAACAGCTGTTCTGCTTCAAATTCAATAGCGCTGTCTGAACCAACTTTATTATTAGCCGATGCAGGTCCGAACAAAACCATTTGCTTTGGAACAGGAAAATCACTTGGAGGTGGATTATCAACCGGCCTTGGTGGTGTGGGACCATACTCTTATTCATGGTCCCCCTCAGCGGGATTGGGCTCAACAACGATGCCTAATCCAATAGCGTCACCGCTGGTAACAACTACCTATTCTCTTACTGTAACAGATCAGAATAACTGCACTGCGACAAGCACCGTTGATGTTGTCGTGAAAACAAGACCTGTAGTGAGTATTTCGGCTATTCCTTCAAATAATATCTACACAGGAGGAGTCCCGACTACGATCTGCCTTGGATATGGGCCCCAATCAGTAACCCTAGAAAGCACGGTTAACGGAGGGAGTGGGTTCAATTATTCATGGACTGGAACACCCTTGACCATAGCAGGACTTAGCTCTACTACTTGTGCTAATCCCGTTTTTACACCAACTGAAGAAGGGAGATATAATTTCACTCTTACGGTAACAAATAGTGATGGATGCTCGGCAACAGCTGCCATAACAATCTGCGTGATGGATATTCAAGTTCCAGGATCAAATAATAGAGTTTATTTATGTCATAATACAGGTAAACCCAAGACAAAGGCAGTAAATGTTAATGCTGTTCCGGCTCACGTCCCTGGTCATCCCAATGATTTTCTTGGAAAATGCGATCAATCCTGCGATAATATAGGGATTAAGAGCTTTGAAGAGACAGGAGAGTCGATCGTTTCGTCGGACAATTTATTCTCGACAATTGTTTATCCAAATCCATTCACATCGGATTTTACAATAACAGTTGAAACAGACTCACAGGAAGTGATTTGGATGAATATTTATGATTTGACCGGAAGGCTTTTGCAAGAGGTAAAGAATATTCAACCTTATACTCCTGTAGTTGTTGCTAACGACCTGACTACAGGATTCTATGTATTGCATGTTCATCAGGGAATCCACGATCAGAAAGTTAAAATTATTAAAAAAAAGGAATGAAGGAGTCGTGAGTAGCTCATTTGGGGTAAGTTTAAAGAAGAAGAACCGTATGACTGGAGACTGTCAATTATGGTTCTGTGAGCGGCTGGGGGTGAAAATCCTTCGGCCTACTCGACAGACTATTTTTAGAAATTGAATTATACAGTCCATTCATCGATCTAGTATTTGTTTTTTACCATCTTATTTTTGAACTACGTTGTTAAAAATTATGAATATGAATTCGAAAAAACCATTTCTGCTCGTATTTATTTGGGCACTCAGCACTTTCGCTCTGGCTCAAAACCCAACCTACCAGCAAAAACTATATCACACTTGCAAGGTGTGGGGTATGGTAAAATACTATCATTCTCGTGTTTCTGTTTGTCAGGTTGAATGGGATAGTGTTCTAATGCAAATACTGCCTCAAGTGAAGAGCGCTGGCACAAGCGATGAATTCAACGATGTGCTTTATAACATGCTACTAGCTGCTGGCCCCATGGAGATTGTAACAACTCCCTCTCCCGATACACTACCAGCGGAACTAAAACGGAATCTCAACTTCGATTGGGTCAACGATCCTATTTTCCGAACTGATGTAAAAGTAATTCTCGACACAATAAAAAATAATTTCCGGCCTCACACAAACTGTTGGGTCCAACAAAACGGTCCTCATGGTTTGCTGTGGTTTCCTCACGATGATCCGATGATCGACAGCAATGCCTACGTTAATTTTCCAGATGAATCCACCCGTCTGATGATTTTATTCAAATACTGGAATATCATCAATTATTTCAATCCATACAACTATGTGCTGGATCAGCCATGGGATAGTACACTGTTCAACAATGTTCTGGCGATGGTAGAAACACCTGATTATATCAGTTTTTATAAAACTATTAAAAAAATATCGGCTTGTGCGAATGATGCCCATGTGGAAGGATTAACCTGGAGTTCCAATTACTCTATGTTCGGATATTACATTCCGAAGATACTGCTGAGATATACTCATGGTAAATATGTAGTTGTCAAATCCGATGAACTTGTCATTTCTGTGGGAGATATAATTGATTCGGTGGATCATAAGTCAATGAATGAATGGGAAGATATCCTGCGCCCTTTTATCTCAGCAGGTGATTCTTCAGTTTTCAGGCGGTATACATGCTCTTATAATCTCCGTGGAGCATCTGGCTCCTTGATAGATATCGGATTCAGTGATAGCTTGGGAAATAATCAATCCGTTTCGTTACCCAGAGCTTATTCATGTTTTTCTACATGGGTTTTGGATTACTATCCAAATGACACCCTCAGTAATGTAAAATTTAGAAAATGGGATTGTAACGTAGGGTATGTTAACATGGGAATATTAATGTCGGCTGATGTGGATGAAATGTATTACAATCTCATAAATACTTCCGCAATTATTTTCGACATACGAAATTACCCGAACGGCACTGCATGGGATATCGCAGATTATATATATCCTGAGAGAATGTGTTTCGCAAAGTTGACACTTCCGGATATCCAGTACCCCGGAACCTATTCATGGTCCTATAATTATCTTGGTATCAATGGCAATCCCTTCAATTATGAAGGGAAGGTAATCATATTGTGTAACCAGCAGACACAAAGCCAGGCGGAATACAGTTGCATGATATTGAGAGTCATGCCTGATGCTGTAGTAATTGGTAGCCAAACTGCAGGTGCAGATGGCAATATCTCTTATTTTTATTTAAGTCAGGAGTTTCGGGCAGGATTTACTTCTTTAGGTGTATATTATCCAAATGGGGATAGTACTCAGAGAATAGGTATTGTCCCTGATAGTGTTGTTTTTATTACCCCATCTGGTGTAAGAGACGGGAGGGACGAGGTGTTGGAGAAAGCGCTGCAAGTGGCAGACTGTCTGGCTCCTATGCTTTCGGTTACTCCCTATTCTCAACAGGTTGATACATCAGCAGGAATAACAGGGTTTACAGTAACTTGCAATACAAACTGGTCGGCCGTGAGCGATGCTGATTGGTGTACGGTAACTTCTTCAGGTAGCGGTAACGGAACTATTGTAGCTGAATATACCGAAAATGTCACTAATCAACCCCGTGTTGCAAACATTATAGTTACTGTAGCCGAGCTTCCTGAACAGACAGTAACGGTACACCAGGAATCCATTGTCGGAATTTATGACTCTCCGATTAATGTAATCTGGATCTATCCAAATCCAACTAGTGGAATCTGCAGGATCATTCCTTCACAAACGCTTACAGGGATACATGAAATCTCTGTCCAGGATATGTTCGGCAGGGTTATCTTCAGTGACCAGTATAGAGGAGAAAAGGAATATGAGATCGACCTTTCGTTTGCTCAAAAGGGTAGCTACTTTGCTATTATTAAAAATAATGAAAATATCATAGTTCAAAAACTAATTATCAATTAAAAAAAAAGTCATGAAAAAAATTATCCTATTCATCGCTGCCCTGATTGCAGTGAATTTATCACAGGCTCAATGGGAGCCTGATGTAAGATTAACAAATGATCCAGCCGATTCCTGGACGTCAATGAGCAGTTGTAAACCCTTGGTGGCAAACGGGGATACTCTTCATTTAGTTTGGCAAGAATTTCGGGATGGTTCTCCCGAGATATATTATAAACGATCCACAGATGGTGGCGCCAATTGGGGCGTTGATACCAGGTTGACAAATGACCCAAGTTGGTCTTATGATGCCAGCATTGCCTTGTCAGGGTCAGTAATACATCTTGTATGGAGTGATCATTTTGATGGAGAAGCCAATGCTGAGATTGCCTACAAACGATCCGAAGATGGCGGATCAACTTGGGGACCTTCAACCCGTCTTACCTTTACAGACTCGTGGTCAGAATCTCCTTCCATTGCAATTAATGACTCCGAAATTCATATTGTATGGTATGATTGGCGAAACGCTACCGGGAATTGGGATTCCGAGATCTATTACAAACGCTCAACAGATGGAGGGTTGACCTGGGGACTTGATGTGAGGCTGACGGATAATCCATCCTATTCAGGGTTCCCAAGTATAGCTATATCCGGACAAGTGGTGCACGTAGTGTGGGAAGACGACCGGGATGGCGGGGATGGCGAAGTATATTACAAACGGTCAGAAGATGGAGGGCTAAGTTGGAGTCCTAACACGCCATTGACGAATGACTCTGACGAGTCATGGGATCCTGTTGTTGCAGTAAATGATTCTGACGTACACGTTGTATGGATGGATATGCGCGATGGCGGAGCCTATGAAGTTTATTACAAACGCTCCACTGACGGAGGTCTAACCTGGGGTGAAGATACACGTTTAACGAATGCCGTTGCCTCTTCAGAATATCCAACCATTGCAGTATCAGGTTCCATGGTGCATGTTACCTGGGGAGATAAACGGGATATGAACTATGAGATCTACTACAAACAGTCGGAAGACGCAGGCATTACATGGGAAGAGGATCTCAGGCTTACAGATGCCTTTGGTGAATCAAACCAACCGTTCGTTGCTGCATCCGATTCCACGGTACATGTGATATGGAAAGAAAGCCGTGACGGAAACGAAGAGATCTATTACAAACGAAATCCTACAGGCAATCTGATCGTTGGAATAGAGGATAATCTGTTAGGCAATTCTGAGCAACCATTTACAATCTATCCAAATCCGGCATCTTCCAGAATACATGTTCAATTCAATGATTATCTGACCACAGAATCACATTTTACTATTCGTAATATTTTTGGTAAAACCCTTATGAACCAATCAATCCGAAGAGGAGAGGAGGTCATTAACATATCAATGTTGCCAAACGGGATTTATTTTGCTACCTCAAAAATTGGTAATAAAACAGTCTACACTACAAAATTGATTATAGCAAAGGATTGAAAAAATTAATCTTTTTCATTACATTTGAAAACTGCTAAAAACCCATAATTAATGAAAACATAATAATTAGAAAATGTACACAATACACACTAAATATGGAATAATAAATGTACTGTGCTACATTCAGATAGTGAAAAAATAAAGGTAATTTTACATATCTACATACGTTAGTCGCAAGTTAAAAATGATAATAAAACTGCAATCAACATTCACGACTGGACTTTTCCTCCTGACACTTTTGACAGCAACGGGACAGGACATAAGAATCAAAGGAATGTTCTTTCCCTTTATAGAACATTCCATTGCAGTTGAGAACTTGACGCATCAAAATGTATCGGTACAGGTGCTGTATCAAAATAGAATTGAATTGGGTGACAATAAATACTACCATCATAAAGTAATTCCTTCCATCCGCTATTACTTTTCATCCGATAAGAGGTTCATAAACCAATTATATATAGAAGCGTTTTACCGCTATGCATATATCAAACACTTTCCAGACCAATCAGAGGAACCATACTACAAATATTATTCAAATTCCTTAGGGTTAGACGTTGGCAAACAGTTATTCCTTTCAGACAATTTTTTTATTGAATTTGGGGCTGGCTATTACTACATTTATTCAGGTAAGGAATGGTATAACTTTTCGGATAACGATAGACATCGTTTGCGGATAGACCTAAAGATTGGAGTAGCATTAACAAGAAAAAAGAAAAAAACCTGCCGCTAATAAAACATAAAGGCAATGGGGCTGAACGTTTCAAAAGAAACGCTCAACTCCCATTGAAAAATTGGGTAACGGGAGACAGTTTCGTTCCCTAAACCCCACTGCCTTTATTCAAACCGATATATGCAAACATTACAAACACACAAATCAAACTGAGAAATTTCTGACTCATATGGCAATATAAAGACTAGAAAATATATAAAAGAAGAAAAATATTAAAGACTGAAATCCAAATGTAAAAATTAATATTAAACTGAATATAACTATGAAGAAACTAAATATATTGATTATCATATGCCTATTTGGATTAAATGTTAACTCACAGACTTCGGAACCAATATTTTTGAATAAAACAAACCAGCATAGTTTATCTGCTGAATTTGTTGCTGTATCATATTCGTATGCATATAGATTTAAAACAAATGTTATCTTTGGAATAAGGGCACAAATTGGACTTGGTTTACCAAAAATGCTTGCAAGCACACCTATTTATGTTGATTTTGGTTATGGTGATGGCCCAGAGAAAGTTACGCCTAATTTGTCAGCGTTTGAAGTATTGAAACTACAGATTTTTTATAGATATGCCATATCAAATAGTTTTTACTTTGATGTTGGACCAGTTGCTTCGCTCTCACTTTTTGGTGGAGAAGAACCATGGTATAAACCATTTAGAGTTGGAATTGAGACTTCTGTATATTATTCAATCTGGAAAATGTATTTAGGAATTAGATTTAATGGTTCGTTCAACTTTGATCCTTTTAATTGTCACCCTGGTATTACTTATAAGACCTCTTATTTTGCTCTGTATGCCACACCTTTTGTAATTGGCTTTAATTTTTAACAAATTCAAGAAATTTCTAGATTTAGAGAACCCCACTAGCTCGCATTTCCAATGCCTGCCATCCATCTAAAAAACCCCTCTTTAATTTTTACATTCAGTGCATCATTAAACTTAATTTCAACATCATCCTGTTTAAGCACCCTTCAAAAAGGGGGATAATGAAAGTGATATTAATAACTATTCACTAATAATTATCAACAATCTTTGTCAATAAACAATAATAATTCACTACATTTGAAAACTGCTAAAAAACTCATAATCATTCAACAATGATTAACATACTAAAATACACATCAGCAATAGCAAAGAGTACACTTTCCATACCAATATGGAGTTAATGGTTACATTTGGCATATGGGTAATGAAAAAATAAAGGTAATATTACCTTTGCACTTAGTTACCCAAAATAATTTTTGACATGGGGCAGCTTTTTGATTTTAAATTGAGAAGTTAATTGTAATATCTAGATTGATAGGTCAGTTGTTATATTGTAACTTTAAATTTTAATAAAGGCCAGCAATGGAAAACAAATGTTGAAAATGCTGTAAGGACTTGTAATAAAGAGAAATATGATGATTTGTTAATTTTATTATAGATAAATAGTAATTTTGGAGTAGGGTTTAAAAATTGAAAGTTATGATAAAAAAAACGCAAAGTTTATTCATTCTACTCTTAATAACAGGGAGCCTATTTGCTCAAACCCCTTTTATTCGCAATTTTTCACCCGACGAGTATAAAGCATCGGGACAAAACTGGGGAATAGTGCAAGACCAACATGGCATCATGTATTTCGCCAATACCATAGGTGTATTGGAATATGACGGCACAAATTGGAGGCACATTGCTACTCAATATATGGTAAGCTCTCTGTGCATAGACAGCACGGGCCTGATTTATACAGGTTGTGATGGCGATTTTGGATATTTGGCCCCTGATAGTATCGGAAGGTTACACTATATTTCCCTAAAAGATAAAATACCTCCCGAGCACGTTGATTTTAAAGAAGTTTGGCAGATTTATACTTTAGGAGGTAAGGTTATTTTTAGAACTCCCAATAAATTGTTTGTACTGCAAAATGATCGCATTGATGTATTACTTAGCGATAGTGGATTTGGGAGTGCTTTTGTTGTGCATAATCGTTTTTATATTGAAAAAAAAGGAGAAGGCCTGTATTTTTTAGAAAACGACAGTCTTCGACTTTTACCGTGTGGAGAAAACTTTTACAACAAATCTGTCTGGGCAATGCTTCCCTACGAGAATGAAGATATATTAATTGCTACACGTGATCAAGGGATTTTTATTTACCACCCAAATAAATCGCCACTCCTATGGAAACCAGAAGGATTTGAAGCCGTAGATAAATTCCTTATCAAAAACAAAACCTACTGCGGAACTTTGTTGTACAACGGGCATTTTGCCATTGGCTCAAGAGTAGGTGGAATTCTTGTTTTCGACAAACAAGGCAAAATACATAAGCATTATAATAAGCAAAACGGCTTACAAAGTAATACATCGTATTATTTGTTCACAGATTTAAACGGACAATTATGGGCGGCTCTTGAAGATGGAATTAGCATTATTATGAATAATCTACCTTTTTCGTACTTTACTCACGAAAATGGATTAGATGGTTCAGTCTATTCCATACAGAAATTTAATAACAAATTATATGTAGGTACAAGCAATAATCTTTATGTACAAAATAAAGAGAATAAGTTTGAACGCATTGAAGGTACTACAGGCCAAAATTTTTTCCTGCTTCAGGCAAAGGGAAAGTTATTGTTAGGAAACCACCCGAATGGGATATTTGATATTAATAATAATCAAGCCTTACAATCAAAGGCTATGAAATTACCTTCTGTTGTAGCGATAACTCTGCGCAAACAGCCAAATTATATCATAACTCAAGTATGGAATGAAGGATTAGCTTTAATTGAATACAAAAATGATCAATGGTTATTCAAACACTTCATAAAAGGCTTTGATAAAAATGCACGATATATTGAAGAAGATAACATCGGAAACTTCTGGTTAAACGCTAACAGCCAGTTATACAAACTTCGCTTAAACGAAACTTTGGATAGCATAATTTTTCTGCAAGATTGCAAGCCTGAACAATACCATTTGCCAGAGACTTCTGCAATGCCATACCGCTTGAATGATGGTGAAATTATTTTTGGTTCGGAAAAAGGTATATATCGTTACCTTACTGATAAAAATTATTTTGAGCCACATCCTGACTTTCCTATGTTTACAGAGGGCGTATATAATTTGAAACAAGATGCAAGCGGCAATATTTGTTTTGAGGAACAGAAAGAAGGTTCCGAAAAAGGTGTATTGCAGTTAATTAATGGAAAATATGAAATGATCAAAACCCCTTTTTTAAAATTCACGGAAAATATTATACCGAACACATCCTCAATTTACCCCTATTCTGATAGCTTGCTTTATTTTGGAACGAATAAAGGTTTGTTGGAATATCACCCAAAACAAATAGTTAATTACGATAAACCATTTAATACCCTAATTCGTGAAATATATGTGAATGATAATTTGATTTATGGTGGGACTGCGAATGTTTCTATATCAAATCCTGAAAACTTAGTACAGTTTAAGTATGAAGAAAACAATCTGTTTTTTCATTATTCCGCTACTTACTACGAAGATTCGGAAAAGAATTTATTCTCTTACCGACTCATTGGGTCTTCAGATACCACTTGGTCTGCATGGACAATTGATCACAAAAAGGAATACACTAACTTGCACGAAGGAAAATATATCTTTGAAGTAAAATCTCAAAACATCTATCGAAAATATGGTAATAAAGCAGCCTTTACCTTCGAAATACTACCACCCTGGCAGCGAACATTATTGGCTTATACACTATATGGAATTTTAGCAATAGTTTTTGTATGGTTACTAATACGTTTAAACTCAGCACGATTAAAACATCATAATGAATTGTTGAAGCAAACTGTAAAAGAACGCACTGCAGATATATCTAAACAAAAAGAAAAGCTACAAATTCAAGCCGAAGAACTAAAAGCAAGCAATGATAAACTTAATTTACTGAATGCAACGAAAGATAAGTTCTTTACCATCATTTCTCATGATCTTAGGAGTCCTTTCAATAGTATACTAGGATTCACTAATTTATTAGTTAACGACTATAATAAGATTGATGATACTCAGAAAAAAAAGATTATAAGTTTGCTGAATAGTTCATCCCAATTTGCTTATGAATTGTTGGATAACTTACTTACCTGGGCTCGAACACAAACAGGACGAATCGAAATCAATAAAGAACTGCTCAACTTAAAAGAATTGGTTGAAACCAGTATTTCTCCCTATGTGCTTAATGCTTCCGAAAAAGATATAAATATAATAATTAATGTCCCTGCGGAAACTATGATTTCAATTGATAAAAATACCTCCATAACTTTTATTAGGAATCTGGTAAATAATGCCATAAAATTTACTCCCGAAGGAGGCCTTATCACAATTGATTCACATGATAATGAAGATCACATCAAACTTCATATTATTGACACAGGTGTGGGTATGTCTCCTGAGGTTATCGATAAATTATTCCGTATAGATAAGGATGTATCAACATCTGGAACCAATAATGAAAAGGGTACAGGGTTGGGGCTCATTCTTTGTAAAGAATTTATTGAAAAAAATGGCGGGGATATTTCAGTAATAAGTGAAGTAGGAAAAGGCAGCGAATTTATCATCACTCTCTCTAAACAAAATGATTCATAATTTCAGCCCTAACATTGAATTACGTTGGGTAACATTATAGGATTTAAGGCCCAGTTGAGCCTAAAAAATTAGGTAGAAAATTAAAAAAAATATCACTACTCCTGTCTTCGCCAATGCAACACCCTAGAGATTTTCAGCAATTAATTTAATTAAGCGCCGTTGTTCTTGATCCATGTTAAGTAGGATATTTTTCTTTCTTTTAGACTCTGGCATTATTACGTGCAACTGATACATTGTTTGTGTTAATTCAGCAGCTCTTTTCACAGAAATTTGTACATGATCTTTATTTAGTAATCTTTCAAGTTCTTTGTAAACTGCATAGGCAGTATACGATATGCAAATATGTGCTTCTATTCGGTTTCTTAAATAATGATAAATAGGTCGTATCTTTAAATCTGTTTTAGACATCCTGAATGCCCTTTCAATATGCCACAGATTACTATAGTTCTCAATAATCTTTTTTGCCCCCAAACGTGTATTGGTAATGTAGCCTTTTAAGCCATCCCAGACCGCATTTTTTTTAAATTTTTCGTAATCAATCGTAATATCTATTTCACCTTCCAGTTTTAAGTACTTGTTGTAACCTTTGTTATTAATACTTGATTTGGTTAATTTACCAGAGGTGATACGTTTTTCTAATCTCTTTGGGGTTAGTTCCCCGAAGCTCTGCTTCGTATAGAAAACTAATTCCCAAGTGATACCTCGTCAGCTCTGCTGCGAGGTTGTTTATTTGCTTGCTGGTCATACCCACGGTTTTCAGTTTGGCTACGAAGGCAAAAATATTAAGTGGAGTCCTGCAAAATAGTTGTATAAAAACTGGGCTGGTCTCTATAAGGATGCCGTAAGTGGTAATTATTTTTATGTTAACTGTGGCATAGGCTCAATAGGTTATCCGGGAAGAATTGAAATACTGCCCGAGATAACACTTATTGAACTAGTTTAGTACTATTTTATTGCATTTGCCAGCAAATCACTAACTGCTTTTCCACTTTTATCTTCAACATATTTTACCATAATAGGTGTAAATAATGCAACTTTGTCCTGACTGATTCCTAATTTATCAAATGCCGCTAAAACTTTAGCATTACCACTTAATTGTTTTGCTACCGAACCCAGCATGCTTGTTTTACCTCCTAACGAAGGAACAGCACTTAAAAGGTTGTCCATACCTGGCACAGCATCCGAAACTTTTCCAAAGTCTTCATCTGACATATTTTCTTTTGCCATCTCGAAAATGGCTCCGGCACCACCTTTTGCCTGTTCGTCGTTAACTTCAGCAACTTCTTTAATTTGTTTTATAAGATCGCTTTGAGCAAATGAATTTGATGAAATAATCATCAAAATAGAAAATGATAATAAAATAAATTTTTTCATAATAAATAGATATTTAGTGAATATTTAGTGAAATTTAGTGAAATTTAGTTTAAATATTAAATTAAACTTTTTGTTTCTAAATAAAGAACATTTTCAGAATTGTAATAGTAAAAGTTTAGCCAAAGATAGTAATAATAAACTAATGCAATTGTATCTCTTTATGCCAACGTTTGTTTCAAACGTGTTTTAGATAATTTACATAATTTAGTTTTTGTGTATCAAAAGTTAAAATTTAAATAACTTTATAAATAAAATTCAAATCAAATGAAATCTATTTTTTCAATAATTTCAGTGATATTATTACTTATTTTAGCTTTGTGTGAGGAAGGAAGTGAAAAAAGTAATGCTTCGGTAAGAGTGAAAAGTAGTCATGAGGCTCAAGCCATAATTATAGACGTTATTCAAACCTCAAGCTATACCTATAGTTTAGTAAAAGAAGGAACTGATGAATATTGGATAGCTTTTTTAAAGATGAATGTTGTTAAGGGGCAGTCTCTCTTTTTTAATCATTTGTGGTTTAATTCCTCGACCCTCTGGGTCGAAAATAATTATGTTTGCATAGCAAACTCAATTTAATATTCCTATGGCTCTGCCTCGGGGTAGTTTATTTAAGCATCTTCTTGGGAAACAAATAGAGATGTTTGTTGAAGTATCTTATCTAGTTCATGTTTTGCCTGATAGAGTAGCAAACTTATCCCTTCTTCCGTTTTACTGCTTCCAATAGTTTTTATAACCCTTTATTTCTTCGATTCCTTGGAAATGATTTGAACACTGATACTTCCGCTTCTGTTCTTTAATTTTCTTATAAACATTCGGTAAATATACAATGCAACACCCATAATGAAAAAACAGCATTTGAATATCAGCTCTTTAAGTCTGCCTGTGTAAAGGGTGGCGAAGACAGGAAAAAATTAGGTAGAAAATTAAAAAAAATATCACTACTTGATTTTTATACCCACAACATTTAAGGAAAATAAACGCTTAATTGTGTTATAAATCTTGTTGGGGTAATTCATGATATTACAGAACGTAAACAATCAGAACAAGCACTAAAAGAAAGCGAAGCAGAATTCAGGGAAATGATGAATATGTTACCTCAGGTAGTTTTTGAAATAGATATGCTGGGAAACCTGACTTACGCAAACAAACAGGGGTATGAGTTATCGGGCTATTCCGAACAGGATTTAATCGGTAAAAGCATCTTAAATTTCTTCATCCCCGCTGATAGGGCAAGAGTCGTTGAAAATACTAAGTTAAGTCTGGTCGGTGATAAAAATGCATTAAGTGGCGAATACACCATGCTCCACAAGGATGGTTCTGCTATTGATGTATTGAGTTACTCAAATCCTATTTTGAAAGAAAATAAGATAGTCGGTTTGCGAGGTGTAATTATTGATATCTCAGAGATTAAACAGACGCAAAAAGTCCTTAAAATAGTGTTCGCTAACGGACAAAATATGTTAAATATTCATCCAAAATATCCTTAATAATATCTTTTGCCGACTCGTATAATATGCTAAATATGTGTTGATTATAATTTTTGGCACAATTATAGAAAATAATTATAACAGATTATTTAAAATGTTATAAATTATGAAAACACTTATATCAAAAACCAACTTAATATTAACAATTTCAATAATATTATCATCATATATTCTTGCATCAGCTACAATTTTTTCATATTCAGAAAAATCAAATATTAAAAATATGCCTTGCATCTCAAGTAGCATAAATGCAAACTATGAAAACGCAATAGCAGTAAACTATAATCTTGGAAAAGAAAATTATATAAGCGATATACCATTTAATACTTTCAACGTAGCTGCTGAGTATATAAATTTGGAAGCTGTTGTGCAGGATTTTAATATGAAAGAAGAGTCATATATCGATGACATCCCGTTTAATACTAATAAAATAGTTCGACTAAATCACCCATCTCAATAATCACCGCAAATAGTAGGTTAAACCTTGATTTAATAACCGCAATTTCATATTAAAATATTAGTTAAATTAGTTGGGGTTTTTTGATTTTAGAAGTTAATTATCTTAACTTTTTCAAAACAGGTGGCCTAAATTATCAATGATTTCTGCAAGTTTTGGCGACTTTTTACTCAAAGTTTTCAAAGGGGAAAAAATATAATTGAAAATATTGGTTTTACGGAAAAGGTAATTTCAAATTTACCTCCGATAAGTCAGTCTTCATTAAAAAGGAATTTGATTTTGTTCTTGTCAAGTTTGATTTCTATTTCAATATTTTTTATCTCTGGCGGTTATAAATCAATAATTATTTCGATGATTGATAACTTTAATTTTGAATTTCAAAATATGAATCACTTTGTGCCGTTTTTCATTCTAATATCAATTTTCATTAGTATTTTTATGTTTATTGCTAGCATAGAATATGATAAAAATATAATATAATAGCAACTGGGCATAATTGTAGACGTCTCCGCCAGAATCAACTGACGAGTGCGCCTCTCACAAACACCGTACGTAAGGTTTTCTTATCCAGCGGCTCGTTAAGTTGTGGGGAAATTCTTTTATAAATATCAAGTGAAACCAAATACCCTAAATGAAACATTACTCTAGGGTCTTTTTTTGCGTTCTGAGCTGTTCAGTAGCTTCACTGGTAATTGGCCTCTATGGTGTGATTTCGCTCCTTAATTTGCTTCCTATGCCCATTCTCAACCACTAAGGCATTAGTTATATACCGATATAATTAGAACTCTCCGTACTTCACTTGTGGTCAAAAATTTAGTATATTTGACACTGTTAAAAGATTAAATATTATACAATAACATATGATGCCTAACCGATTTAAAATTTTAGAGCTCAAGTCGAATAAGCCCTTGCAAATCGAATTAGTGTCTATAAGCGAAATGTTTTGTGTAACAATTAGTATAATAATAACATAGAAAATTATACCTAAATTGGAAATAAAAACATAGTAACTTTACACATCCGTTAGGGCACATTAACGAAAATATGAAACACAACTTAAAACTATTAGTTCCCTTATTAATAATCTTAATATTAGCATCTTGTAATAACAATAATTCTAATTTCATATCTGATGGGAATATCAATATTACTGGTAATATTGTCAA
>Ga0222627_1000295_pt1 | contig 26270 bp, 23 predicted proteins | sample AntAcemetageno93_FD_179859 | JGI IMG/M metagenome (GOLD analysis project Ga0222627, IMG submission 179859) | Saline water microbial communities from Ace Lake, Antarctica - #93 | ecosystem: Environmental > Aquatic > Non-marine Saline and Alkaline > Saline | place: Antarctica: Ace Lake | collected... | reverse complement strand
ACTTAAACTACCAGCGTCGCTCCGCTCCGAGGGGCGGCTACTTTGGCCCGGAATCACCGGCTACTTTAAACCGGAATGCCCGGCTACTTTGGTCCGGATTACCCGGCTACTTTCACCGGAATATGCATAATCCGGGTTATCATCTTTCGTTCAATATGTTATATATAATAATCCCGGTTATGTGGTGTAAGCTTTCAGTAAACCACGTCGCCTCGCGCTCGTAGCGGCGACCTTCAGGTCGCCATCGTGTGGCAGCCTAAAGGCAGCCGCTACGAGAGACGGGGTTCACTGAAACCTTACTATGCGGTTACAGCAGACTTTTTTTTCTTAACCGAGAGGACAACGTTTTATTCCTACTCTCGACAATGCAATCAATAATAGACGGTTTCCGACGAGTGGTTGCCCGAGAGTATAAGATGGCCATTGCCTTATATTATTGCTATCGATGGAACCTCTGGCATTGTTCAAAACTACCTCGATTTATGAATAAATCGGGTTAATAAAATAATTCGAATCTTCGCGGTAATTTCTATGTTGACAGACGATGCGCGTATGCTATGTTTAGTACATATTGAACGTAATGAAAAAATATTTTGACCAAACTCATATTCTAAACCACAAGAAATAATTTCTTCTTAGTCTTCAAAACTAAAATTTCTATAACACTTTAGCTCTTTGAAATCATAAGTTGTAAACAGGCCGATTTTCTCGTAGAGGCAGCCTTTAGGCTGCCACCCGGTGGCGACCTGAAGGTCGCCGCTACGAGAATGCCCGCTTAATTTAAAAGAGCTAAAGTGTTACAAATTTTTCAAAGAAAAATTTTAATGAATAAGCATCTTCTTGAAGCTCGTGATAACTTCATCGAATCCGCCGGTCGCACCACCCAGGGTTTTGGCCTGGGGCGGATAATCGGTCAGCTTTACGCGTTACTGTTTTTCAGTCCTGACTCATTATCTCTTGATGATATGGTGGAGGAATTGAAAGTAAGTAAAGGCAGCGTCAGCACCAACATCAGAGAACTCGAAAAATGGGGAGCGGTAAAGAAGGTTTGGATAAAAGGGAGCCGGAAGGATTTCTATGAGGCGGAAGTTGAGTTTATGAAAGTCATAAGGGGTGGGATACTCCCATTCCTCCGGCGCAAGTTGAGTTCTTCACTGGTGACAGTTAATGAATCTAAGGAATTGATTATTGAGAATCAAGAAGGCTTCTCAGGCAATGATAAGAAGATTGCCAATTTCTATACCGAAAGACTGAGAAAAATACAAGACGCCCAGAATAAATTTTCACTGTTCTTTAAATTACCGGGATTATAGCCTTTGATTTTTTCGATGATGAACTGGAACATTTTTTCCGAGGGGATTGTTTCTTTACTGTCAACTGTCAACCGTAAACCGTCAACTTTCTCTTAGGAGCGTATAGATGAATTGGAAAGAAAAAACAATACTCCTTACCGGAGGTACAGGGTCATTCGGTAAAGCGTTTATTAAATTAATGTTGGAGAAGTATCAACCCCGGGTAATCAGAATATACAGTCGGGACGAGTTAAAGCAGTATGAGATGAAGATGCGGGGATTCGATCATAAATCTCTGCGTTATTTTATTGGTGACGTGCGGGATAAAAATCGACTCGAGATGGCGGTTCGGGATGTGGATATCATCGTGCATGCTGCAGCCCTCAAGCAGGTTCCGGCCTGTGAATATAATCCCTTCGAAGCAATTAAAACCAATATCCTTGGGGCTCAGAATATCATTGAAACGGCCATAAATAATAACGTGAGCAAAGTAATGGCCCTCAGTACGGATAAAGCTGTAAACCCGATTAATCTCTATGGAGCCACCAAGTTATGTGCGGAAAAAATATTTGTTAATGCCAATTCATATATTGGTGCCAGGCCGATAAAAATGAGTTGTGTGCGTTATGGTAATGTTCTGGCTAGCCGGGGAAGCGTGGTCCAATTGTTCAAAGAACAAAAGAAGACCGGGGTGCTTACGGTAACGGATAAGAAAATGACCAGATTCTGGCTTACCCTGGAGCAGGCAGTTGACTTTGTGGTTAAATGTATTGAAAGAATGCATGGAGGAGAGGTCTTTGTACCCAAGGTTCCCAGTATGAAGATAATCGATCTTGCTCAGGCTATTTCCCCGGGATGCGAACTGAAAGAAATCGGGATCCGGCCCGGGGAGAAAATTAACGAGATCCTGTTAACCAAAGATGAATCAAGACATGCCGCTGAATTTGAAGATTATTTTGCCATTGAACCGGAGCATCCTTGGTGGGATACTGAAAATATGGCAAAAATGAAACAATTCCCCGAGGGATATGAATATCGCAGCGACAACAACTCAATCTGGTTGACAACAGAAGAGCTCCTGGAATTGATCAAAAATCCTGACCTGCCGAGAAAGTTATGAGAAGAAAGAAGATACCTTATGGTCATCAATGGATTGATGACGATGATATACAGGCTGTTGTAAATGTTTTAAAATCAGACTGGCTGACCACCGGGCCGTATGTGGAGAAATTTGAGCAAGAGTTCGCGAAAGCTGTTGACGCTAAATATGCGGTTGCCGTCTCCAACGGAACAGCCGCTCTCCATTCCGCGATGTTTGCTATTGGAATTGGGCCGGGTGATGAAGTTATAATTCCGGCTATGACCTTCGCTGCCACCGCTAATTGCGTTGTTTTTCAGGGCGGGACGCCGATCTTTGCTGATGTGGACCCTGACACACTGCTTCTCGACCCGGCTCAGATTGAGGCGAAGATCACACCGCGCACAAAAGCAGCTATCGCCGTGGACTACGCCGGGCAACCCTGTGATTATGACACGTTGTGGGCGATTACAAATAAACACGGTCTATTTCTGGTTAGTGATGCCTGCCATGCTCTCGGCGGCAGCTACAAGGAACGCCCGGTTGGATCTCTATCCGATCTGAGTGTGTTCAGTTTCCATCCTGTAAAGCCTATCACCACCGGGGAAGGGGGAATGGTGGTTACCAATAAGGCTGAATACGCTGAGCGGATGCGGTGTTTTCGCACTCACGGTATTTCTAAAGATTACCGTCGACGGGCTGAGCAGGGAACCTGGTATTATGAAATGACGGACCTGGGTTATAATTACCGCCTCACCGATTTCCAGTGTGCCCTCGGGATGAGCCAATTGAAGAAGCTCCCCGGCTGGGTGGCTCGACGGCGGGAGATTGCTAAACGTTATGATGATTCTTTCGCGAATTTACCCGCAGTTGAGCCATTGAAGGTGCGAGATGAGGTGAGCCACGCTTACCACCTGTATGTGGTCCGGTTAAAGCTTCAAAAGCTGAACGCGGACCGCGAAAAGGTCTTCACAGCTTTGCGTGATAAGGGAATCGGGGTGAATGTCCATTATATCCCGGTTCATCTCCACCCATTTTATCAAAAGCAATTCGGCACCGGTCCTGGTTTATGTCCGGTAGCGGAGTCTGCCTATGAAGAAATCATTTCCCTTCCCATCTTTCCCGGTATGAGTGACGAAGATGCTGAAGATGTAATTAAGGCGGTGCGCAAAGTCGTTAACTATTACAGAAAGTAAGTGATTGCCAACAGGAGGAAACCTATGACGAGACAGATGCAAGAATGGGCTCAAGCAGGTTACCAAATAAGGTACTGGAAGACCTGGCCGGCCAGCCAATGCTGGCGCACGTGGTTAATCGTACCTGCGGGGCCAAAACTCTGGATGACGTTGTAGTAGCGACCACAACACAACCGGCTGACGACACTAGCCCATATCAAACTCGCTGCCGAGAAACCGGCCACGTGTGAATGCCTGAGAAAAGATAAGGACGTGCTATTCAACTTTTATGATTTTCCGGCTGAACACTGAAAACATATTCGCACTACAAACCCGATTGAATCGACGTTTGCCACAGTGAGATTGCGGACTGTCCGTACAAAGGGTTGTGGATTACGGAGTGCCACCCTGACCATGGTTTATAAGCTGAGCGAACAGGCGGAAAAGCACTGGAGAAAATTGAACAGATCAGAACTCATCATCCTGGTCATACAAGGTGTTGAATTCATTGATGGGGTTATTAATAAAGCGGCATAAAGCAAGTACCGAAGGGTATGCTCAAGAGGTTCTCATACACAACATTTGACAATATCTCGAAAGACTGGAGTAGTAACTTTGAAAAAACATATACTAATAGGAATGATCGTTCACTTAATATAGAAGAGCATATTGTGGAACATACGGAAGTTAATAATATGATTATTTCCAAGTTGACACTTGGCACGGCTCAGCTCGGACTTAAGTATGGAATCGCCAATACTGGTGGAAAACCAGACCATCAACAATCAAATGAAATTCTTGAAGCTGCAGTATCTCATGGTATTAACTGTTTTGATACCGCGCCCCTGTATGGTGATAGTGAAAAGGTTATCGGTTCCTTTCTTTCTTACTATCCCCATTTTTCAGAACCCCCCATCATAGTTACAAAACTCCCGCCGATAAATCTGAAAGGCAATATCACTCTAAACAATGTTTACCATTTAGTTAGAGAGCATATAATTAAATCTATTGAACATCTACGAATAAGGAGAATCCCTATTTATTTGCTGCATCGCGCTTCTGATATTGATGCTTATAGTGGTTTCATCATTGAAAGTTTATTAAGATTGAAAGGCGAAGGCCTCATAGGGCTATTGGGAGTTTCTATTTATAGTCCTGAAGAAGTAGAACATGTATTAGAGATTGAAGAAATAAAGGCAATTCAAATTCCTATCAATATTTTTGATCACCGCCTTATTAAGATGGGGTTATTAAGTCAGCTTAAAGACAAGAACTTTATTGTCTTCGCACGGAGCATATTTCTTCAAGGTCTCTTTTTCTTGAGTGCGGAGAATTTACCCCCAGGCTTGGCGCTTGCGGAGAATCCGTTAAGGCAACTTCAAGAATTTTCTCACGAGCAAGAGATAAGTATTGCTAAACTATCGTTGGCATTTGTAAAAGACCTTCCAGGAATAACTAGCGTTGTCATTGGAGCAGAGACCTTAAGTCAAGTTCGAAAAGATATAGACTTAATAAATTCCTCACCCCTTTCTATAAAAATAAGAGAAGAAATTATGAACATCTTTTCAGATCTCCCGCTGGAACTTATCAATCCAAGTTTATGGCACCTAAAAAATTAAAAAAAACCCAAAGTCTTTTTCTGTCATGAATATAATGAAACTATTCGATTTAAAAGGGAAGGTAGCCATTATTACAGGTGGAGCTGGGCATTTAGGTGCCGCAATTTCAGAAGGATTAGCGGAGGCTGGTGCAAACGTGGTAATAGCAAGTAGAAATAAGGACAAATGCAAGGAACTAGCAGCGGCGTTGTCAGAGAAACACAAGATTCATGCAATAGGGATGGCATTGGATATACGCTCTATGGACATGGTCAAAGATTGCATGAAAAAGGTGAATCGTCAGATGGGTGCTATTGATATACTTGTCAATAATGCAGCCTTTGGTAAACGGAGAAGTATTGAAACCATGTCTGAACAAGATTGGCTGGAAGGGATTAATGGAACTATTGATGGTGTATTTCGCTGTACTCAAGCAGTTCTCCCTTATATGGAAGCTCGCGAATACGGCATAATTATTAATATTTCCTCCATGTATGGAATTGTTTCTCCTGACCCAAGAATATATGGTGATTCTGGCTATGACAACCCTCCTAATTATGGTGCTGGGAAGGCAGCGATCCTTCAATTTACTCGCTATGCAGCATGTCACCTTGCAACTAAAGGTATCCGCGTAAATGCAATAAGTCCAGGCCCATTCCCTAGTCCAGAGGTTCAAAAAAATCGATTGTTCATCTCCAATCTCAAAGAAAAAATACCTCTTGGACGGATAGGGCAACCCAATGACCTTAAAGGTGTTATTGTATTTTTAGCTTCGAGAGCCTCTAGCTACATAACCGGACAGAACATAATAGTTGATGGAGGATGGATAGTTTGGTGAGTCAGGGGAAAAAAGTTATTGCCATTGTACAAGCAAGAGTAGGCTCCACGCGCCTTCCGGGCAAGGTAATGATGAATATTATTAATAAGCCTATTCTTCAACATATTTGTGAGAGATTGCGAAGATCGCTGAGGATAGATGCCATTGTCCTAGCCACTACAACTTCAAAAGAAGATGATTTATTAGTAAATTTCGCAAAAAAGGCTATATTGGCTTATTACAGAGGGGAAAAACGAGATGTCCTATCGCGATATTATGGTGCAGCCAACCAATTCCGTGCAGAAGTTATTATTAGGATTTGTGCTGATAGCCCTCTAGTTGATCCCCAAATCATTGATGAAGTTGTCGATAAGCATCTTCGCTCAAATTCTGCCTATACTTCTACTGGAATCAAAAGAACATTTCCTTTGGGAATAAACACTGAGGTTTTTAGCTATGATGCTTTGGAAAGAGCTTATAATGAAGCCAAGCTGGATTATGAGCGTGAACATGTAACTCCTTATATATATCAGCACCCGAAGTTATTCAAGATCCAGCATATAGAAGCCAGTGGCAATCTGAGAAGACCTGATCTAAGACTCACTGTGGATACAGAAGAAGACTTAAGGCTAATAAGGGAAATTTTTAAGCGGCTTTATCGTGATGGCCAAATATTCTATACTGAAGAAGTTATAGAACTCTTAGAAAAACATCCTGAACTGGTAGCTATAAATGCCCATATTAAGCAGAAGGAGTTGGGCGAGTGACGAAGATTGCTTTTATTACTGAAGGTGGGTTAAAAATGGGGATGGGTCATGTTGTCAGGTCAATAACCCTTGCCGAGGAGCTAAAAGACAGAGCAGAAATTTGTTTTTTGACACAAAGTGATGAAATTGTAGTTAATAAAATAAAAAATGCTGAATTTGATGCTTTCAAACTACAAAATGACCACCACATCGTAAATAGACTAAAGGACCTAAATCCAAATGTGGTCATTATCGATAAGCTCAATGTCGATGAAGATTTGGTTGTGGAATTAAAGGATAGTTTAAACACGAAGCTGGTAATATTTGGTAACTTATCAAAGGCAAATAAATATGCGGATGTCGTGGTGAATGCTGTGATTGGAAGCAAACTCAAGAATAAGAAATTTTCGGATAAAAGTACAAACACAATCTATTTTTGTGGACCCAGATATTATGTTTTAAGAAAGGAATTTTATGAATTTAAGAAGAAGGGTAAAAGGCTAAGCGGCAAAACAGAAAAGATCTTGCTAATTTTTGGTGGAAGCGACCCTTCAAATTTAACTTCAAAGGTGTTGAACGAACTTCTTCATTTTAATGCTGATCTTAAGATAGACATAATATTAGGGGTACACTTTGTTTATTTCGATGAATTAAACCAGGTTTTAGGCAAATATCAAACCAAAAAGAAGAATGTAAGGCTATATAGGAATATTAAGAATGTCGCTGAATTGATGTATAAGGCAGATTTGGTAATCGTTTCCCCCGGCGTTTCGATGTTTGAAGCCCTTTGTGTTAGCACGCCGGTGATAGCAATATACCAGAATCCGCTTCAGGAAAGTTGGTTTGATGGATCCATCCATATATTCGATAAAACAGAGATAAATAAGATTAAGGATGCTATTTCTAATGGTGATTTTCTCAATCCAGGTGAAGATTATATTAAAGAATTGGATATTGGGGGAGGAAAAACAGAGATTATCAGCGCGATAATACATGGAGGTGAATAAGATGATAGTAGTTACAGGAGCTACCGGTTTTATCGGGACTTATTTAGTTGATGAATTAGTTAAAGAGAAATTCGATGTTTTGGCTACGGGAAGGAATAGATCAGCGGAACTATACTATAAAAAGGCAGGAATACCATTTACTCGATTAGATGTTACAAAAGAAGAAGATTTTGATAAATTGCCTAATGAAGGTGTGGATTCGGTTGTTCATTTAGCAGCTTTATTACCTGCAAATGTAAGAAATTATGTCGCCAAGGATTATATAAATATAAATGTTATTGGAACAATTAATGTTTTGGAATATTGTAGAAAAAACAATGTAAATAAAATTATTTCTACCACTTCATATGCTGATGTACAAAATCTATGGAAAAAGAGAAAACCTATCAGTGAAGATTCTTGTAGGAATTTTAAGTTTTTTGGAGACCATGCTATATATGTTATTTCAAAAAACACATCTACTGATATTATAGAGAATTATAGTCAGGAATATGGAATGTACGGTATTGTTTTTAAATTGCCACCCGTTTACGGTTATGGACCTCATTCAGAGATATATGTGGACGGCAAATATTATAAATCAGGGTTTCAAGTTTTTCTTGAAAAAGCAATAAAAGGCGAAGATATAGAAATTTGGGGTGATAGCCAAATAGAAAGGGATGTTGTATATATCAAAGATGTTGTTTCTGGTTTTATATTAGCTTTGAAAAGCAATAGAGCGCAAGGTCTTTATAATATATCTTCTGGGGTATCACTATCGCTAAGTGAGCAAGTTAAGACAACCATTAAGGTGTTTTCCCCTAAAGAAAAAAAATCTAAAATAATATATCGTCCCGATAAAAAGAATGTTAGTACATCATACATATTTGATATTAGGAAAGCTAAGGAAGATTTTGGATATAAACCTAAATTTGTACCTTTTGAGAAAATGCTCATAGATTATAAAAAAGAAATGGAAAATAAAAGATTTAGCTTTTTGATAGAAAGCAGAAAGAAAAGCAAGGATGATTAATTTTAGTTTTTATAGGGAGAGATAATGAAGTGCGCAATTATGCAACCTACCTATATTCCATGGCTTGGATATTTTGATTTAATAGATAGCACAGATAAATTTGTATTTTTAGATGATGTGAAGTTAGAAAGGTGCAGCTGGCAGGTAAGAAATAGGATGAAATCTCATCAGGGGGAATTGATTTTGACTATTCCTGTGAGAAGGACAAAAGGTAGAGATAAATTAATAATAAACGAAGCAATAATTAACAATAATAAAATGTGGCGGAAAAACCACTTAAAAAGCATTTTTTATGCTTATAAAAAATCAGAGTTTTTTGATGAAATCTATCCCTTCTTAGAAAAACTCATATTTAATGATGTTACTATGCTAAGAGACTTTAATATTAACATTATACGTTTCATATCTCATCGAATTGGTATAAATACGGAATTTATACTTTCGTCAAATTTGAAAAGTTCGTCTGGGGAAAAAGATATGCGATTAGTTTCAATATGCAAGGAATTAAATTGCAACGAATACATTTCTCCTCTGGGGTCCGCTGTTTATATAGAGAGAGGTTTGCCCGGAGGGTCATTCCCTAAAAATAATATAGACCTTTATTATCAAAATTACCAACACCCTGTTTATAACCAGCGTTATGTTAAATTCCTCTCACATATGAGCATTATTGATTTACTATTTAATCACGGATTTGAAGCAAGCTTGGGAATCATAAGAAGTGGAAGAAGAAAACCCATAGATTATTTATCTTTCAGAAAGTCTAACTTGAATAATGCAAAGTAATAGGATAATAGGATGCAAATAAAAGTAGGAAATAGAAAAATCGGGAAAAATCAACCAGTTTTTATAGTAGCAGAAATTTCGGCGAATCATGGGCAAAATTTTAAGCGGGCGGTTACTTTAATAAAAAAAGCGAAAGAGTGTGGCGTTGATTCAGTTAAATTCCAAATTTATACCCCCGACATAATGACTTTAGATATTAAAAGTAAATATTTTAGATTAAATAATCCATATAGGAAAGAAAAATACTTATATCAGGTATATGAAAAAGCATACACACCATGGCATTGGTTTAAAAAATTGAAAAAAATATGTGATGATGAAGGTATTGTATTTTTTGCATCTGCGTTTGACAGAACCGCGGTTGATTTACTTGAAGAAATAGAAGTTCCTATCCATAAAATTGCTTCTCTTGAACTGATAGATTTGCCGTTAATAGAGTATATGGCAAAGACAAAAAAACCGCTAATTTTATCCACAGGAATGGCAACTGTATCGGAGATAGAAGAAGCAGTAAATACCGCAAGAAGTGCTGGAACCAAAGATATAATCTTATTAAAATGTGTAAGCAGTTATCCGGCAAATCCGGAAGAAATGAATTTAAGAACAATCCCTCATATGAAAGAACTGTTTTACTGCCCGGTCGGGCTTTCAGATCATACTTTGGGTATGGGAGTATCAATAGCCGCGGTTTCTTTAGGGGCACAAGTAATTGAGAAGCACTTAACTTTATCACGAGATATAAAAACGCCTGACAGTTTCTTTTCCATTGAGCCTCAAGAATTAAAAGAGTTAGTAGAAAATGTAAGGATTGCAGAGAAATCATTAGGTAAAGTGCATTATGGGGTAACCAATGAAGAGAAAAGGACGGAATTATTTAGACGTTCATTGTTTGTTGTGCAAGACATAAAAGCGGGGGAGATTTTTATTGAGGAAAACATACGTTCTATCAGACCGGGATACGGTCTACCGCCAAAGTATCTTCGCGATGTGCTGGGTCGGAGGGCAGTTAAAGATATTAAGCGCGGAACGCCTATGGCCTGGAATCTTGTTAAATAAACTCATTTTCACACCTATCTTGTTAAGAAAATTATGGACAAAGTCCCTTGTTGGTGACAGTTAACAAGAACTTAGCCCCGCTGGCGGCGGGGCAATTTCGTAGTGGCAGCCTTCAGGCTGCCATTAATGGCGACCTGAAGGTCGCCGCTACGAGCGTTATTGAAATTCCGAAGCAGCGAGTTACTAAGGGTTTACTCAGAAATAACTTCACATTCTCACGATAGATTATTATTTTCGGCGCGGGAACTCGATGAAACCAGTCGGGCTGGTTATACCAAAGTGTTAGAGCCGAGGGACTCTCTGTTGTATGTAATATCACTCGCTGTGTGACGTTGCCAACAATTGATGGAGCAATAACTTCGCTACTACCATTTAATGAAATTGCTTCGCTCCCTCAAGTCCCTCGCAATGACTTTTAAACCATGAAGTGTATCCTCTCAGGGCGTCCTCCCCCTCTGTTTACCGGTGTGGATTCCTGGACTTTCGGGCTTATTGAAGAGAACAAATGATGAAAGTTGTGTTTTTTATACAAAGAAAAAGAGAGATCTCCAGTTTTGTTAATTTTTATAATAGCAATTCTGATGATGAGATTTTATGTATTGCTACTGAACCTCGTGTAGTTGGTTTATTAAATAAAATGCAATACCCTGTAAAATCATTTGCCGATTATATCTCGCCCAGAGAAATGATAGAGATTAATCAAAAAGCCATTCAATTATCAAAAGGTTGGGGGCAAATAGATAATAGTTCTGAGTATAATGGATATTTATTGTCGGAATGTTTAGAGTGGGATACAGGTTTGTTTTTTAAGCCTCTTGTGGAAATAGAATTAATTTACCGTGTTATAAAAAATGAATCTCCCGATAAATGTTTTTTTATAAGTGATGGATCGCTATTGAATAAAATTGCTGATGTTATCTGTAAAAAAACCGGGATTCAGTTCATGGGAATCCGGAGGAATATTTTTCAGGAATTTTTTTTCTATATTATTGATAATAATGTGTCAATCGATTGGTTGTGCTATTTTAAAAATAATATTAATAAATTTATTAAGCAAAATGAGATCAAATCATTGCCCGTATTCCGGAAGTCAAAAAATCGTTATAACAAATTGTCAAAAAATGATAAAAGCAAAATTATGATGGTGTTTTTTCGGAATATGCCGGAGAGATATCTTCGATTATTAAAACTGTGTCAAAACCAAGGTGTTGGAAGTAAAATTTTAATGCTTGATATTACAGATAAGCCTCCTGATGAAGATATATTTCAGGTGAACCATCTCTCTTATTCTTTTTTAGGAGATTATTATAAATGGGATTTAAAAAAGGATTATAAGAGCGCTAAATTAATGTTCAATTCCCGATGGGAAAAGTTTTCAGAAAATGCCGGTGATTATTTTATGTACCAGGGCATCAGTCTATTCCCTATGTTGAAAGATAATCTTAAAAAATATTTTTTATACTGGTTTCCTCGTTTTGCTACTTCAATAAAAGCATTAGAAAAATCAATAAAAGTTGAAAATCCAAAATTATTAGTTGGAGCAGATGATTCAATGTGTGAAAATCGGCTTGCATTTATGGTAGCCCGGAGATTAAACATTCAATCACTTTTAGTGCCGCACGGCTTGGCAGGCGGGAGTTATTTTTTATATTCCGCTGCGGATAAAATTGCTGCTTTTAGTCGAGGCCCGTTAAAACAATACCAGGAGTTTGGAGTTGATATAGCGAAATTAGAAGTTACAGGTTCTCCTGTGCTGGAAAGGGTTCTATATCACAGCTATTTGAGTTCTGAGGAAATTAAGAAATATTTTGGCCCCCGGTTTTCGGGCAATTTTATCTTGTATCTTCCGGGTGGAGTATCAAGTTCTGATATATTAGGAAGAGTAGTCAGCAAAGTAAATAAGGTTAAGTTAGTTGCTGAAGCTATGAATAATTTTCCAAGCATTCAATTAGTAGTGAAACTTCATAGATTGGATGATAGCAGCAGATATGACTATAAGACGCCTGGGAACAAAATAGTATCCAATATGTTTATGACGAAATCTATGGATGTCTTCAGTCTAATGAAGGAAAGCAGATTAGTAATTGCTGAAAGGGGAACAGAGGTACTGGAAATTTTAACCATAGATATCGATAAGCCGTTAGTAATTCTTGACCTTGACGGCTTGGCGAAATTATCCCATGAATATTCTGCTTACCCTGACTACTATGAACATAATACACTTAGAATTGTTTTGAAACCCGAAGATTTGAAGTCATGTTTAAGGGAAGAATTAGAATACAGGGGAGAAAAAAGAGATAAGAGAGAAGAATTTCTTCATAAGTATGGAGGACCAATGGATGGGAAGGCCAACGAGAATATTGCTGAATTAATTAAGCAAATGATACGATCATGTCCAAATTGAGAACTGGACTGGACTTGAAGAAGGACGTTCTTCCCTTATTGCTGTACAAAATATTTTAAAAACGCCATATTGAACTGATTTTTGCCTCTGAGGCGGACTGTAACGGCCTTAATTTACGAAACAAGGTTCACGATTAACTTATTCTAACCATGTCTCTCCCCCTCAAATCTTTCATTGTTTTTCAGGGAAACCTGATTGCCAAGTTTTTGGGACTTATTGGCATGTCGCTGGTTGCTCACCTGATGGGTCCAGGCCCGATCGGCATGCTGGCTTTTGCCTATGCTTTTATTGGACTATTCGAATTTATTTTTGATCCCGGATTATCCACCGCGCATATAAAACTCGCCGCGGAAAAGAAGGATTTTGATTATTGTGTAGGTACGTATCTGTTTTTAAAGATTGTTTCGACAATAATCGCTTCCGTGGTCATTCTTGGCGCCGTTTTCTGGACGATCCGGTTCCGAGGCGGTTTTGAATCGCCTGATTTAAAGGTAGTGGTTTATATAATTTTATTTTCAAAGGTGATCGAAAATATTTTTATGTATCCCCTTGTATCATTTAACGCCACTCAGGAGATGGCCAAGCGAACGGCTATACAGATAGTAAAATCCATAGCGGAGCTCATCTTTGTTTCATCAGTTGCTCTGTTTTTTCGCAATGTTTTAGCACTTGCCCTGACACATGTACTTACGGAAATCGTTATTGCCGGAACTTCATTATATCTTTTTAAAGATTACCAGATAAAGTGTCCCCGGCTACTGGATTTAAAAAGGTATATAAAATTCAGCTTACCTTTAATAGGTGCTGCTGTCATCGGGATCCTTTCCCGGAATATTGATAAAGTAATGATCCAGGCATTCTGGGGGTCTATTGAGGTTGGTCAGTATCATTGTGCCGGCCGAGCTACCATGGTGATTCTTATATTTTCTTCCTCATTAATGACCGTCCTAATCCCCACATTTTCACTCCTGCATACGCGGGGTGGACCCGGTGAACTTAATGAATTGTTGGCAAAATCTGAAAAGTATCTGATACTTTTAACCGGGCCGGCACTGGTAGTATTGTTTGTTTTCGCGCGGCCCCTTGTTATTTTAATTTTAGGAAATAAATTTGAAATGTCTATCCTCATTACGAGAATACTCTGCGTTTCAACTCTTTGTATTACTGTGATCAGACCGCTCAATTCGCTGATTATAGGGACGGGGAGAGTGAAATGGATCTTTTATTGGACCTTTTTTGCCGTGGGAGTTAATCTAATATTTAATTCTATACTTATTCCTGAACAGTTCCTGGGGATTAAGATGTTAGGATTAGGCGCGCCCGGTGCCGCGATAGCTACGGTGATAAGTGTGGTTCTGGCAGTAATTGCAACAATTATTTATCTAATGAAGACCGAAAAAATTAAACTTTTTGTTAATCTCGGAAAATATTTATTCCCAGTTTTCATTATTGTACCGCTATTTATTTTTGGTATATTTCCTATTACCGGAGAGGATATCTGGGTACTATCCCTTTCCCCTCTGGCGATAATATTCTATCTGGGATTGCTTGCTCTTTCGGGTGAATTTGGCAAACCGGAAATTCAATTACTTATTATGACTATTAATCCGCAAAGGTTAAAAGAATATATCTCAGGAGAGTTTCAAGATGAAAAAAAGAGTTAAGAATTGGATTAAAAGCATAATCAATAAAGTGAAGTCAAATTGGAGGATCGCCGATTTGCTTAGCGATCAGCCTGTACTGTCGGAAAAGGAATTGGGCAGGTTTGTCAATTCGGATGGTTATGAGGATACGCTCACTGTTTGTCTTCGAGATCAACTTAAACCGGGCTGGAAATCGATGCTTGTTTCAGATTCAAAAAAAACACTTTCACGCCGCCGATGGCTGAAAAAAAAGCATTATATGGGTATGAGCGAATTTATAAAACAAAATGCCTGCTAAAAAATATGGGGATAGAATTTGACAAAGGGACTGCTCTTGAATTTGGCTGTTATGATGGTAAAGATACCTATGGTTTATTATCACATGGATTTTCAAAATTAGTTTTGACTATCAGGTTTACTCATCATATAACTTCTGATATAAGAGGGGGATCTATAAAATAGGTCTCCGTAATGTCCTTAAAACAGCGGTTACCATATAAAAAGATGGACTTATTGGAATTCCATGCACGTTTTCCAAGGGAAAGTTCGTGCTTCAAATATCTGGACAAAGTGCGGTTTCCAAAATCATTTAAATAAATAGAAGTTGTGAGTTTATTAGAAATCCTCTATGTATGTAATTTGGGCATTCATCCAGAATATAACGGAGGATATATATTAAAGAGATAAATCAAACTGAAATCTTGGTTAATTTCAGGAGGTTAATTATTAATGAAGAAATTATTGAAAAATAAGTTAAAGAAATCTATGAGAGAATTTAAAATCGTATTAGCAAATATTTTAGACAAGTTTTTAATAAAATATGGAGATCAAGTAGGCATACCTCCGAATATACAGGCACGTATTTCTCATAGGGCTACTAGGAAGATGATGGATGACCCTGAGCACCTATATAAATTTTGGTCTCAAAGTCATCCACATGGCAATTACTTTACTCCTCCTAAATGGTCAGAAAAAAGCGAAGCAATGATTAGGTTTATTTCACCCATTGTAAGTCAAAATGATAGTATCTTGGAAATAGGTTGTAATATTGGCATTAATCTCAATCATCTTTGGAAATCGGGATTTCAGAAACTTCGGGGTGTCGAAATTTCCAAATATGCAGTTAAGAGATTACGTGAATATTATCCAGTACTTGAAAATGTTATTATTGATATTGGACCGGCTGAAACCAGGCTCAGGGACTATGATAGCAATTCTTTTGAAATGGTCTTTACTATGGCTGTTTTGGAACATATTCATCCAGAATCCAGGGATCTATTTTTTGAAATTTCACGGATTGCAAGTAAATATGTCTTAGCTATTGAGCCATCACGTGCTCATGCTTCACATAGACAATTCCCTTGGAATATTGAAGAGGAATTTCTTGAAATGGGATTAACGCTTATTAAAAAACAACCTTGGATATCATTATGCGAAAGAGATATTTCGGATGGTCTCGAAGATTATGATTGTTTTTTGTTCCGCGTATAATAATATTGATAGCTCCTCACCCGATGCTGTCCAAAATAATTTAAAAACGCCGTATTGAACGGATTTTTCCCTATGAGATGGCCTATAATAGCCCTAATTTACGAAACAAGGTTCCCTATTAACTTATTTCAATCGACGCCTATTTCTAATTAATTTCTGAACGAAAACCCCGAAATACAGGTCATTGCGAGGAGGAACGACGAAGCAATCTGTTTAGTTTGTGAGGAGATTGCTTCGTCACTATCGTTCCTCTCAATGACAAATTCTATGCGTTTTGGGGTTTTCGTTCAGACACTAATTATGCTCTTACACTTACACAGTACATTGAAGAACAAGGCAAAATCCCTCCAGAATCCGGGAGGATTACAGCAGGACCTCAAAGCTACCGTTTTTAGGCGGTAGCAGTTTGCTTAAATCGCATAAACACGGGGAAACGGGATTATTATTAGTAGTAAGTGAGGTGTGAGGGGTGTGAAGTAATGAGCAGGAGGTGTGGAGGCATGTGGTAATCCCAAGCCTCAAACCGCAAGCCACATACCTCAAACAGCATACCCCAAACCTCATGTCCCAATCCAATGATTACAAAGCTGATAAACAAACCGGCAATCAGAGGTTTCATCGATTCGTTACCGGAGCAAAACCGATTTATTAAACTATCGAGAGTTTTAGCAAAGTCGGTATTATTACGAAAGAAGATTATAAGAACTCGGCAAATTATTTTTGAAGGTGTTGAAGACGCTGTTCTAAAGTCATCAATAACAGTGTCAAATAGTTCAGATGAAGTTATGATAGGAACTATATTTAGCATAGTGAGTTCTGGAACAGAAAGAGGATATTATTTAGATCTGCCTAATTTTCATCAAGAAAGACCGTATTTTCCCGGTTATAGCGGAATGGGCAAAATTCGATCGATTGGAAAAAATGTAGCTGATTTTAAAAAAGGAGAAATAGTTGCCGGAATTTTCAAACATTCCAGCGTAAACGTGGTTAATCCGGAGGAGATTGTCAGGGTTCCTGAAGGTGTTGATTATGTACATGCTTCTTTTATTACTTTCGGTGTTATTGCGTTAACCGGCATAAGGGCCGCTGGTATTGCCGCTGGCGAAAAGATAGTGATAATGGGGCAGGGGATCTTGGGGCAATTCGTAAATCAAATGGCACTGATAAAAGGGGCGAGAGAGGTGGTTGCGATTGCTCTGACTGAGGGCAAGAAAGAGATTGCTTTAAAGAGCGGGGTAGATGAGTTTATAGCATTAAATCAATACCAGTATGAACTGTCATCGATTGTAGCGGATGTAGTTATCGATATTACCGGCAGTCTGAAAGGATTCGAGAACGCTCTGGAAATAGTCAAGCCAGGCGGCCGGGTTATTCTGTTGGGTAGCATCCCAGGCTACTCGCATGAGAGTAACTGGGCTGAAAAGGTGGTTACAAAGCAGATCGATATCCGAGGCGCTCATGTCCGAAATTTGAAAGATGAAGGATTGACTTATAAGGAAGAAGCCAATCGGTTTTTGCAGATCTTAGCTGATAAGAAACTAATTATAGATCATTTGATTACCGAAATATATCAACCGGAGAAAGCCCCTGAAATACATGAGCGTTTAGCTAATGGAGATAAAAATCTGGTAGGAGTGGTAATAGATTGGAAGGGGTAATTATGTATCGGTGTAGTGGTGTATGGGGGTGTCGGGGTGTCTGAGTAATGGAGTATCGGAGTAACGGAGTATCGGGGTGTCGGAGTAATGGAGTAACGGAGTATCGGGCTATCGGAGTAATGGAGTAACGGAGTATCGGGGTATCGGGGTAGCGAGGTTAAAGGCCCACCCCGATACTCCCATACTTCCACACTCCCATATTCCTTCACACTCCCACACTCCCATACGCCTTCACACTCCCATACTCAGTCACTCCGATACCCTGACACTAAAATGGAATTAGCTATGAACAAATTTGCGAAGACATTTAGGGACCTAGACGTTTATCAGAACTCCCTCCAGCTTGCTGTTGAGATTCATCAATTCTGCAAGATGCTTCCCAAAGAAGAGAGGTACTCATTAGCCGACCAAATGCGCAGAGCCTCAAGGTCTGTCTGTGCGAATATAAGTGAAGCTTGGAGAAAGCTCAGATACAAGGCAGCGTTCAGGGCAAAATTGAGCGATTCTGAAACTGAAGCATCTGAAATGCAGTGTTGGATGGATGTTTCATTTAAGCTTTCGTATATGAACGAAGAAATGTATAAAGATTTTGACAAGCGCTACGAGAAAGTAATTTCTCAAATAGTATCCATGATTAGAGACGCGGACAGATGGTGTAGGCTGTGAGGGAGTTCTGGTTATGGGGGTGTCGGGGTGTGGGGGTATCGGGGTATCGGAGTATCGGGGTATCGGTGTAAGGGCGTATGGGAGTATCGGAGTATGGGAGTTCAGGCCTACCCCCACACTCCTCATACCTCAAACTCCTACAAATTTCATAAAATTTCAGCGGGCATTTCCGACTCTTTTATGATAATATAATAATGGAGGTCAATGTATGATTAACCGGGTGTACATAGAGACGTCGATTCCAAGTTTTTACTATTTGCTTTGGCCTCCTATCATAGGTGCGATTTTCTGCTCACATGGAATTGTCAAAATCTCGCTAATCCCAATAAGTTTGGTCATATCCGTATCGTTAACCAAAGTAAGCTTTCAGTGAACCCCGTCGCATTGTGTTCGTAGAGGCGACCTTCAGGTCGCCATAGGTGTGGCAGCCTGAAGGCAGCCGCTACGAGATGACGGGGTTCACTGAAAGCTTACTAACCAAATGCTCGGCCTTTTTGTGCCCGAGCTCGTTACGCCATACCAATTACTGGAGGAAGTACGATGAAGAGAGATGAGGCGATTCAATGGATTCGAGACGTGAGAAGTGTTATCTCGCGAGAACTCCAGAACGATCCCCGCAAGTTTGTGGAATTTCACAAGAAGTTGCGATTCAAATACGAAAAGTTGGGCGAACCTGTCCGTCCACTTGACCGGCATTCCTCTGTACTCCATGCCGGTAGGTGATGGCCGCGATAAGCCGACGCTCTATTGTATCGGGTCATCAGATGATGGCTGTTCCCATCCGCTTTCGTTCCGAACTATCGCGCGCCCCATCAAGTGGTGGATGCTTGGAGCATCGAGCCACTGTCCCATTTTACTCTATGCCCTTTGCCCGATGCTCCATGCTTTAATGCCACAGCTCAGATTCTTAATTCAGAAAAAATGTCCACAACTCACAAAAAACTCGGAGTAGCTTTAATCGGTTGCGGAGCTATCTCGTACGTTAACGCTGAAGCTGTGCAAAAATCACAGAATGCTCGTTTAACGTATGCGGTTGACGTTAATCTTGCCTCGGCGAAGACACTGGGTGAAAAATATTCAATTCCCTTTACCGCCAGACTGGAGGAAGCTCTCTCCGCCCGGGAGGTGGACGCCGTCTTCATCTGCACCCCGCATTATCTCCATGCTCCGATCGTTGAGCAAGCCGCTGCAGCGGGAAAACATGTGATCGTAGAAAAACCAATGGGTGTTAACCTGGAAGATTCCCGAAGAATAGTCAATGTCTGCCGCCAGGCTAGAGTTAAGTTATCAGTATGCTATTGCATGCGTTATTGGGATAATATCAATATCGCAAAAGAGTTTATTGATCAAGGTGGATTAGGAAAAGTCCTGGGCACTGAAATTATGATGTCGCGGGACCGTACGGAAAGCTACTTGCAGAGAAATACCTGGCAGGAAGTTAATCCGAACTGGCATGGGGTAAAGGCCAAAAGCGGGGGGGGGCTCTTTATTGATAACTTTTCTCACTACCTCGATTATTTTGGGCATTTAACCGGATTAAAAATAAAATGGGTAATGGCCAAGGCAGATACCTTTCTTATCCCCGCCGATGTGGAGGATACCTTGATGGCGGTAGGAGCCTATTCCAATGGAGCGAGTTGCTCGATTATTGCCGGCAGCGCGATCCGTGGCGCGGGGACGGAAAAGAATCCCCGTACGATAAATTCCCTTCAGCGAATTTGGGGTGAGTATGGACAGATACTGCTGGAACCTGAACTGTCCCTGTTTTCAGTAAAAAGGATTGGTGAATATGAACCCGGACGGTGGTTCCGGCAAAAATCCCGAAGGTGGCGTGCTTCGACCGGCGCCGGTATCGGGGAGAGGAAAGACTTTATCGATGCCTTCGCACGTGCCGTTCGGGAAGGCCGGGAGCCGGAGATCACTGGAGAAGACGGCCTGCGGGTTATGGAAGTGATCGACGCGGTCTATCGTTCCGCTCGAACCGGGGAAAAGATTGTGCTTTAAATCCTTCGATCAGGATTCTCGGACGAAGGAGCAGCTATCTCGCTTGGTCCCTATTCCCAGGAAGAAGTTATTTTAAAAGCGTCCGAACCTATAAGAAATGGTTCTCTGTGAGTGTGGGTGATGCAGGTTTTCTTTGCAATTTTGTAGTCCAAAAGATTAAAAACCCCTAAAATTGCGTAACACTTTAGCGGCGAAATTATAAGGTTAAACTGAACCCATCTCCTCGTAGCGGCCCCGCCGCGGCGGGGCCACTAGTGGCGACCTGAAGGTCGCCGCTACGAGCATGGCGAGATCGAGGTTATAATTTCAAAGAGCTTAAATGTTACAAAATTGCAAGGATCCGGCTGCCACGCAAGAGCGAATTACAAAATAAAATCCCAATACCAAACTACCTGTGCTAAATCGCAAAATATTAAAGGAATGTTGAAATCATGATTAAACCCGGAGCCGCTTTATTGATGGTCAAAATATGGAAACGTCTTTTAAGTATTTTCGTCGTATTTATAGTTATAATCATTATCAGCGAATTATTTTTACTTGCTGTATCTTTGACCTTCTCAAAAGTTGGAGCGCTTTTATCCCGAGAGGAGTTAAAACTTGATATTTCATTGCCTGATAAACGGTTGGGGCATCGGCCTAATCCGGATTATCCAGGCCATGATGACAGCAAAGGGTTCCGCAACGACCATGTTCCGGTCAAAGCCGATGTGGTTGCTTTGGGGGATTCTCAGACTTATGGCTCTGGGGTTAAGAGGGAACTTGCGTGGCCCCAATGTTTGGCCAATATGGGCAATCTGGAAGTATACAACTTTGGTTTTGGGGGTTACGGTCCGGTTCATAGCCTTATCTTGATGGACGAAGCCTTGGCTATCAAACCGAAAATTATCGTCGAGGCCTTTTATTCCGGTAATGACTTGTATGATGCTTATAGTATGGTTTATTATCGGGGAAGCAATCGTGAAATGCGAACGAGAGATCAATCTGTTCTTAAAGACTGTGAGCGAGCCGAGCAAGCCAAACCGATGAGAGAAGAGATACATGAAGTTCACCGGCTTCATTTAGAGGAGAATGAAGAAGAGACCCATAATGTTTTGAGAGAGTTCGTGGCCGGACATTCCCGTCTATATGGGCTCATCAGGGCGCTGAAGCGCAGGTACAGTAAGAGCCAACTTGAGAGAGATCTGAAATATGATTGGGACAAGATTAAAGAAGATTTGAAGCATGGTGGTGATAAAATTATTTTCTTTGATGGCGGCAATATCAAAACTGTCTTTGAGCCCCGCTATCGATTTCTGGCACTCGATCAGGAAAACCCAAGGATTTCTGAGGGATTACGATTAAGTTTGTTGTTGATCAAGAAGATGAATGAGAAAGCGCGAGAAAAGGGAGTTAATTTCATTGTTCTCCTTTTGCCGACCAAGGAATTGGTTTTTAAGGATGTAGTCTATGAACGATTAAAAGACATTCCGGAAATTTACCGGGAGCTTATGGAAAACGAAGAATTGATATGGAAAAAGACTAAAAAATTTCTAAAAGATGAGAGGATCAATTATGTTGACTCTCTTCCGGTTTTGAGGGAAGCACTGTTGGGGGGAAATCAGCCATACTGGCTTGGTTTGGATGGTCATCCAAACAAAGTTGGTTATGAGGCAGTTGCCAGGCTTCTTCTCTCCGAAATAGGAAAACGTAATTTCTTGCATTCAACGCCAGTACCTTAAAGATGTATAATAAAGTGTTACGTAATTTGGAATATTGTAGCTTTTTGAAATTATATTTTTCTCTTGTTATGCTCTCGTAAAGAAAGAGAAGAGTAGGGAGTCAACAAGGGCCCGAAGCAACCAAGATGAGTCAGCGCCGACATGATATTTCCGGTGAGGTCAAGCCATGATCAAGGACTACACCGGACACGGGAGAGAAAAGAGACGGTAGCTGGCAAGGGATATGTTCCAGGAGAAAACGGTGCTGTCTACCGTTAGACTATATTATATCACTTGAGGCAGCTGAAATATAATGTTTTTTATTTTTTGAAATTTTCGAATTAAAAGCAGAATTATATTGAATCAAATGATTTAGTGAAATTTGGTGAAGGAATTATATACCGGCCATATCGCGGGAGATTTCAAGCGACGATGACACTTTTTGCCGATCAGAGATTATAAATATTTTATTGATGAAGTTGATAGCTATTAATTAGTCTCTGACGGTAAACCTCCTAATCCGAGTCATCGCGATGAGTGAAGAATAAATGACGAAACAAACTCTTCAGATTTTTGAATGAGATTACTTCAGTGTGCCGGCCCCCGTCGTGGAGGCTGCCGAGCCCGTTAGAGGAATCGTGAACATTCGGTAAACCGGGGAACCTCGCGCTCGTAGCGGCGACCTTCAGGTCGCCATCGTGGTGGCAGCCTGAAGGCTGCCGCTACGAGTTAACGGGTTTACCGAATACTTACGAGGAATCTTTTTCCCCGGAGAAGTAACTCATTTGAAATACCGGTGTAGTAGAAGAAGTCGCTGAGAGAAATGAGTCTGCAGCGAAATGGTTGAAAATCTCCCACTTGCCAGTGGGTGGCCAGCGACAACTACACTTCCCACGGTGGGGAAATATATTTGTCGTTGACTAAGTGGGACCTCAGTACGAGGATGTGCAATACTATAGTACTGGATATGCCAGAAACAAGTTTCATTGATAGACTGTTGGGTGAAGAAATAATAGTCATTGGCGAGTGGATTAATTCGGATCTACTATCAGTTGACGGAAAGATCTTTGCCTCTCGGGAAGGGGAGAAGTGGGCCAGGTTCAGGATGTTGAAGACAAAAGCATGGTTTCGAGGAGGAACGAGCTAATGAAAATTACCTTAATCAGCAACGATATATCTACAAATGATCTCCCCCGGATTTATTGCTTTTACTCAATACTTAGAAAACACTACGATGTGGAGGTAATGGGAGCCTGCTTCGGGGAAGGCCCATATCCCATCTTTGATAGAGCATTCCCGTTAAAATCATACCCGGGAGGCTGGTTTCCTCGGTTTTTTAGGTCCGTCCGGGCAATGGTTAAGGATATTTCGGGGGATGTGATCATCCCCGATAATTACCAGTTTTCCAGCTTTGGGGTGGCAATGTTGAAGAAAGTAATATCGGGTAAGCCGGTGATTTTAGGTTTAAGCGATTACCAGCGTGGTTTATTCTCCGCCTGGAGTAAGCAGTCAAAAAAAGAGTTGCTCTTGGATTCGAACAGTTTGCTCTATACTGTGCTTATGGAAAAAATGATCCGCTATGCGGATGAAGTTTTAGCTAGTTCAACTTTTTTAATGAAGAAATTTGGAGGGGTTTATCTCCCCCACGGCCGTGATACCGATGCACTCGATCCGAATAAAATCAACGGGGATTATCTTCGGGAGAAATATGAGTTAGGGAATAAGAAGGTGATTATCTTCTGTGGTAAACCTACCGAGCATACCAATCTGGACGCGGTTTTAGATGCAATGGAACTTCTCAATCGGGACGATATCTGTATTCTGCTTGTTGGTGCAAATCCTCATGGTGAGTATGAGAAGAGATTATTAAGGAAGGGAGGGCGGTGGTTGAAGATGATTGGCCTCCGGCCTTGGAAGGAGGTGCCGTATTTTCTTGATATGGGAGATCTGGTGGTTCTTCCCCAGAAGGATACTCCCTTTACTCAGGCGTACACTCCCGCTAAAATGTTTGAGGCAATGGCTATGGCAAAGCCGATCATCGCAACCCGAATCTCCGATATGCCGGAGATTCTCAAAGATTGTGGGATTATTGTGAAGGTGGACGAAATAGGGGAGTTAGCTGATGCCATAGAGAAAGTTTTATCTTCTCCGGATGAAGCAGCGGAGATGGGGAGAAGGGCCCGCCACCGTTGTATCGAGAAATATAGCTGGCGGTCGATGGAACGAACTCTTTTAAAGGTGTTGAAAAAATATGAGTGAACCTGATCTTAAAAGAGTAGAAGCGTGAGGCGAAACTCCACCAAAATCCGGCGGCATTAAAGTGCAGAGAATAAATATTGAAAGGAATAGAGCAGTTAATCGAAAGAATAAAAGAGATTTGGAAATATTTAAACCAGGGTATTGATATGAAAGCCTTAATATTAGCGGGTGGCAGAGGAAAGCGGCTGGGCATCGTTGCTCAGGAATCAAACAAATGCTTGATCGAAGTCCACAACAAACCATTGATTGAGTATAGCCTGAATATTGCAGCGGGACTTGATGAAATAGATGAGATTGTTATCATAGTCGGCTATCGGGCTGAGGATATTATAAATAAATATGGGAACAAGTACCGGAATAAAAATATTCAATACATACTGCAACTTGAGCAAAAAGGTCTTGTCCATGCTATAGGCTGCGCAAGTGAGGCCTTGGGTTCTTATGATTTTATGCTAATGCTTGGGGATGAGTTTATGGTAAATCCTCATCACAAAGAATTCATTGAAGAATTTTATAGACAGAATATTTTTGCTCTCTGTGGGGTAGCATTGGTAAATAATATGGATCTTATTAAAAAAACATATGCTGTGATCCAATCAGATAAAAACAGGATATCCCAGCTTATCGAAAAGCCTAATAAGTCTTTCAATAATGTTATGGGTACAGGGAATATTTTATTCAAGAATCAAATTCTCCAATATATAGCTCGAACTCAAATCAACCAAAAGAGGAAGGAAAAAGAACTTACCGACTTAATTCAGTGCGCGATAGATGAAGGTCACATTGTGAAATCATTTGTAATATGCAAAGAATATATAAACGTTAATTGCCAGGAAGAATTGAATCGAATTAAAACCGCATGTAAGGTTCTGTGAAATGGTGATGGAAATAGGGTATGAGGAGATATAGTAACATTTTTTTGCCAAAAAATATTCAGTTCCATTTATGAACAAACAGGAAATTACTTTTTCTAAAAAGCGGATTACTTCATATATTTTCTTCTTCCCTGGAGACCGTCTCACGGCCTGTTGGTTTTGACCCGGTTGCAGTTGGTTTTCTTCCCCACAAGGCAGGTGGTAGTGATGGATATCTCGGGAGAAAAGCTTAAATTGGCGAAGAAAAAGGTCCTGGCTGCTGGTTGGGAGATCGTGGTCTATTGTGTTATAGTCGATGTCGATATTCCCACTTTCTGAGACGGTGTTTTTGATTTCATCAATGTAAGTAGGACGCTGTACCACGTTCTGTGGACGTATAAAGTAAAATATCACTTTTGTGATTCGAAAATAATCTACATATTTCAGAGAAATTATAAGAATGATTGATGAGAATAATATTAGTCTTGTCTATATTCCCCCAAATTCCAGTGGTGGGAAAATTATCGTATCTGCTCTGGGGGGGAATATCGGGGATTTGACAACGGAGATTTATTTGCCGGGGAATAATGACTCCATTTTAAAATTATCTGATCTGAAAAATATAGCCAGAGAAAAACATGGATTCAGGCGGATTAAATTTAAAACACCGGTGCCTATTAATTATGCTTTGCCATCCGTAATATTGGCGGGAGCCGTAAGGCTGTTATCTTTAGTCGATTTCGGTTCAGATGATAGAATAATCATATTCTCCCAAGGCGTAATAGGATTGCTCTTTCAATGGGTTCTTATCGAAAGGGGATTAAAAAATATGGTGATTGCCGTTGATACGGAAACTCAGAGATTAAGAGCTGAGAGTTTAAATGGTGGCATAATTCTTGGTGTAAGGGAGATTGGGTTTATTGATCGTCTGAAAATTGAGACTAAAGATGAGGGGTTTTCAAAGGTAGTGGTTGCTTCTAACCAGTCTGAATCTGTAAAAATGGCTCTTGGCTGTGCCGGTGTTTTC
>Ga0222627_1000293_pt1 | contig 26460 bp, 27 predicted proteins | sample AntAcemetageno93_FD_179859 | JGI IMG/M metagenome (GOLD analysis project Ga0222627, IMG submission 179859) | Saline water microbial communities from Ace Lake, Antarctica - #93 | ecosystem: Environmental > Aquatic > Non-marine Saline and Alkaline > Saline | place: Antarctica: Ace Lake | collected... | reverse complement strand
ATCTAATTTGAAATTGAATTATAAACAGAAACACCAAGATTTCTTAAAAATGGTGTTCTAGTTGGTGTTTTGTTCGTAAGTCAGACCGCATACACGAGAAAGTATTTTGGAAAACAATATTATCTTCTGCATCTTGCGTGAATAAATTCGTTTTCAAGTGTTTAGAAACCTTTTTTTCAATCTTGCTCTTTTGGGCATTGATAGATCGAATACTTGTTTTGAAAGTAATAGCAAGGGATGCTGTATCTGTACCCTTTTCAAGTCCTTCTCTTCCGAATCTTCTTTGATAAATAAGATCAACAATTTCTCTTTGCATTTTTGAAAGAGTCTCTAAGTTTTTGAATTGATCTGCTCCCTGATTTCCCAAAAGAAGACACGAAGGATCTCTTTTTTGATTGTGTTTGAAACGAAAACAAATATCACGATCAATTTCTAAGTCTGTCGACCGCTTCCTTTTCAGTTCGTTTTCATAGTTTCCTTGCGGATCATTATGAGCGACACTTGCCAAATTTCTTTTGAGTAATTCCAAGTCTTCAAGAGAAACTTCTAGGCGATATTCAAAAGCACTATTCAAAAACTCAGCAAATCCCTGATCTGACCAACAATTTCCTTCTTTCCGTAACATTTCAAGAATACTATTTGCCGCATCGGCGTTGATAGTCTTTGATTTATTTTCATCCAAAAGAAATGAGAGCTCTTCTCGTATCGTTTTGAGGCTTTCAGGCGTTTCTTTTGGCAGAAGCACGTCAAGGTCATTGATGACCTCAGAAGCCCTCTGAAACGAAATGGTCGTCAAATTTCCACGAAATTTTATCTGCTTCAGCTTTGAGAAGTCTTGAAACAAGACAAACAACAAAATAAAGGCATCATTTACTCTACCTATTTCAAATCCTTCTTCTGTTTGAAAAACTGATTTCTTAAAAAAAGATTCTACCGCCTGTACAGAAATTGGAAGCGTATAGAGTTTATTCACGCAACCATTTTGCCAAAACCCTCAGTCAAAAGCAATTCTGGCGGAATCAGGTTATGCCCTGAGTGGTTTTGAGATACTCGAAAGTTAAAGACGCTACGCCCCGATTCTTTAAATGGAATTATTCTAAAGCTTGTTTCGTTTTCATAACACCGAACACGGATTGATTGTACTTTCTTCGGATCAAGAGCAAATCCTTCTGGCAAGACATGAGCATACGCTTGATGAAATTTATCGGGTTCAAAAGTGCTTGGATTGATAAGCTGAATACCGAACCTCTCTTGAATCTGACTTCTTATTTCCTGCTCTGTTTGTTCTGTTTCTGTAAATTCAAAAAGGCTCTCTGACGGTTGTTCGTCAGCTACAATTATTTCCTTATCTGTTACGGAGTCGAGTAAAGACATCCTGCCATTATAGCAGATTTAAAGAAGAAATTCAATCCTAATATTCTAAACGGATTTCAATTGGCTCTTCCATTACAATTTTATGAACTAAGTCTTCTAATTGTTCACGAAGTGAAAATATCTCCATATTGAGCTGAAAAATACCAGCTTCAGCATTTCTTGTTTTTTCTTTTTCGAGATAATTCTCAAGAGTTAAGTTTATATTTTTCTCAATTGGGCTGTAATACAAATTTGAAACTTCTTGTTGTTTTTTTTCTGAAAAACTAGGAAATTTTAGAAAAGCAAAATCATAAGATTTCATCTCTTTCATTTTTGACCCTATCGCCACACAACCACATAATTTTCTATAAGTTTTTGAATTTAATAGGCAGGTGATAAATAATTTTTCTGTTTTTGAATAATCTTTAATTTGATATAAACCTTGGTTATGTTGCCCTAATCCAAGAGTTTCAACTTCATAAAAACACGTAATACCAACATATTCCCCCTTTTTCCCTTTTGACGTTCTATTGATAATAAGGATACAATCTTTTGATAAATTATTTTTTGTATCCATGTTTATTGTCGTTGAAGGTTGATAATTTCCTTCATCTGTAATCAGCGTTGGGGTAACCCATTTATATTTTTTATTTTGAGGATCAAATATTCTAATTTTAGGAGTTGATCCACTTTTAAATTTATCAAGTGGTATTTGGAAATATCCATCTTTATAATTTCTTATCAAAAAATCAATTTCCTTAAATTCTCTCTCATAAATCCCTGTATCCAGCCTTGTCTCTTCTTTAATCTCGCTAATTCTCGGATAGCCATAGCTAAAACTTTCTGCTTTTTGATTTTCTTTGAGTTCTTTTTCTATCAGTTCATCGATCTGGTTGTTTTTTAGTTTTATTTGTTCTTCTTTGTCGATGATATTTTGCACCACAAGAGAGGCAAACTCTTCTACTTTTTCAGGATTTTTGTTATTTGCGATTGTAGGGAATGGGATTTTAAAATTTAAAATTTGATGTGGTAAAAATTCTGAAATTGTTCCCCCGTGAGAAACCGTCTTTGCGTAATCTACAAGTAATTTTGATTTTAAAAATGCTAAACAATAAAAAAGGAGTGTATTATTGATTTTAACAGCGTACATATTGTTGCTGTGTATAATATTCTCGTTATTTTTAATGTTCAAAAATGATATTTTCTGAACACTTCCTCTAGTTGCAAAAAAGATCCAATTACCATTTTCCAATTTATAAGAGAATGGTTTTGTACTTGCTACCTCCGAAAGATTAGTCTTAAAAAATTGTTCTTCAGAGGAGGAAATTTTCAACATTTTAAAATCACTTTTTACAGTAACCTGAACAGGATTTTTCCCCAAAAAAGATTCTTCCCTGAGGTCTTCTATTGTTTTCCCATTTTTATTTTTAATAAATATATGATGATATTTTGAAGACGCAAAAGCATACTGTTTCTCAAGTATTTCACTTTTCCTTACCGATTTTGGTTTAATAATATAACTTTTCATAGTTAATCCATTTGTGATAAATGAAAAGCGTCTTTAATTTCTTCTTCTTGTCTTTGTAAAAACTCTTTCCATTCGCTTTGCATTGCCGAAAAATCCTCATTTAGTTTTCCTGTTTTCTCAAAAGTCTCTTCATTGATAATATATTGCGGAGCAAAATGAACCGATCGTTTAACCGTCTTTACTTCATAACCAATATTTTGAATTTCTTTTACAAATACTTCGTAATCCGCATGAAGCAAATTCTGTTCGTTTTTCTTTGGTTTGTAGGCAATGATAACTGTTGTTGCAACTCCTGTTTCTCCAAAAGTATTGCTCGGTAAATCAAAAGTTCCGACAATTCTCATTTTAGACAAAAACCATTTACGGATATTTTGCCATTCTTTGATACTTGCTATCGAATTAGAAAGAACAATCGCCATTCTTCCACCATCCTCAAGACACTTGTAAGCATTCTCTAAAAACAAAACTCCCATATCCATTGAGTTTGGATATTTTTTATTTCCTTTCGCGTCTAAATCTGATTTTTCCTTAAATGTTTCGTAAAGCTCAACCGTTTCCTTGGGCAAATCCCATTTTCCATTTGCCCCCGTTTTTAAGTCTCTTCCTTTTCCAAAAGGGGGATTTGTCGCAATCATTTTAAATTTTTTCAAATCTTTACTTGAATCAGAAAGATGATTCCAGCTTATTGGATTATAATTTTTTGTAGTAAATTCGCCTTCTTTAAGCACACTTCCTCCTTGCAGAAGTTTCTGCGAAAGTGAATTCATTTGCTCAAGGACTGCTCCACCATCTCCATTGAGGACAAGATTAAGTTCCGCAAGCTTAAGATTGCTTCCCTCGAGATCAAAACCGTAAAAATTACTCGCATTTGGTGGAAAATCAGGCTCTTCTCTGTGGGAATGACGAAAAGCCATTGCAGGAAAATCACAAATTCCACAACAAGGATCGCAAAGTTCTTCTCCTTTGATAGGATTTAAAAGTCGAATCATATTTTTTACCACAGGAATTGGCGTAAAAAATTGTCCCTTGTCTGCTTTTTGTTGTTCACTTCCAAAGTTATTGAAAATGATTTGATTAAAACTTTCATTTTTAGCTTTAAGAATTGCCCTTTGCTGAAAAGTCTCAACAAGCGCGACAAGAAATTTCTCATCATTGCTTTTTGAGGGTCTAAATTCAGCATCGTACATAAACATCCTTTTTTCTCTGCCAAGAACCTTTGGATATTCTTTTTGGGCTTCCTTATAGAGATTGTTTATTCTTTCACGAAAACTTGTTTCAGCCAGTCCGTCTTTTCTTTTTTCGCCTGGAAGAATATAAAACTCTAAAAATGATTTATCTCTTTTGCTTCTTTTTTCATCAAAAACTTTGAGCGTTAAAAATTCAACAATCATTTCACGAAGAGGACTTTCTGGGCGAATACTGTCATTGGCTCTTTTCAATGAGTTCATTAAATCATTAAAATTTGCTTCATCTATGGCATCAAGAGAATCAAGCTTTAATTTTGCGAGATCAGAAATACTTTCATTGTTCTCTATAAAATCTTGCTGACTTGGAAGATCAACAAGTAAATCCCTTTTTTCTAAATTCCAACCAATTATTCCATCTTGTTGTAATTCATTTGTTTCGTTAAATCTTCTAATTTCAGAATTTCCAATTTTTTTGAAAAGCAAAATGTCTGAATGATCGTCAAAGTAAACCCCGAAAATTCTATCTTGCGAAGTATTGAGCTCCATTGCCGAACGAAGTTGATTCTCAATGGCACTTTCAACAGATTTATTGTTTTTCTTTGTTTCAAAAATCACGAGAACATTTTGACGAATCTTTGCAAAGTTTTTACTCGATTTTGCTTGCTCATAATCTTGTAACCAATCTTTATTTTTGAAAACAACAATATCAGGATTAAGACTTTTTCCACCATTTCCTTTGGGAAAACCAAATTCAACACAAATATATTCTTTATTATACATTCCACTTTGCACCATAGCCCACACAAAACGGGCTCGAATATATTCTTCACTAAAGACATTTTTTGTGTCCCTTGTTTTGGCATTAGAACAGAAAGATTCAACTTGAAGCTCGGTTTGATACCATTTTCGATCTATGTTTTCGAGTTCTGAATATTTTTCATCAAACTCTGCCAAATACGAACTGAATATTTTAGAATTGATCATCGTGCTTAAATTTACTCTTTTTCAGTTTTTTTTCTATCCTTATTTTGTCCTTATTCAAAAAATGCAAATACCTCCCAAAGCAATCGCCGAATTTAAAGCCCTTTGGAAAAAGGAATTTGGAGAAGAACTTTCAGACGAAAAAGCCACATCTGAGGCAAGAGATCTATTGACTCTGACAAGATTGGCTTCAGGAGAAAAGAATGTTTTGCCATAAAGAACTATCCAAAAAATAAATTCCTTTTAGAATGAAGACATGGAATTACCAAAATGGCACGAAACATTTATCGCTTGTCTTGAAGTTTTAAAAGATGAAAAACTCTTACATTATGCTGAATTGGCACAACGTGTAAGAGATGAGCACTACTCACGCCTTCCCGAAGAATTATTACGAAAAAAAACAAAAAGCGGACAGCCCACGATCATCAATCGTATTGGATGGGCAAAGTCAGGACTCAAAAATGCAGGATATATTTCTTCTCCCGAAAGAGGATTTGTACAGATTACAAAGAAGGGAATTGAAACGCTTGCAAAAGGAATCCTGACTCTGAAAGAGCTAAATGCTCAGCCCGAAATAATTGCATACAAAAAAGAACTCGAAGCTTCAAAAGAATCTGAAGAAGATATTTTTATTGAAAGTGCCTCTCCCCAAGACTTGATCGATTCAGGGTTTACAAAGATAGAATCCGAAATAAAAAAGGATTTACTCGAAAAATTAAAGACTATTGATCCTTATTATTTTGAGAAAGTGATTCTCCTTCTTTTGGAAAAAATGGGATATGGAGATTTCATTGAAACAAAAAAATCTGGCGATGGCGGAATTGATGGGATTATCAATCAAGATAAATTGGGACTTGAGAAAATTTATATGCAAGCGAAACGATTTCGTGACAATAAAGTTCATGAAACCGATATTCGCAACTTTATCGGTGCAATGAGTGGCGATACTCAAAAGGGCGTTTTCGTTACAACCTCCTCTTTTGATTCAGGGGCAATCAATAAGGCAAAAGAAGCTCGTCATTCTATAATTTGTATTGATGGCATCCGATTAGCAGATCTCATGCACCAATATAATGTCGGAGTACAAGTAAAAGACGTATATGAGGTCAAAGAGTTGGATGAAGATTTCTTTGAAGCGGGTTAAAATACAACTTCCCAAACCTTATAATTTCTTTGCGATGCTGGGTTCTAAATAAAAATGGAATGCTGAGCCATTTTAACGCTCATAGAGCGGTTTTTTAAAGATTCCCCCTATTTAAAAAAATCAAAGCATTTTAATAACTCTTCTTTACGCGTCCGCTCCTCTGGATTAAGATTTCCCTGAAGAAATTTAAAACATTTATCATGGACACAACAAAGCCCTCTTCAGCTCATCCCTTTGCTAAAAAAATATTAAAGCTGTCGGGGGGGATTATTGTTGTTATTGGATGGATTATTGCTGTCCTGGCAACAGGAGAGTTTCTTGGGAACTTCGTTGTTCCTTTCTTTTCTGAATCAGGCCTTAACGAGCCAACTTTCTTGATGATCTCCGTTCCGTTGCTAATGGCGCTGACAGCGAGTCTCTGCATAATGCTGGGGCGCCGAGTAAGGACTCTCGTTGACGCTTCCATGGCAAAATACTTTCTTATTCTTCTCTTCCCTACCTCCCTCTTTCTGTTTTTGGGAATTTTGGCAAACACAGATTTTATTGTCGGGATTATTATTCTTCTTTTCCTATCGATTTTCTCTGGAATGTATGCTTTTAAAGTTTGCACGAAAGATTCGTCTTTTTCCGATACATTACATCACCCCGAATACACCTTGAATAAAAAAGGATGGATTCTCTTTTTCATTGCATCAATTCTTTTCCTTGCTGTGGCCTGCTTTGTTGACCTTTATCGTCTTAATAACAAAGGCTTCTCGCTCCCTGAAGGAGTTTCTGTACAAGAATTTATCGAAAAAGCTGTACTCGAAGCCGAAGCCGACTTTCCCGAGGAAGTATCTGAGAATCTTTCTGTTACGGGTATGACGACTGAACCAGGAGTTCTTCAATACCATTATTCCATGGGCCTGCTCGATCCCGAAAACGCCAATTACATAAAAGATACTTTAATATCTAATGCTTGCAAATACTCCATGATTCGATTTCTTCTTGAACAAGAAATCACTGTGAAGTATTTATTTGTAGTAGATAATTCTGAACAAAATTTTATTGTTTCTGTTATAGAAGCAGACTGTTTAAGGTAAAAGGGTTCTCTTCTGAGGTCGCTACACTCATAAAACTACGCAAACTTCAGCTCTAATAAGCCCTAACTCCTGTTTCCAACTAGTATGATTCTCTAATGGAACGATATAATGTTTGCGCTTATTATTGTAAGACAGTAAGGTTCGCACGTAGAAAGAAGAGAGGGAGCCATTTAGAAAATTAAACACCTCGTTTTTCGGGATTTTTTCAGTATAAAAAATTGCCCTTGCTTTTTTTAAAAACATTTGTATGATCGTTGCATCCAATAGGTAGCGTTTATAGGGTTTTATACAAATTCCAACAACACAACACTTAGCGGAATTTAATTTTTAACCCTTCATAAAATGAAAGGTACAATCAAAAAAGTCCTTAACGGATTTGGATTCATCGCACCAGAAGATGAATCAAAAGACATTTTCTTTCACGCAAATGACCTCAATGAGGTTGCGTTTGAGAGCCTAAGCGAAGGTGACATGGTCACTTTTGAAATAGGTGAGTCCGACAAAGGACCAAAAGCAGAAATGGTTTCTCTTGCAGAGTAATAAATCCACAATGTTTTCTAAAAAGGCCCCTGAAAATGGGGTCTTTTTTAATATGCGTTTTCGCTATATAAGAATCTCAAAAGTGAAGATTATTTCTTTTTCTTTGGATCCCCGTCTTTCTTTTTTTCTCCTTTAGGCGGTTCTTTCTCTTCATTTTTCCGTTTATTCTCCTCTGGACGAGCCCATCGAATAATTTTGTCTTCTACGACTGACCGCGGCGTAGCATATCGTTGTCGTGAAAAATTCCGAACTTTTGTCATCCGCATAACAGGATCTTCCTCGCTTTCAATTTTTGGTGGAGGCAATGCGTCTCCAGAAAAAACCTCGCTGGTAATCCCGTCCACCATTATGCGGTTGTATACCTTGTATTTTGGCAATCCTGCTAAGCTTGCTGGCAAAATCCGTTCTTCATCAAATTGTTCTGATAAAACCTTGGCATCATCAATTCCCACCTGAAAGGAAATAAGCGATCCCACATTCCCAAACACCGCTGCACATACCTCCTCTGACATTTGTGCGATATACTGATTTGCCATAGTCAAATTCAGTTTATACTTACGTGCTTCTGACAAAATCGTAGCAAATGAGTCTGTCGCAAAATTTTGAAACTCATCTACGTACAAATAAAAATCTTTTCGTTCTTCTTGTGGGATATCCGCGCGACTCATGGCATCAAGCTGAAACTTAGTAATAAGAAGCGATCCCAGCATCGAGGAATTATCTTCCCCTAGTTTTCCCTTTGAGAGATTCGCGATTATAATTTTCCCGGTATCCATCGCAAAACGAATATCAAGAGACGACTTGGGTTGTCCTACAATATTTCGAATTACTGGGGTTGAAAGAAATTGCCCCACCTTGTTTTGAATCGGACCCACTGCTTCTGCTAATTTTTGTGGTGCCAATGCACTAAATTCTGTTTCCCAAAAACTTCGCACCATTGGATCTTCAACATAGTGGAGAATTTTGTATCGATAATTCTTATCTACCAACATACGAGTAATCCCCAACATTGTCGTATCTGGAGCCTCTACAAGAGCCAAAACAGTGTTTCGCAAAAAGTGTTCTAGCCGTGGACCCCATGAATCAATATTCAGCTTTTTAATCACTCCAATAAGCCCGGAAGCAACCAGCCCTCTTTGTTCTGCGTTTTTCCCTTCTAATAAATTAAACGCAAGAGGGAACTCTCGATCTGCAGGATCAAAGAGAATTACATCGTTCGTTCGGTGCTTGGGAACGAGCTGCATCACTGCTTCTGCGAGATCTCCATGTGGATCAATTATCGCTACTCCTTTCCCTGCCATGATATCTGAATAAATCATATTCTCCATGAGAGTAGATTTCCCCATTCCTGTTTTCCCGATTACATATACATGACGCCGTCGATCATCTGGACGAAGTCCGTATTCATCTTTCTGAAGACGGAAATTTGTTTTCCCAACAAGCGTTACATCTTTTTCATCACTTCCTGGCAAATTTGCCGGCGGTTCAAGTTTTGGGGCGTTTACCCACTGAATTCGAGCCGTAGAAACGCTTTGGGTGGGCAAATGGAACATGGTTGCCAATTCTTCTTGAGACAGCACAAATGGCTTATCTGGTCGTCGTGCGACAATATTTCGAAATATTCGAGAATTCTTTCCTTCTTGTACGTTTCGAATAGTGAAATAATTTAATTGTGGCTGTGAAAACTGCTGGAATGTTCCGGCAATTTCTCGGAGTTTTGCCTCCGCGTGCAAAGACTCTTCGTCTGAATGAATATACGCCGCTTGAATATTTACAGCAAAAGCCTGACGAGAAATCTTATCATACGAAGCTCCATACACTGTCTCTCTGTCATGCCGTCCGGAAGAAGTCCTCTCGTCCACCTCACCTTCTGTTTCATCTGATCTGTCTCGAGATACGTCTGAGGAAAGAGATTTGCTGCTCCAAAGAAAAAACGCATGACATATAAACCAAAACGGAGATCTCCAAAGTCGCGTTGATCTATCAGGAGAAATTCGAATCCATTGATACATTTTTCGAAACCATTTCCATTGCCATACTCCCGTGCGAAAAAATCGACGAAGAGTTTTTTCTGCTACCTCGTTCCATCGCTTCCCAACAGGGGAAACCACCCACTGAATTACTGCAACGTCTCCTCTCGCGTGTAGGGTTGAAAGAGAAGATGTAATAGCTCCAAGCGGATCTTCAAACACGCGAGTTGTAGTGTCTTCAAACTGTGGATATCGCTTGAAGGGGAATACCCATGGTTCTTTTGGTTCCAAAGAAACGGAAAGAACTTTTTTGTTGGCAATAAGTTTCGTTGTAAAGAAATTACGAACCGTCTCAATTTCTACTTCCGGATATTGTGCAAAAATCTGAGAGGAAACAAGCGTTCGTAAGTGCGTTGGCACTGCAACGTAAAAATAAATCATCCCATCCATGCTCGCTATTTCAAAACTTACTGATTCTTTTTTCCCGCTTCGCATTGCACGCAAAATCAATCCATGCAGACTGGCTAGGATTTGCTCAAATGCAACCGGCCCTTTTTCGTTCAGTTTTGGAACGGAAAGGCGAAGCACGATGCGAGAATTTTTGTTCGTCATATTCACGAAATAGTGTACGCATTTAAAAGAAAAAAACAACGACCCCGCACTGCAGGGCCGCTGAATATTTTGTACTATTGTGAGAAAACTATCCGCAACTTGCGTCTGAGTTTGCTCCTGATCCTTCCCATCCAAATCCTGCTGCTGGTGCTGTCGGTGACAACTCCGCTTCGCATTCTTCTGGTTGAGTTTCAAAAGAAGAACAAATCAGCTTTAACAAACTTGCTGCATCACGTCCAGATTGGACCTTTGCTCCATTGATAACCAATGATGGTGATCCCTGAACTCCGTATTCTTTATTTTCTGCATCATGAGTCATGAATTTAGGAAATCGGCCATTGAGCCATGATTCCTTGTTTTCAAGGTTCGCAGTAATATTAAATTCTGCGTCTGCTGCTGCTGTACATGAGGCCAATGCTCCTCTATCAATTTCTAGCTCTGCCAAACAAGTCTCTCCTGCTGTTACTCCTCCGTCTGTTCCGAGGAAGCACTCAAGATATGGCATGATTTTATCGTTCTGATCTTTATCAATACAATACTGGTTCAATTGCTCGTTTACTTCTTTTGCTGCATGCATTGCGTAGTTCACAAATTTCAAATTGAAATCAATCGTCTCTCCTAATTGTTTCACCACTGGAATAATTCCTTTTTCCATCTGTGTTCCAAATGGACAGTGACTCATAATAAAAAGATCCACTACTGGTTTCTCTGATTTTGAAACCTCTGCTAATGGTGGAGCCTCTGCCGCTGGCGCGTTTTCTTTTTCTGCTGTCATTTTGTCGATCTCCATCACGCTTGGGAAAAATACTTCTCCGTCGCCAGACATATACGAAACAATCTCTTTTCCGCCTGCGTCTACTGTAATCTTAAACATGCCGTTCTCTTGCTCAACTTCTTTAATAGTTGCTGTTGTCCCTGGAGACATCAACACTGTGTTAATGAAGCTCAATGCGCGCTCTTCCGCTGCGTCTTCTGTCATTTGTGTGCATCCTGCAAGAAATAATACGCTCATTGCAAGAGCCACTCCGGTAATTTTTTTCATTTTAGGGGGATATTAAAAAATCCTTGTGACAGTACACATGGACGAAGAAAAAGACAAATTTTTTTGCAACCCTAATTATTTCCCTGAAAAATATTCCACTGCATTCTTGAAAATCTGAAGATTCTCGGTCCATTCCGGGATTTCTTTGCCTTCGCGAAGAAGTCTTTCTTTTGCCAAAGTGAAGTCTGGACGATTGCTAAACCAAAGCCCTCGTTCTGGATGGGGCATCAATCCCATTATGCGTCCGCTTGAATCACATACAGCGGCAATATCGCGCTGTGCTCCGTTTGGATTTACGGGGAACTTCCCATCGGCGGGAGCACCCTTTTCGTCCACATAGGTGAAGGCGATTTGATCATTTTTTTCCAGTGCATCGAGTCCTTCTTCTGGAAGAAAGAAATTTCCTTCTCCGTGTGCAACGGGAAGAAAAAGTTTGTCGATTCCTTTTGTCCACACGCATTTCTCTGATTGATTTTTCAAATGAACGTATCGGCACACAAACCGGTTAGAAGTGTTTTTGAGCAATCCCGCTTGCCGTTCTCCGTATTTGTCATCTAACGCCGGCACCAATCCAAGTGCCACCAAAACCTGAAACCCATTACAGATCCCGAGCGTCAAAGTGTCTCGTTTCACAAACTCGAGAATTTGTTTCCCAATTCGATCCTGCAAGAGATTTGAAAGGGCTTTCCCTGATCCGGTATGATCTCCGAATGAGAACCCCCCGGGAACAACCAATATCTGTGCTTCTTCAAGCATTTTTGGGCTTTCAATTAAATCAGTTACATGCACATATTTGGCGTCTGCCCCCGCTTGGTTGAAGGCAAATATTGTTTCTGCCTCGGAATTGATTCCGTATCCGCCGAGAACGATTACTGATGGTTTCATTCCTAAAAAGATTTAAAAGTATCGTGATACGCTTTTGACAGCTTCTCTACTGAAAGAGTTTCAAGTCCCGCAATAACCAAATCTGAACCCGCGACTTCTCCAATCTCTGCTGCTTCTGGGAAGAGCTTCTGGAGTTCGTCCACGTTGTGTGGCGCAACTGAAACGAGGAATCGTGATTTTGATTCTGACCAGAGTGCTGTTGGTAAGTCCTCAGAAACTTGCGCCAAATCAATATGCGCTCCGTTTTGTGATGCTATACAAGATTTTGCTAATGCCGTCGCCAATCCTCCCTGCCACACGTGCTGAGATGATGCGAGCAAGCCGCTCTGATGCGCAGTGAACATTCGATCGTAACGATCTTTTGATTCTTCAGCTTTCAAAGCCGGAACAACTGAGTCGTCTAATTCTTTCATATTACTAAATTCCGAACCGCCGAATTCGGCGTTCGTTTCTCCGATGACAAAAATCTTATCTCCGAGTCCTTTCCAGTCGATTGTTTGAACGGCTGTTGCGTCCGGGATCACGCTCAGGGTTGAGATCAAAAGTGTCGGTGGAACAGATATTTTTATTTCATTATCATCTGCATCAAATCCGCGGAAATCGTTGAACATTGAGTCTTTCCCCGAAATGTACGGCGTTCCGTACACCGTTGCCACGTCGTAGCAAGCCTTAGCTGTTTCCACGAGCTGGCCCAAACGATTTGTTTCGTCACTACTACACCAGCAGAAATTGTCCATAATCGCCATGTGGTCTACGTTCGCTCCTGCTGCAACCGCCGCCGCAACTGCGTCATCAATCGTTGCCGCCGCCATTGCGTACGGATTCATATTTGTCATTCGTGGGTTCAGTGCGTGAGATGTCACCACTGCTTTTTTTGATGTTAGAACCGGGCGTGTCACCGCTGCCGATCCATTTACTCGTCCCACTCCTTGAAAAGGTTTAATAACGCTTCCTCCCAAAACCTCATGATCATACTGCTGAGAAATCCATTGATTCGAAGTAATGTTTGGTCGTTTTAGCATTTCGACTAAATCCGAAGCTTCCGCAGAAACAACTGCTGTCGTGCTCAATTCTGATTGCTTCCAATCGGCTTTGAGCTGCTCCCGCGGCCATCCTGTTGCCAAAAAGTTGAGAGAAAGATCGAAGATTGTTTTCCCGTTCCAGAGAATCTTTCCGCGTCCGCTATCAGTAAATTTCCCTAATATTGTTGCCTCCACTCCGTGTTTTTTGAAGATCGCGAGAAACGCGTTTGCTTTGTCATACGGAACAGAAAAGGTCATTCGTTCCTGAGATTCGGAAATCCAAATCTGCCATGGTTCAAGGTTGGGATACTTCAGTGGAACACGTTCCAAATGAACCTCAAATCCTCCCGCCTCATCTCCCAGTTCCCCGATAGTTCCCGAAATTCCCCCCGCTCCACAATCGTGAACTGAGTTGATAAATCCGCCTTCACGGAGATCATAAATAACGGCATCTGATAGTTTTTTCTGAGTAATCGGATCTCCGATTTGTACCGCTGTTGCAGGACTTCCTTCGTCCAATGCTTCTGAACTAAACGTAGCTCCGTGAATCCCGTCCATTCCTACGCGACCTCCGGTAACGATAATTGCGTCGCCGGGTTTGGCTGCCTTTTCGCTTGAATCTGTGCCCTCTAGTATTCGTGGGATCAGTCCGATCGTTCCCGCAAACACAAGAGGTTTTCCGACATATCCGTCGTCAAAATAAGTGAACCCCAGTGGCGTTGGAATCCCTGATTGATTTCCTCCTTCGTTCACTCCTTCTACCACTCCGTCCAAGATTTCTCGTGGCTGAAGAATTGGATTTGATTTATTTCGTCCGCGATAAAGATCGAACTCTTTTCGTGGATCTGCTGTACAAAATCCATATCGGTTAATCACTGGCTTTGATCCACGACCATATCCAATACAATCACGATTCACTCCCACGATTCCTGTCATTGCTCCTCCCAATGGGTCAAGCGCAGAAGGGGAGTTATGTGTTTCCATTTTGTCTGATACAGACCATTCGTCGTCGAATACGATTCCTCCTGAGTTGTCCGAGAAAACTGAAATACAAAAGTCGTCATCTCCTTTCTTTTTACGAATATCTACTGTTGCCTGACGAATAAAGGTTTTGAAAATTCCTCCGTCGTGCTCATTTATGGGATTGGCAAAAATCGTGTGTCGACAGTGCTCTGACCACGTCTGCGCAATTGATTCTAGTTCAATATCGTATGGATTTCGTCCCTCTTCCCGGAAATAATCACGAATCGTGTGCAGGTAGAGAAGTGAAAGCGCCAATGGTCCACGACGCACTCCGTCTGGTCCCGCAATCCCCTTTTTCCCAAGTAATGCGAGTTCTTCGTCTGGGATCTCTAAATCCACTTCCATCGGAGCGGCCGGCCTATGAAGTTTTACTTCGGGAGCGAGAATGTCCATCCCGTTGTCTGCTTGAAATTCCTCTTGTGATTTCACTGAGATTCTCTGAATAAGTGGATTTGCAAATAGTCGACCAATCGCTTGGGCCTGCTCTTCCTTCAATGTTCCTGAAACGTACAAAACTACTGACCCATATGCGTTTTCATGTGGCACATCAAACCCTATTCCAAATTTGTTTTCCATTGATTCCACCACGGTTGATCCCACGTTATCCGTCACCCCGGGGAGAAACCCGATCTCAATAGCCCAATCAAATTCTCGATACACATCCGGCTCGTCAATATTAAATGATTCATACACCGGATTGGTAAGCATTTCGCCAACCCGCTCTTGTTCGGCTGGTTTAAATTTCCGAACAATCGTATATACATCCGTCGTCGCTAAATCCGTAATCAGGAAGCCCGCGGCCTGAATTTTTGTTTGAAAACTCGCTGCGCGGTTATCCTGCACGGTATTCTCGATCTCGATGCGAAAGGCGTTCATAAACGGAGGGAAAGTACGCCCGTAGTGTAGTCATTTTGATATTTTTGGCAATGAAAAATGTCTCCAACTGCCACGCCAAAAATATATTAAAAAAAGATGCGCAAGTTAGACCTGCGCATCAATATAAAGTCACCGATACTTCCCAATTTAACGCATCTGCTATCCAATTACGATGACCTTGTAGCCTCCAGGCGGAGGCGAAAAAAGCGGAAGGAAACCCAATTAAAAAGAAGTTATAAAAAACTCTTTCGTTTTTAAGAACGTATACATGTCCATGAACACAAGCCTCGACTCGCGAAACTTATGATCATGGACAAAAAGGAATATATGGTGACAAAGAACCGCTTCCGAGCCGAAGGAATCACAAGTGATGTCCGTGCAACTACGATGAAGCTACATATTGTCTAATTGTTTTGTGACAAAATGTCAAGAGCTTCTTTTGCAAAACGGTTATTCTGCGCGTTGAAATAAAATTTCTGCTTCGCCAACTTTCTCCCCGTCTCCAATCATTTTCCACATCTTCGGTGCAGCTTCTGGGAGCAACGTCTCGGACATTTTCGCAATCGTCTCCAGGTGAAGCAAGAGTCGAGCAAAGACCTGTGTTGCCACTTCCGGATCCACCTTAAATAGCTTCCACGGCTCCTTTTCGTTTAATAATAAATTCGCCTTATTCATTTCATGAAACATTTCTTCAATTGCTGCTCGCAACGATTTATCTTCCATAAATTGATGAAACAGCGCCATATCATTTTCAACAGCCTGTCTTTCTTTTGCCATCGTTACCCATTCTCCTTTTTCTGAATTCATTGGGTCCCATGCGGGCTTCTTCCCTTCTAAAAACTTATGAATCAGAACGGTCACTCTATTAAAAAGATTCCCGATTCCTCCCGCTAATTTTTTATTATACAGGTCGTGAAACTGTTCTTGGGAAAAATCTCCATCGTTCCCAAACTCAAACGAAGAAAGCAGACCAAGTCGCACTCCATCGTTTCCATATTTCATCGCCAAATCAAGAGGAGAAATCACGTTCCCAAGAGACTTGCTCATCTTCTCTCCATCAACAGTAAAAAACCCATGCGCGTATTCTTCTGCGGGCGTAGAAATCCCTGCCGACATCAGCATCGCCGGCCAAATCACACAGTGAAATCGTGTAATGTCTTTCCCCAGTAAATGAAGCGTATTGTCCCAAAACTCTTCACTCGGACAGGCTGATCGATAATTAATGAGCGCGTCAAACCATACATAAATTTTGTGACTTTTGTCCCAGGGAAGAGGAATCCCGAACTCGGCATTTTCACGACTAATAGAAATGTCTTCAAGTCCGGACTTGATAAAAGAAAGCACTTCGTTGCGACGCTTTTCTGGTTCGAGAAGCTTTGGGTTTTTCTCAAATAATTCCAACAACTGGTCCTGATATTTCGAAAGCCGAAAGAAATAGTTGTCTTCTTCAACCCTATTCGGCGCCTTCTTGTGATGCGGACAATGCCCGTTTTCATCAACCTCTGAAGCCTTCAGGAACGCTTCGCACCCCGTACAATATAATCCCTCATATTTCCCTTTATAAATATCTCCTTTCCCATGAATCGTGGTCAAAATTTCATGCACTGTTTCATGGTGTCGTTCTTCGGTTGTACGAATGAAATCATCAAAATCTATACCGATTTCTTCCCATGTTTCTTTCCACCGTGCAGCAATGGCGTCCAAATATGGCATAACTTCTTCTCCTGCTGCCGCCGCGGCGTCTACTGTTTTCTGGGAATTTTCATCTGTTCCCGTAAGGAAAAATACGTTTTCTTTCCCCAGCTTCTGTCGCCAATAACGAGCCAATGTGTCGGCTGCAAGCGTACAATAGGCGTGTCCAATATGTGGCACATCGTTTACATAATAAATTGGAGTCGTTATAAATTTTTTCATTCTCATTTTTTTACAAAACCCCCGGTTCTTACGTCCGGAATCATTTGTTTTACAGGCAAAAGAATGCCCCATGACGAAAAAGATGTCAATTCTTTGATGCTGTGACAAAAAGACGTTTCTCTCTATAAAATATCTCGCCAAAACACCAATTATTCCGCCTTATCGACCAAGATATATCCATATCCTCGTACTGTTTGAAGCATTTTAGCGTCATCTCCTAGCTTTTTTCGAATGGCACGAATATGCACGTCCACGACATTTGATCGCATGTCTAATATGTCGCCCCATACTCGTTCACTGAGGTCTGCTCGAGAAATAACAATGTTTTTGCTCGATAAAAAGGCAAAAAGCATTTGAAATTCTCTTTTGGAAATCGGAAGCAATTCCTGCCGCGAATGGACTTCTTTTTTCTCAAGATTCATTACGATTGGTCCACACGCTAATATATTGTGTTTCTTTTCAAGCCGACGACGCATCAATGCTCTTGTCCGTGCCACGAACTCTGAAAGTGAAAAATTTTTTACTAAATAATCATCTGCCCCGAGATCCAATCCGCGAATTCTGTCCTCTACCCGACCATACGCCGAAACGATAAGTACGAGCGAGGTATTCCCCGCCGCTCTTAAGTGACGCAAAAGCGATAACCCCGACATCCCTGGCAATCCAAGATCCAATATCACGAGGTCGAAGCTTTGTTCTTTTGCAATACTCAATGCTTTCTCTCCGGAATGGGCAACGACACAATCAAATTTTTCCCCACGCAAGGCCTGCTCCATCAAAGACGCCATTCTGGGATCATCATCGACAATAAGGGCTCTCATAGTTTTCTCTTTTACGAATTAATCCATGCTCTCTCTTTTGCATCAAAACCATAGCATGCTTAGATTAAATTTTAATGAAAAATTCCACTTATTTTCAAAAAAAATAAAAAGTTGCCGATAAACATTGAAATAACTACCATAAAAGCAGAATGCAGCTTCAGAAAACTGGCTTTCAAAAATCATCATTTCTTTTCCTTTCTCAAAATTTACGAAAACTCGCTTTTGAGGACAAGGTTTCATTATATGCTCACCTGGGGACACTCATTGCTTGTTTTTTTCCTTGGGCATCACTCAATCCTCTGTACGGTCCCGTGGTATTCATGAATGCTTTTTCTGGTGCCTCCTGGCTTATCGGATCGATTGTCTTTTGTCTTTCTCTTTTTTCTGTTGCCATCTTTGTAGATGAATTGCTAGAAAAAAAGCTCCTTCAGTTTCGTCTCCCTCGAACAACTATTCTGGGGGCGATGAGCGGTCAATCCCTTTTGTTACAGCTTTGCGCGTGGTCTGTACTATATTCGGTTGGTGCAGGATATGCTGGTATAGAATTCCGCTTCGGCCTTGCTGCTTGTTTATTGTTACAAATTGTGGCACTTGTCGCTGCCTGGCTCAAAGAACGGTCATCAAAGAAAGAAGAGGCGAAAGAGTTTTTTCAGTTGCCAACTCATCAAAAATCAGGAGAATCCTCTACGCATCCCCACCAATAATGACTGACTCCAATTCCTTTCTTCACGAAGCACAACAGGCTGGCCGCGCAAGCGGAAAGCTCGAAATTGATAATCTCGATGAGGCCATTGGCGCCATCACACACATTATTGATGAAGACGTAGCAACTCAATACAAAGAAACAGAAGAAGAGGCTTGGCCACGCGCAACCATGACTGTGTACTGTCACGATTGCCGAGCTATTGTTCCTGCGGGAATTGGAAAGACGCTTCGGGGAAATGCTCGAACTGTATGTGGAAATTGTCATAGCAAAAAAATATCTATGGGCCGAGAAGAGGCGCTTCGGAGTTTTTATCATCTTGCCAAGGCAGAAGACAAGGAATAATCGTTTTCTTTCAGGAAAACATACACCGAAAACAAATAAGATAGAGCGCTTATAGAGCGTGTTTCAAATTTTGTTAAAAAAAGTTTTGACACATGTGTATGCACTGCGTATGCTTCTGTGTGCATGAACAAAAATACACAATCGTTAACGCCAAAAGAACAAGACGCTCTCCTTGAATCAAGACAGGCAACGCGTCTTCTTGGTAGATTTCCTTCTGTCCGGGAACTTATGATTGCTATGGAATACCGATCTCCACGATCTGCGGCTGTTCTTCTTGAGCGGCTCGAAAAAAAAGGGTATTTAGAGCGAGACAAGTTCAATCGTCTTCGTGTTTCCCCTGAACCAGAGCTATCCATTGCCGCTGACACTATAGATATTCCTGTTGTGGGAAGTGTTTGCTGTGGGACTCCTGATTGGGCAGAGCAAAACATTGAAAGTTACGTAAAAGTAAGTACGCGAATCGCTCCACGTGATCGACAACACTTTTTTCTCCGTGCAAAAGGAGATTCTATGAATGAGGCGGGGATTGAACACTCCGATCTTGTTCTCGTTCGAGTGCAGGGATCTGCAAGCGAGGGCGATCGAGTAGTGGCACTCATTGATGACGAGGCCACTATAAAAGAATTCCGTCGCCGAGGAGATGTTGTTGTTCTTATGCCTCGATCAACAAATCCAAATCATCAGCCAATTCTTGTTTCTGACCAGCTTCATATTCAGGGCGTGGTCGTTACGGCAATTCCAACTTTGTAATTTTTTAAATACACACAAATGACCTATTCCGCTCCAAAAAGAAGAGACATTCGAGTTCGATCAACTCAAAAAATATTACAACCCGTCTCTGGCAATACACACGTTCATCCGACGGAACAACAGCAATATGAAATGAACTTTGATGTTTCTTCCACTGTTCATTTGCGTACATCGCTACAACAAGAAAATAAAACTTCTTTAAGCGATTTAATAAACAGCTAAAGATCTCTCTTGTAAAATTTAACACTCATATAAAATGGCAACAGTAGACCCAAAAAAAGCAGCTCTTCAATCAGCTCTCACCCAGATTGAAAAAAATTTCGGGAAAGGCGCTATTATGCGCATGGGAGACCACGATCGCCCAAAAATTGAAACCGTTAGTTCTGGTGCAACATCCATTGATTTAGCCCTTGGTGGAGGATGGCCCCGGGGTCGTGTTGTAGAAATATATGGACCAGAAAGCTCGGGAAAAACAACTCTTTGTCTTCACGCGGCAGCAGAATTTCAAAAAAAAGGTGGCACTGTTGCCTTTGTAGATGCTGAGCACGCACTCGATCCTGCTTATGCTGAAAAGGTAGGGATAAATGTAGACGATCTCCTTCTTTCCCAACCAGATTCCGGGGAACAGGCCCTTGAAATTGTAGAAGCGCTTGTGCGTTCTGGTGCCGTAGATCTTATTGTGATTGACTCTGTTGCCGCTCTTACTCCGCGTGCAGAAATTGAGGGAGCTATGGGTGACGCACAAATGGGGCTCCAGGCTCGACTCATGAGCCAGGCCCTCCGGAAGCTCACAGGAATTACTAGCAAAACAAATACGACGATTATTTTTATCAATCAGATCCGTATGAAAATTGGGGTTATGTTTGGAAATCCTGAAACCACAACAGGGGGAAACGCGCTAAAGTTCTATGCCTCACTCCGTGTAGAAGTGCGAAAGGGAGGGAAAATTGAATCAGGAACAGGTGACGAAAAAGAGGCCCACGGAAATATCATGCGCGTTAAGGTCGTAAAAAATAAAGTAGCTCCCCCGTTTCGTACCGCAGAAGTTGATATTATGTTCAATGAGGGGATTTCCAAGACTTCAGATCTCCTTGAAATCGCTGTGCGATATGAGGTTATAGAAAAATCTGGGGCATTCTATTCTTATGGAGAGGTCAAACTTGGACAGGGGAAACAAAAGGCCGTTGAGTTCTTAAAAGAAAACCCAAAGGTGGTAAAAGAAATTGATGCCATCCTGCGCAAAAAGTTTGAGAAAAAATAATATAGATCCCAAATAAATGAAATTCTCCTGAGTTCTTGGGGGAATTTCTTTTGCGTTAGACGAAAAAACCTGTGTACACTGGGGTACAACTTTCTCTAAGATATTATGTTTGAACTTTCACCGCTTCCGTTTGAAAAAGATGCCTTCGAGCCACATATTTCCGCTCGCACATTTGAATTCCATCACGGGAAACATCATGACGGATATGTAACAAAGGTAAATGCTATGACCGAGGGAACCCCCCAGTCCGACTGGTCTCTTGAGCAAATTATCACTGATCCACACACTGATGCTGGATTATTTAACAATGCCGCACAGGCATGGAACCATGAGTTCTTTTGGAATTGTTTATCTCCACAAAAAATGGCGCCTCTCGGAGATATCGCAGACATGATCGCTTTGCAGTGGGGTGATTTTGAATCTTTTTCCGAAGAATTTGTAAAAGCCGGCGCCGGACAATTTGGGGCTGGATGGGTGTGGCTCGTACACAATGGCGAGGAACTAGAAATTCGCGCAACGGCAAATGCAGAAACGCCATTGACTAATGGTGCACGCCCTCTTTTGGTTTGTGATGTTTGGGAGCACGCCTATTATCTCGACTACCAAAATCGTAGACCTGATTTCTTAAAGGTTTTCATTGAGGAATTGGCAAATTGGGAATGGGCCAATCAGCAGCTCAATTAGGCGCTGATATTAATACCGTTGCTCCTTTCTTTTTTTAAGGATTTCTCTTGACAAACAATGTTATTGGTGCAAAAAAAGAAGATGATGGATGTTTTAAAAAAGAGGGAGCGCCTAGCCGAAACAAGCTCGCAACGTGCAGAGCGTATCCGTCTTAACGTAACCGCGGTAGCGACGGTTGTTGTGCTGACGGCGTGGCTGGTGGGACTAATAGCGGGGGGCTCTTCTGATCGCCCCACTTCTGTAACCACCAAAGAAGTTCCACCCGAGACAACTTTACCTATCTCCCCTTTCTCAGACACAGAAAAAAATACGCCGAAATGCGACTCCTCCATCTCTGCAGACTCTTCTCGGCAAGGTAACTACTTTTCCAAAAAATCAATCCTCGGGGATTCTTCCCCAGAATAATTCTTTATTTAACTCGCTCTTTTGCTTTTTCCTCTAGAAACACCCGAGCAATTCCCGCATCGATCATTTTCTCCCAGCAGCTTTCACAACACCACCAGTGACCCCACAGGTATAAATCTGCTCCCCCGGCATCATGCCCATTTTTTTTGACGTCCCGAAGAGCTTGTTGCTCTGCGTGAAATTTTGGCGAACAGCCATAACATGTCCAATACCCTTTTCCTGATGGTACAGAAAAAATCCCTCTCAGTCCTTTTCGCACACAACCAATCTGTTTGTGGAAAAGAGAATGATTTGCGCCTCGTCCTATAATTGCGCCCTCTTTCACCACAACCGCTCCCGTCGGATGACCTCGGTCCGTAGACAAAACTTCGGATGATTTTCGTGCCTCAACCATAAATTCGTCCTCTGCAGAAACATATAAAATGTCCCACCCCAGTGGTAAATATGGCAATTCTTTCGTTTTCATTATTTTTGTTTTTTCAGCTGCCCTAGCTGCCCCGTTCGTATCAACTCCAGTTCCTCGTCCGCGTCACATTTTCCGTCTAGTCCATTTGCTTTTGCTCCTTCATATTTTGCCGGTTGGGCACCATGACGCATTGCGTCTTCTTTTTGCAAGCTGCTAGCAAGTTTCTGAAACACGATCTGACAAACCCGTTCTCCTGGATAAATACGAATTATTTGTGATGTTGTTTTATTTAAAATAGGGATCATTAAGTGCCCCGAATAATGGGCGTCTACGATTCCCGTGAGATCGACTGAAAGTCCTCGACGATTTACTGAACTTCGTGGATATAGCACGCCCATTAAATCATCTGATCGCAAAGATACTTTTTCAAGGGTGCTCGCAATTACTGATTCCCCGGGCGCAAGCTCGAAGAACTGTCCCGGCTCCAACTCAATTTTTTCAAAATTATCCGCCACGCTTTGTGTTACGTCTACAGTCAAAACTTCTCGCCCTCTGTCTGTAATCTTCCAGATTTTCGGTAAATAAAAGGTTGTCCCTAGTCGCAGATCTACGGCGTGCGGCTGATCTTGATATTTATCTAGCGTTGGCTCAAAAATTAATTTTTCCTCGGCGATAAGTTTCCCGATTTCGTGTCGTGTTAAAATCATTTTTTCACAGAATACCAAAGTGCGAGCGTATTTTCCCCGATTTTTTCAAATTTTTCAAGAGACAATTCTAAATCCATCTCCGGCGCAAAAACTCCCAGCCCCGAACCAAATACCAGTGGAGAAACCGTCACAATCAGTTCGTCTATCAATCTCTCTTGGGCAAAAAGCGAGTTTATCGTTGTCCCTCCTGCCAGAACCGGATTCTCAAGTCCCAGGGATTGCAGTTTTTTCAAAATGCTTTGCGGGCAGAGAGATGTAAATACCAGGTTTTCTTCCTTTTCGTCCCATTCTCCGGCGTCTCGTGACATAACAACCGAAAGACGCCCAGGCAAAACTCCTGGCAAGGTTTCGAAAGTTGTTCTCCCAAAAATCATCACTCCTGATTCTTTTGTTCGTGCACGAAAAAACTTCTTATCCGCTGACTCTGTCCAGTCGGGAAAGTGGTTCGAATCTTTTGCAATTCGACCATCTAGCGTCTGTGCCATTAAGAGTGAAACTTTCATCAGCCGCACCGTAGCAGAAAAGTTGATTTTCCCAAAAATTTCCGGCACCGTATGAACGATGACAACCCTTTCTCCCGCTCTCAAAAAAAAACTTCTGCAATTTCAGCGCAGCGAACGCACTGAAGCAATTGTATACGAACGTCTTGCCTGCTTGGCAAAGGGAGAAAATAATAAAAAACTTCTGAAGCAAATTGCTGCCGATGAACTCCGTCATGCAGAATTTTGGCGCGAAGCGGCTGGAGGAGAACAGACAAATGGTAACCTCTTTCGTGCTCGTTGGTGGAGTTTCATTGCTCGCGTCTTTGGGATTACCTTCGGACTCCGTCTTATGGAAAAAGGCGAAGAACATGCGCAAAAGATCTATGCCGGCGTAAGCAAATCTGTCCCGGGTGTTGATGCCGTTATTGCGGATGAGGAAGCACACGAACAAAAACTTATCGGACTATTGGATGAAAAAAAACTAGAGTACGTCGGCTCTATTGTTTTGGGATTAAATGACGCGCTCGTTGAACTGACGGGGGCGTTAGCCGGATTCTCTTTCGCGCTTCAAAATACCCGCCTCATCGCTCTTCTCGGAGTTATCACTGGTGTCGCGGCAACCCTATCCATGGCCGCAAGCGAATATTTGGCCAATCGGGCCGAGGGAAATAGCGATGCGTTTACCGCTTCTCTCTATACGGGAGTCGCATATTTAATTACTGTTATCCTTTTGGTCGCCCCTTATTTCGTGTTTAAAAATTATCTCCACGCCCTCGGAACGATGCTCGTCGTCGTTGTCGCAGTAATTGCCATATTTACCTTTTATCTCTCTGTGGCGAAGAATGAAAAATTCTGGCACCGCTTCGGAGAGATGGCTCTCATTAGCCTTGGTGTTGCCGCATTATCCTTCGGGATTGGGGTTGCCGCACGGTTGTGGCTCGGAATTGAGGTTTAAAAAGTAAAAAGCCCCACTTGTAAAATGGAGGCTTGGTTTTGTTTTGGGGAGCACTAACTAGTCTATGATTTTTAATATTCTCCCCCATTCCTCCTTGGGATAGGCGGACACCGCATCATAAAAGGATGCATTGCCCGCAAGGAAGGAGCTGAAGTCTTCCCACTCTTCTTTCTTCGTGTCAGCCGGAATCTCGTAATAGTAAAGATCAACTCCGTCCGCCTCCATGTTCTTCCGCAGCAAGAGGATTTCTCCTTCTTCCAATTGGGCCAAAATTTCCGATAATGAAGGAATTTCTGTTTCCCTATCCCTGCGAAAAAACAGTTCCCGTAACAAGCTTCTTTGAAATGGCGAGGGGTCCGTGCGTCGCCAAAAAACAACTCTTTCTCTTCTCATAATGTGAATATTTTTATAAGAAAGTTCTCCTGAAAACAAAAAGATCTTGGTCGAACCAAGGATCTTTCCTTTTGGGGAACCTCCTTGGTTACATGCTCCCTTTTTAGAGAGTTTTTATTTTTTGTCAACCAGTAATCTGCCCCCGGGATACCCGTCGTTCATACTCACTCCTTCGCCCTCATGTCGACTCTTTTTGTGTTTCTTCTCTCTACCTGCTCGCTTTTCTGTAAAGCTGCAAAAACACTTCTTTTGAAAGCTTGTGTTCTTTGAGTTCTTCTTCTATTTGGTCTCGCGCTGCCCCCTGTGCAATTCTTTCTTTTATCCACTCCGCTAGCTGCTCTTCATATCCGCTTTGTAAAACGATTCCGTGAGACTGCCTGCTGCCGTCTGTGGACCCCATTTTCCATATCGCCCAAACGTTAGCAGGGGGAACAAGCTGGAGATAGGCAAGATAGCTGGGTTTCCCGCAATAACTAGCCACTCTCACCCAGAAGAAAAGTTTAAATGCCACGAATACAATGAATAGAGGGCCAATGGGATTCTCGGGGAAAAGGAAAAGCACCCCCACGGCAGAGGCAATTGCCGTTAACCAAAAAAGAAACCCCAGGCCTACCCGCCCGCCGAGGATTAAAATGTTACAAAAGGGGAAATACATAAAAATGCTGTCCGCTTTTAATCCAATCAATATTCTTATTGTGCCAAGCCAGTAAATCCCTCCCAAGATCCACCATATCCAATCCGTTCCTTCCATTTTTTAATTTTTTATAAAACAGTCGACACTCTTCCAACGATTCCTGCGGATTATACTTCCTTCTTCGCGCTCGTGTCCACTATTTTTGTGTTTCTTCTGCCTCCTCTGTCGCTCTTTTATAAAGCGCCAAAAACGCGGCTTCTGAAAGACTATAATCTTTGAGCTGTTCTCTCATTTTATTTTGTCCTACCCCTTGCGCGATGCTTTCCTTCATCCACTGCACCACCCTCACTTCATAATCTCTTCGCAAAACTTTCTCGTGACCGTGCTTCTCTCTAACGATTGAGCCCATTTCCCAAATTGCCCAAAGGTTAACAATCGGAATAAGTTGAAGGTAGGCAAGATACGTTGGCTTTTTACAAAAATTTGCCACTCTTACCAAAAACAAAAGCGCAAACACTGCCCCAATAATGACTGGACCCCAGGTGGTAGCGAATAAATTTGCCGGGAAAAGATAAACTATCCCCAAAGAGGAGGCGATTGCTATTAGCCAAAAAATAATCCCAAACCCCGCCCTTCTCCCGAGCATCAAAAGGTTAAAAAGAGGAAGATACATAAAAATACTACTTGCCCCTAGATTAATCAATATTCTAATGGTCCCCAGCCAATAAATCCCCACTATCGCGATCACTCCCCAC
>Ga0222627_1000260_pt1 | contig 28420 bp, 27 predicted proteins | sample AntAcemetageno93_FD_179859 | JGI IMG/M metagenome (GOLD analysis project Ga0222627, IMG submission 179859) | Saline water microbial communities from Ace Lake, Antarctica - #93 | ecosystem: Environmental > Aquatic > Non-marine Saline and Alkaline > Saline | place: Antarctica: Ace Lake | collected... | reverse complement strand
CTAAAGCATAGAAGTTTTCTGGGCACCGCCATGCCCCCCCCTGCCGCCCTTCCGGTCGGCCTACGGCCTCCCTCCAGGGCGGCAGGGGGGAACTCAGGGGGTAAACCATGTACCAGTGCGTTCCCTAAAAAAATAAAATTATTTATTGACAAGATTTAGTAATAGTGAGATATTGCACCAGTATGTTATTTAAGGTGAAATTTCAAATTAATTAAATGGGGAAAATCAATGGGCTATGCCCAGAAAGGAGGAGTCATATGAAGCAAATTGGTATTGTGGCAGTGGTGGTTTTGTTTGGATTAATGTTGGTATCATCCGTTCAGGCGGATGCTAAGCTTGTGGCGTCTCCCAGTTCAGCCTTGATTCTGGCCGACGGTGATTATGATGGCGATGGCCTGGCTGACCTTGCCGTCTTCCGTTCGGATGGAGGGCAGTGGGCGATCAAAGACATCACCCGGGTTTATTTTGGTAAGGATATGGATGTCCCGGCCAGTGGGGATTATAACGGTGATGGAACCGCCAATATAGCTATTTACCGAGCAGGCCTCTGGGCGGTAAGGGACGTTACCCGGCAGTATTATGGAAGGGCCGGGGATATCTCGGTTCCGGCAGATTATGACGGCGATGGAATTGATGATGTTGCTATCTACCGGCCGGGCCTCGGGGTTTGGGCGGTATCTGATATTACCCGCATGTATTTTGGAGTGAATAGTTATCCGCTTCCCGCTGACTATAATGGGGACGGAACTTCGGATATCGGTATCTTCCGCACATATACCGGTCTCTGGGCTGTTGCAGGTATTACCAGATCCTATTATGGCCAGGAAGGCGACATGCCGGTTGTGCTTGATTACGATGGAGATGCTACAGCGGATAGAGGTATCTTCCGCCAGATCATAGTCCCGCCCTCGGCACTCTGGGCGATTCAGGGAATTACCCGTGTAAACTACGGGACTCCGGGCGATTATCCAGTACCGGCTGATTACAATGTGTCGGGACAGGGCGAGATCGGCATCTTCCGGTGGAACTCCGGACTCTGGTCGATCAGGGATGTTACCCGGACCTACTTCGGTGCCGGCGAGGACAGCATTCCGGTTGCCAAGTAGTAGTTCGAACCAGGAAAAAAGAAAAGGCGGTTCCCCGATATTCGGGGAGCCGCCTTTTCTTTAGATCTATTCTTGCTCCGATTGAACCAATCGGAGTGGGGATAGATCTAATTAGAGTCGGAACGAAACCACAAAATCGCATAGGCTTTGTTATTGAGAGGAATGAAGTTACGAAGTAATCTCCTCACAAATTAAACAGATTGCTTTGTCGTCTCTCCTCGCAATGACTTGGATTTAGAGGATCCGTTTAGACACTAATCAGAGATTAAGGAAGAGATCGAAGAAAGAAGGGAAGGTCTTGTTGACACATTCCGGGTCCTTGATCTTGATTCCGGGGATCCGCAGTCCGGCCAGGGAGAAGGCCATGGCGATACGATGGTCGTTATAGGTATCGATCTCAGCGCCGTGAAGATCTCCCCCCTCAATGACCAGTCCATCCGGTAGTTCCTCTACGATCGCGCCGATTTTTTTCAACTCAACCGTCAGGGCCTTCAAACGGTCCGATTCCTTATAGCGGAGATTGGCTACATTGGTGATCACGGTTCTCCCGGGAGCAAATAGAGAAGTTATCGCCAAGGTGAGAACCATGTCCGGCATATCATTCAGATCAATCTTTATCCCCCGGGTTACCGGGCCAGCGACTTCGGTCCAATCGGGACCGGTTTTGATCGTAGCCCCCATCTCTTCCAGGATGCGGGGAAAACCGGCGTCACCCTGGATGGAGTTATCCCCGATATTATTGACTTTCACCCGTCCTCCCGTAATCGCCGCCGCGGCCCAGAAGTAGGACGCCGAGGAAGCATCGCCTTCGATGGCGTAAGTTCGGCCTTCATATTTCTGTCCAGGCGGTATGGTAAAACTGTTCGGCTCATCTTCAGATGTTGCTACGCCGAATTCCCTCATCATACGAATTGTCATATCCACATAGGGGCGGGAGACCAGTTCGCCGGTTATTTTGATAGTCACTTCTTCTCCGGCATAAGGCGCGCAAAGCAGTATGGAAGAGAGGTATTGGCTGCTGATATCTCCGGCCAGACGGCAACCACCGCCGGGTATTCCGTTAGCCCGGACTGATACCGGCGGGCAGCCGTTTTCATTAAGGGAGTGGACTGTGACGCCGAGTGAATTCAATCCGTCCAGCAGGTCTTCGATCGGCCGTTCTCTCATTCGGGGGCTGCCATCCAGGATGTATTTTCCATTTCCCAGGCTAGCCAGACTGGTTAAAAACCGCATCGTGGTACCGGAGTTTTCCGTATTGAGCTGTGCCTGCCGGGCGGGTATGAGACCGTCTTCTCCTTGAACCCGGTAACAGTCTCCATCCGTGAAGATAGTGAATCCGAGATTCCGAAGGCAGGAGATCATCACCTCGGTATCTTCGCATTCCAGCGGGTTGGTGAGTTTTGTCTCCCCCCGGGCCAGTGCCCCGATTATCAGACCCCGGTTAGTTATGCTTTTGGATCCGGGGATAGAAATCTCGGCGGTGATATTTTCTTTTGTGGGAATCTCGATCATATTTTTATTTTTTCTCCCCCGATTAATACTTCGGGGCGGGGCGAAAAATAAAAGTGTGCAAGCATTTGAATAACATTGTATATTAAATTTCCAAATAAATGTATATCACCGAAAAATTAATCATCCAGTTTCGTGTAGAAATTTGCGAACCGCGCAATATTTTTCATTAACGAAGATTTGCGAGATTCGCGGTTAAACAATTCGAGAAGCCAGGTACTCGTTAGGTTATATTTTAGCTGATAATACTAATCAGAGATGAGAAGAACATTCTTAATTAAAGCGATTATGATTCTTGCCGGGATCTTGACGTTAGCGATCGGATCCGTCAATTCGAAACCCCGCCGGGAGCGGACTAACTTTAATCTGGGTTCTCCCTCCCGGTTTCCTCCCGGGACCGTAAAACATCTCCTCTTCTATGATGCTTATATCATCTCAGATGATGAGGGTATTTACGCGCTATCCTGCATCTGCCCTTTCCGGGGGGGCCCCACCTTCAAAACCGATAAAAATGATGCTTTTGTCTGCCGCCGATGTCATTCTCGTTATGATCTGACTGGAAAAGTTATTCAGGGCCCTTCCCACGACCCCCTTAACTGGCTGAAGCTGGAACTGGACGACACCGGAGATATCTTCTTGCTTCGAAAGTATCGTGGAGTACGGGGCAAGAAGATACCGCACTGATAGAGTTTATTCGAAACACCTTTTTACCACGAAGGACACCCCGAATTCTTCGGGGTAGACTGTGATCACGAAGCTTTTTTAAAAATGAACTATATCTTGTTTCTTCTCAACTATCTTCATGTACTTCGTGGCAAATCAGGGCATTGTTCAAGGTAAAAATTTTACAATACCTTTCGAGTAAGGTCTAGTCAGTTGACTTTGAAAGTGGTGTCTCCTTCTTCGAAGAATCCAATGATCTGCCGGGCCGCGGCTACTCCGGCGTTGAGGTTTGCTTCCGCGGTTTGAGCACCCATCTTCTTCGGGGTGAAGAAACAGCGGTTGCCGTCGCAGACCATCATATCATCTTTGTTGTCGGGGGCGACGTCGGAGACATATCTGAAATCGGGATGTTCCCGGTAGATATTGAGAAGACCGTCTTCATCGATAACTTCGGCCCGGGCGGTATTGACCAGAACGGCGTTCTTCTTCATCAGATTCATAAGTTTATAATCGACTGATCCTCTGGTCTCTTCAGTGGCCGGGATATGGAGAGAGAGATAGTCGCTTTCACGGTAGAGTTCTTCCAGGGAGCTAACCGGAGTCACCCCGGCTTCCTTAATCTTCTCCTCGGGGATGAACGGGTCATAGGCGATTACTTTCATATTAAAGCCATCGATCGCGATTTGTGCCACTCTCAGGGCGACATTGCCGAAGGCCTGGAGTCCCAGAGTCTTCCCCCTCAACTCCGTTCCTGGTTTTCCGTCATATTTTCCCCTGGCCGCCATGATCATCATCCCAATCGCCAGTTCAGCAACTGCGTTGGAGTTCTGGCCGGGTGTATTCATCACCACAATTCCCCGGCTGCTCGCCGCTTCACAGTCGACGTTGTCGAATCCCGCTCCCGCCCGGACCACGATCTTCAGTTCCGGCGCTTCCGCCATAACTTCGTCAGTCACTTTATCGCTCCGCACGATCAGAGCGTTTACGTCTTTAACCGCGGCCAGGAGTTCGGCGGAGTCTTCATAACCCTCCAGAACCATTGCCTCATAGCCGGCTTCTTTCAGCAGGGAGAGAGTCGCGTCCCGGGCTTCCGGGGCAAATGGCTTCTTTGTTCCAATCAGTACTTTTTTACTCATGATACTTCTCCGTATTTAGAACTTAACTTCACAGCCTATTTTAACCACGAAGGACACCCCGAATTCTTCGGGGTAGACTGCGTTCACTAAGGTTATTTGTTAAATAGACCTAAATAGAGATATTATTTTAAAATACTTTTCTCTTCTTCGTGTACTTCGTGGTTTATTAAAATCTTAAGCATTTTTAATTTCGAAATCTTTCATAAACTCCACCAGTGCCTTCACTCCTTCCAGCGGGAAAGCGTTATAGATCGAAGCCCGTACTCCTCCTACGGAACGGTGTCCTTTCAGACCGATAAAACCAGCCGCTGTCCCTTCTTTGATAAAGGCAGCTTCCAGCTCTTCACTGGGGAGCCGGAAGGTGATATTCATGGTTGAACGGTCTTCAATCGCGGCGGTTCCCCGGTAGAAGTCAGTGCTGTCAATCATCTCGTAGAGCAGATCCGCCTTTTCGTTATTTATTTTCTCAATCGCCTCCACCCCTCCTAACTTTTTCAGCCATTTCAGGACCAATCCCACAATATAGATAGGGAAGACGGGAGGGGTATTGTAGTTGGAGTCTTTTTCCGCCTGGGTCCGATAATTAAGCAGGGTGGTAAGATCGTCAGGGCAGCGGGAGAGCATCTCGTCGCTCATGATGACGATAGTTACTCCGGCCGGTCCGAGATTCTTCTGTGCTCCGGCGTAGATCATCTCGAACTTTGAGACATCAATCTTGCGGCTGCAGATCTCGGAGGACATATCACCGATCAGGGGAACATCTCCGGAATCCGGGAAGACCGGCCAGCGTACCCCTCCGATTGTTTCGTTGGTGCAGATGTGGAGATACCTGGCATCCGGAGTGAGATTGAGACTGTCAATCGCCGGGACATAAGAAAAGTTTTTATCTTCGGAAGAGCCGGCAATATTGACGGTTCCGAAGAGTTTGGCTTCCTTGATCGCCTTCTTGGACCAGGCTCCGGTATTGACGTAATCGGCGGTTCCTCCCCGGAGAAAGTTCATTGGGATCATTCCGAACTGGAGGCTGGCGCCGCCCTGGAGAAAGATGACGGAGTAGGAATCCGGGATATTTAGCAGCTCGCGGAGATCCTGCTGGGCGGAGGAGTTGATCTCATCGTAGGCCGCTCCCCGGTGACTGGACTCCAGGATAGAGAGGCCGGTCCCAGCGATATCCATGAACTCTTCCCGGGCTTGAGCCATAACTTCCTGCGGAAGGATCGCCGGCCCGGCATATAGATTATAAGGTCGCTTGGTCATTTTTAATTCCTCCGGAATTAAAGGTTGAAAAGAACTGACGTTGAAAAATAAGAACGTTGAAGAAAAAAACACGTAAAAGATCGTTGAAAATATTAACCTGGATTATTCAGAAAAATTAAAAATATTTCTGAATAATCCAGGTTAACAATAAAAAAGTCCGAAGAACTTTTTTACCGGTTGATCCGCTTTCGGTGTGACTCCAGGATGTAGGGGGTGAGGAAGATCAATACTCCGTTGCCGTTACGGATATCTTCAAAGACTGAGGTTTCTCCGCTCTCTACAACCCCAACGGTGGTTAGGCGGGAGAGCCGCCAGAGCCGGGCAACCTGCTTCTGGCCCATCTTGAATACCGGTAGCCCGGGGTTAAAGAGGGGATCGACATAGAAGGAGGTGGCAACCTCCGAATTCAGGTGGAAGGAGATCCGTTGGTCCTCTATGATCTCGGGCCGGATAGTGAGCCGGGATCCTTCCCACCACTCAAGGGCTGGCTGTGCGGTAGTTTGGCTCTGACCGCCCAGCTCCGGCTGGGAGGAGATCATCGACTGCTGTCCATTTTCTGTCACCCATTTCCGGCTGAAGATTACTTTTGCCTGGCCCAGAGTGCGCAGATATTCCATCACGTTCTTAAAATTGTAGATCTTCAGGGATCCGAAGTGGGTATCGTCCGTGATCTTCCGGGGAGAGCGGGTATCTTCCCAGATCGGCCCGAAGTGAAACTGATTAACCCGGGTCTGTTCCACATTTTCAAAGTCCGTATTTTTAGCTTCCTCCGCCGGTATGTTCTTCTTCATAGTACGGAAGTCGAGACGATGATGGGCCCGGTCGGAGAGCGGAAAGAAACCGGTTGTGGACTGCCGGTTCGCCTGGTAGAGCTTGAAGATATTCCAGTCTATGCCGTCCTGGTTCTCGGCATTGAGCGATACCTGTACGATCTTCTGTTCCAGCAAGATCGGTCGGGTAGCTTCCTCTCCTCTGGCGTTGGGGATTAGCATTAATGTAACAAGGAAGAAACCGATAACCATTCCGGTGACGGTGCTATTTTTCATAAGATCTCCTTCTGAGGGTTGACAAATTCCTGCTAATAGTTAAGTGTATAATAGTAGGATATTGATTTTCAATCAAGATTTAATTTTTTGCCGATGGCAAAATATTTACAAGTATAAAATATGAATTTGTTGAGAAATTTAATATTTGGTTTTCTCTCCATATATATGCTGATAACCCTGGTTGTAGGGTGTACGGCCAGCCAGACATTACACGGGTTCTTTGATCGGGAGAGTGAACGCCTGGATTCACCGGAACGGCGGTTGCTGGTGGAGACACTCAGGGTTCTTGTTCTTCTGGAAGAGTACCATGAGGCATTGGAGGCTAAAGATATTGAGGCTCTTATGGGTTGTTATTCCCCGAATTATACGCATTATGACAAAGGGTTACATTGGCAGGAAGAACAACTCCGAGAAAGGTATTTTGCTCTCTTCGTAGAATTGTCGGTATCGTTTCGGGATATTACAATTGAGTTTATCAGAAAAGAGACAGGCTATTGGATGAGGCAGGAAGATTTTGATTGGCTGCGGACCAGAGAGACTCTTCCTCTCTCGGGCGGGTCGTATCTGATATTGTTAGATACCCAGACCGGACCGGTGGAGATGGCTCTGGGTGAGTCATTAACAACTTCACCCTCCATGCGCCGTCAGGAAAACACTTATCCTTCCGGCAACGGGAACTCTGATACAGTGCCGGAGTCCGGGACAAGAAAAGTGACGGTACGTTCGTCTGTCGACCATGGAGTAGAGCGCTCCATGGGGGAGATCTCGTTTCGTATGCTTCTCAAGGGAAAGTTGGCGGGATGTGACGACTCAGAGGTCTTCACCAGTTCGCTGGAGGAGAAGATAATTTTCCTGCTGGAGAAAGAGGATGGGGAGTGGAAGATTATCTCCCAGTGGTGATGTATTTTCCCTCCCGCTTCGCGGGAGGGAAAATATTATGTCTGTAATTACGAAAAGGAACGCTTACTACTCCGGCGTCACCCCAGTTGACTCCAATTCCTCAGTCTGCCGGAGATGCAGCAGTTGAAAGGTCTGCTTCTCGACCACGGACTTGAGCGATCTCAATTCCTTGCGGATCTCCTTGATCTCTTTTTCCTTTGCGGCCACTGCTGTTGTTAGTTCCTCGGATTTTGCCTTTAATGAATCATCAACGGAGTCATGGGCCTGATCCCGGGCGGATAGCTTCTCATCGGCTTCCATCCGTTCCTGCCGGGACTTTTTTAGTTTTATCGTCAGCTCCGACATTTTGTCCAGGTTTGCTTTTTCCGAAGCGATGATTTTCTTCTCCAGGGCCTGGATCTGTTCCTGCGCCCTGACAAAACGCGGTGGGGGAACCTGCAGGGATTGGCGCATTGCCACCATCTCCACTTCTCGCTGATCAAGCCGGGTCTGCAGGGTGTTCAAATGCTTGTTGAGGTTGGCGATCGCATTGTGCATCGCCTTATCCTCCGCATCCTCTCCGCAGCCCGCGCAGACCAGGACCAGGACCAGGAGCCCGAAAATATGGATCCTTCTCATGATGTATCCTCCGGTTGTCTTGAGTTCTTGTGTTTGTCCCGATACTTTAAATTTATAAAAATCGGGGTACCTATAGATATTGGGATAATTCCGAAGCAACTAATAAACCATGACGGTTGATAGATAAAGCAAGACTATAATATAATTGGATTACTCTTAAAGCAAGATGTTTTTAACTTGATTATTTAGGCATTTTCAATTTTTATGGATAATCTGGGTTAGGTATAAATGACATCGTGGGGATACTATGGATTTGAAGGAGAAAAAATTATTTCGAGAGTCGGAAGCAATTTTTCGAGCCGGCGTGGCGGCGGTCAATCCGGAGGAGTTGGTCAAAAGAGTGCTTGACTTCTCCGGGAGGAATCTGACCGTTGATGGAGATCGATATTCTCTCGACCATTTCCGGAGGATTTATCTTCTGGGAGCGGGCAAGGCCGCCGGTAGAGAGATTATAATCCCTCGCCCGAAGGGGACTCTGGCATGGAGAATCCGGGCGGCGCTAGAAGAGTGACTGTGCGCTCGTCTGTTGACCATGGAGTGGAGCGTCCCATGGGAGAGGTCTCGTTCCGAATTCGATTCAAAGGGAAACTGTCGGGATGTGAGGGTTCGGAGATCTTTACCAGTTCACTGGAGGAGACAGAGATTCTCCTGCTGGAGAAAGAAGCCGCTGGAAACTGGAAGATAATATCTCAATGGTAATTTATTTTTCCTCCCGCTTCGCGGGAGAAAAAATAGATGTTTATAATTCCGAATCGGGGTGAAGCCTTTCTCCTCGGAAAAGAAAGTCTCCATATTTACTCGTTACGACGTAGAGCGTTGTAATGAGGCTATAGAATTGATAACCAGCAACCAGTAATGTGGATTTTACCAACCGTTAAATGTTTTATTTCACTACTGGTGTGTCACTGCTGTTACCGAAGTAAACCCGGGTTACCCCGCTGATGGCCCATAGTCCGGAGCCGGAGCGGTATATTCCGATCTCATCCGTTCCACCGCCCGAGTAATCAGCCGGGAGAGGATCATCAGTATCCCCTCCGAAGTACTGGCGGGTAACGCCCTGGATTGCCCAGAGCCCGGCAGAGGACCGAAAAATTCCGGCTTCGAAAATACCGTCCCCATTATAATCTCCGGGCCGGGGCAGGTCAGCCTCTCCCCCGAAATAGATCCGGGATATGCCCTGGATCGCCCAGAGGCCGGCAGCGGGCCGGTAGAGGGCGATATCCAGAGTATCGTCATCGTCAAAGTAGCCGGGAACAGCCAAATCGGAACCGCTGCCGAAGTAGCACCGGGTGACCTCTTGGATACCCCATAGACCGGAGGTTGTCCGGAAGATGCCGATCTCCCAGGTTCCATCGCCGTTATAGTCACCCGGTACCAGCTGATCCGATGAGCCACCGAAGTAGACCCGGGAGACTCCCCGGAGGGCCCAGAGGCCGGAGGATTCCCGGAAGACACCGATCTCGGTAGTCCCGTCACCGTTGTAGTCACCGGGGACCGGGATATCGGATGAGGCCCCGAAGTAGACCCGGGTCACCCCCCGCACCGCCCAGAGGCCGGCCTCACCCCGGAAGATCGTGATATCGCTGGTCCCGTCCCCGTTATAGTCATATTGATAGTTTTTCTCGGCCGGAGGGGGAGGGGGGGAGGTATATCCCAATCTGGCTATGAAGATATCCGTCTGCCCCCCGGATGAGGTTTGATAAGGATTCGATAGAGGGAAGTCTTGAGATGACGTGCTTCCCGTCGCGTATATCCGGTTATCCGAGTCAAGGCAGACCGCGGATCCGTATTCATCACTACTTCCTCCCAGATAGGTGGAATCGAGGAGCAGGTAATCCTGGAAAGAAAATTGGCTGATAAAGAGATCTCTCCCCCCCCCGGATCTCGCCTGATAGGGATTCTTAACCGGAAAATCATAGGAATCCGTTGTCCCGATCACACAGAGTCCATTGTCACTGGTTACCGCGATCCCGGCACCGAAATCTTCACCCATTCCACCCAGGTAAGTCGAGAATAAGATCTCGGACCCGGAAGAAGCGATCCGGGTGACAAAGGCATCCTTATTCTCCAGTGGCTTCCCCTCTAGATCAAATTTATAAGGCGGATCATAAGCCAGTCCGGCCTGATAGGCGTTAACTACCGGGAAATCGGTTGAGTTGGTGAAACCGGTAACATACAGGGTGTCATCGGAACCGATCACTATGTCACGGCAGCCGTTTTCCATCATCCCGGTCAGGAAGAAGGTGGTATCTTTTCCTACGGGGTGTCCGGAGGAGGTGAGCTTGATCACCACTCCGGCTTTAACCGCATCGGTCGTCTGCCAAAAAGGTATCCATACGTCTTTGGCGGTTGACTCCCCGACAAGACAAATCTGGTCGTTCGAGTCCAGGGCAATCCCGGTACCCTGCCAGTTGCTCCCTAAATAGGATGAATAGAGCAACTCACTGCCCGACGCCGACAGCCGGCTGATGAAGGGTCCATAAAAAGCAGAAGACTGCAGTGAGCTCTGGAAGGGATTGATGGTGGGAAAATCATAGGACCGGGTATAGCCGGTCAGGTAAGACTCGCCGTTCCGGTTATGGCAGATTGAGTAGCCGATGTCTTTATCATCTCCTCCCAGATAAGTGGAAAAAAGCAGAGACGAACCGGAAGAGTCGAGTTTGACGACGAAGCTGTCATCATCACCCCCGGCGAAAAAAGTCTGGTAGGCATTTACTGCCGGGAAATCGTTTGAACCGGTGCGACCGGTCAGATAGACGCAGCATTCCGGGTCGACTGAAATATCATATCCGCAATCATTTCCATTGCCTCCCAGATAAGTCGAATAAACCAGGGAAGAACCGGAAGAATCAAGTTTGGTGATAAAACAATCCTCGGATGATCCTATGGTCTCTTGATAAGAAGTCTTGACCGGGAAATCACAAGAGGAAGTAAGACCGGTAACATAGCTGCAAAAAAGGGAGTCCACGGCGATTCCCTCCCCCTGATCACCACTCTCTCCTCCCAGATAGGTCGAGTACTCAAGGACCAGGTTCTGGGCGAGAAGCAAGTTGGGATATTGCATTAAGATAGAGAGCAGTCCAATGAATAATGCTAATATTTTCATAATAATACTTCCCCATTGTTGGTTATGCTAATATGATAACACATGAATACTTCTTTTATTTATAATATAACCCATGTTCTCCAGCTTGTCAATAAGAACGCCCGATGAAAAACCTATTGATACGTTTTTCGAGCAGGGTATAACGAAGGTAAGAACTTGATGGGGGAAAAATCATTTCAAGAGGTGGAAGCGATCTTTCGGGACGGAGTAGCGGCGGTTGATCCCGTGAAGTTGGTCATGGACGCTCTCAATCTTGCCGGGTCGGTTCTGACGTTCGGCGGCGAGAGATATGATCTCCATACCTTTCGAAAGATCTTTCTTCTGGGGGCGGGGAAGGCTGCCGGTCCGATGGCGGAGGGGGCGGGAGCAGTCTTGGGCTGTAGAATTGCCGGGGGTGTTATTATCTCTCCCAGCCTTCCCGCCGCGTCTCCGGTAATGGTTCTCCGCCGCGCCGCCTCCCACCCCATCCCGGACGAGAATGGAATCCGGGCCGCGGAAGAACTGATCTCCATCGCCCGCTCCACCGGGCCGGATGATCTGGTGATCGTCCTTCTCTCCGGCGGCGGCTCTGCTCTTCTATCCGCTCCGGAGGCCGGAATTTCGCTGGAAGATCTCCGTGGGGTTACGGAGACTCTTCTTAAGTGCGGGGTCACGATAGGTGAGCTTAATGCAATCCGAAAGCATCTCTCCCTGGTAAAAGGGGGCGGTCTCGCCCGTCTGCTCTACCCGGCCCGGGTGATAACCCTCATCCTCTCCGATGTGGTGGGAGATGATGCGACGGTTATCGCGAGCGGTCCGACCGCGCCGGATCCGACCACCTTCCGGGATTGTCTGGAGATTCTGAATCGGTATAAAATCCGGGAACGGGTTTCGTTTCGGATCAGGGAGCATCTGGAGCAGGGGATGGGAGGCATGATTCCGGAGACCCCGGATGGATCCGATCCGATTTTTCAGAAGATACGAAATATAGTAATCGGCAATAACCGGGTCGCGCTTATGGGCGCGGCGGAGAAGGCCCGGGATTCAGGCTATAAAACCATAATTCTCTCGGATCGGGTCACCGGTGATACCCGTCGATCTGCTGAACTCCATTGCGCGCTGGCCATGGAGTTAAGCGGCGCCTCCCGGTATGGCAAAAAACCCATCTGCCTCCTATCAGGCGGAGAGACAACGGTATTGGTAAAGGGCTCCGGTAGGGGCGGTCGAAATACCGAGTTTGTCCTGGCTTCCGCCCGTGAGATCGCGGGGAAGCAGGGGATTACTATCCTCTCCGGAGGAACCGACGGAATCGACTCCGAAACCCCTGCCGCCGGCGCGATCTGCGATGGCACCACCCTGGCGCGCGGAGAAGAGTTCGGTCTCGACGCCGCCGAGGTCCTGGAAAGAAACGATTCATACACATACTTCCAGACCCTCGATGATCTCCTTATAACCGGCCCAACCGGGACTAATGTGATGGATCTACGAATTATCCTGGTGGAGTAGGAAGGACTTACTCAGAGCTATGACTTGTTTCGCGTCCGGTGGACGCTTCACGGCGTCATTTGTTGATCCGTGTATTGAAGACATAGGTGGACGCTCCACGGTGTCATTTGTAGTTTTCTCTGAGATTTATATAGCGGCTTAGTTTTTTGTTGAGTATCTCGTCCATCCGATATTTATCCTCCCGATATATGGAGATGAGGCGTTTGCCCTGCTGCTGGTAGAGCTTGAGCTTTTTCAGCATCCCGATTTTGTAGTCGATCGTATCCATCCCCCAGTACTCGATATATATGTCGAACTCTGAGAGATAGAAATCCGGACGAATGGCATATCCATCGATGATCCGTATCCGCTCGTCATAGCGGTATATGATATTGTGCCGGCTTAGATAGCCTGCTATCCTCCGCTCGCCATCGGACTGAACGAAGGTGCCGTCAGGGGCACGGATCTTCTTTTTTAATTCGACCCGGGTGTCAAAGTTGCAGCGACTGAGGTATACCTCGTCAAAGCACTTATCGCAGAAGACGCGCTGGAAGGCGCGTTGGCTTCGGGCGTATTCGCCTTCGTCTACCTGTGTGCCGCAGCGGCGGCAGAAGTGCCTAGCTTGCTCATTGGCGATTCTGAGAGATTCACGGATGGTCTTTCCGGCGGAGAGGACAGTTCGTTTCACATAGTCTTTTTCGGTCGGATTGTTGAAAATGTCGCGGAGATCATCGAGAGCTTCTTTGGAATGAGCGCCGAACGCCCCCAATGCCTTGGCGGCATACTGGCGCACCTGGGGATGCGCGTCGGCGAGCAGGGGCCGCAGGGTAAGCACCGCGGGAGTGGGAAGTATGATCCCCGCCAGCTTCCCGAGGGCAGAGGCCGCCAGGCGGCGGACCAGCGGTGAAGTCGAACGGGTCAGTCCGGACAGCTCGTCAAACGCGTCAGCATCTGCGCTCTTGCCCAGCGCGGTAGCCCGGACCGCCAATTTTCTTTCGTTGGTGTGATCCATTGTCTCATATCTCAGATGCACGACTTGTTTCGCGTCCAGGGGACGCTCCCCGACGTCAGCCTTCTGACTATATCAGGGACGCTCTACGGCATCAGCATAATCTATATCCGGGATGCTTCCCGGAGTTATTCGCTTCCTAGCTCCGCTCTAAAAATGGAGGGGATAGCACTAATCATCTTCGTACAATACATTAGTCGGAGATAACTCGAGTTTATTCCAATTTTTTTATTTTTTCTGAATCCTGGTTGACAAAAATCAGGTGATCCGGTAGAAGTGTTTCTCTTCATAGAATCTTACTTTATCGCCTGCGGCGATAAAGTAGTGGAGGAGCATTGGAATTAACGTTATAGGAATGATTTAAAACTCCTTAGACGATACAATATTTATTGTTTTTATCTTTTGAAAAAATTCTAAAGCAGGGGAAAATGGATAAGCTGCGGGAAATAGTCGGGAGACTGGCGAAGATCGACGATCCCGGTCTGCTGGAGAAGTTCTTCCGGGAGATCCTGACCCCGAAAGAGGTCAGGGATCTCTCGTCACGCTGGGAACTGGTCAAGCTCTTGGAAGATGGGGTGAGCCAGCGGGAGATCGCCCGCCGGCTGCATCTCAGTCTCTGCAAGATCACCCGGGGCGCCCGGCTACTGAAAAAATCTGAGTCGGCACTGCGGAAAGTAATTGGAGATTAACCGCTGATCTATCTCGGAATTTCAATAACATCTAAATATGTAAGTTGTTACCATGAAGAACACGAAGATCACGAAGGGAAATATTAAACCTAAATTGAGCGATTCTATGCGGCGAACTGCACCAATCTTATGGTCTGCAATCGGTTGCAAAAATACTCGTTCGCATTTATTAATCCGTCTGCGTTTTTTGCAACCGATGCAGCCTCATAATCTTAGCACATTTCATCCGCAATAATCGCTCAACTTAGGTTAAAATAATAATTGGTATAGTTGTGCTGTTTATAGGAGTATGAACCATAAGTTAAGAGGAGGAAAATCATGACGGTAAGAATGTTATTAAATGAAGATGAGATACCGCGGCAGTGGTATAATCTGGCCGCGGATCTTCCCACCCCGCTCCAGCCTCCGCTGGGACCGGACGGCAACCCCATTACACCGGAGATGCTGGCGCCGGTCTTCCCGATGAATTTGATTGAACAGGAGATGAGCCAGGAGCGGTGGATAGATATCCCGGAGGGTATCCTCGAGATGCTCTACCGCTGGCGCCCGTCGCCGCTCCACCGGGCCAAGTACCTGGAAGAGGCGCTGGGAACGCCGGCCCGGATCTATTATAAGAATGAGAGTTTATCTCCAGCCGGAAGCCACAAGCCCAATACCGCGGTGGCTCAGGCCTGGTATAATAAAGAGTTCGGGATCAAAAAGATCACCACTGAAACCGGAGCCGGCCAGTGGGGAAGCGCCCTCTCTTTCGCCTGCTCGCTGCTGGGACTGGAATGTAAGGTCTTCATGGTCCGGATCAGTTTCGACCAGAAACCGTTTAGAAAGGTGATGATGGAGACCTGGGGGGGGACCTGTATCGCCAGTCCCAGCAATGAGACCCAGGCCGGGCGGGATATCCTGGCCCGGATGCCCGATACCCCGGGGAGTCTGGGGATCGCCATCAGTGAAGCAATCGAAGCGGCGGTGACCGATCCTAAGGGGGAGACCCGCTACGCCTTGGGGAGTGTCCTGAATCATGTTATGCTCCACCAGACCATTATCGGACTGGAAGCTAAGAAGCAACTGGAAAAGTTTGGTGAGAAGAAGGTTGATGTAGTTATTGCTTGCGCCGGTGGAGGGAGTAACTTTGCCGGGCTGGCATTTCCTTTTATCTCCGATAAGATCAACGGGGCGGATATAGATATCATCCCGGTTGAACCTTATTCCTGCCCGACGATGACCCACGCTCCCTTTGTCTACGATCACGGAGATACCGCGAAGATGACGCCGCTCCTCCCCATGTACTCTCTGGGGCATAATTTTATTCCGCCGCCCATCCATGCCGGCGGCCTCCGCTATCACGGGATGTCCCCGCTGGTCAGCCAGGCGATCGTCGAAGGGTTGATCACTCCCCGGGCCATCCATCAGCTGGAATGCTATAAGTCGGCGATTCTCTTCGCCCGGACGGAAGGAATCATTATCGCCCCGGAGACCAGTCACGCGGTGGCCGCGGCAATTCAGGAGGCGAATAAGGCCAAGGAGGAAGGGAAAGAAAAGGTCATTATCTTCAACCTGAGCGGACACGGATTGATGGATTTAGTCGGGTATCAGAAGTTCTTCAATGGAGAGTTGGAGGACTACGCGTATCCGAAGGAAGAGATTCATAAGTCGCTGGAAGTACTGGATGGCCTTCCCAAGCCGTCGCTAGCCAAAAGTGGGCGATGGTAAACCGGGTGATCGGCAAGCGGTGAGCGATAAATGGTAATCGGTAAGCGGTGAGCGGTAAGCAGTGTGCCAGTGGCAGTCGTTACCGCTCACTGCTAACTGTTTACTGCTTACTAGATTAGTTTCAAATAGCGGGTCTTATTATCCAAACAATATTGGATATAAAAGGATGGATAAACAATATGACAGCGCGGAGATATACTGCCGGAAACTCGGGCATCATCTTGCTTTTAAATACTGCCGGACGGAGAGAGAAGGGTATCCCTGCGCAAAGATTTATGATTGCTGGTTTGAGAGGCTCCCGATTGAAGAGTTTATCCGGGATAACTATTCGGAGACAGAGGCGGCCGCGATATCCGCGCCAGCGGCCCCCAAGGTAGCAACATTGTTTGACCTGATTGAGCAGGCCAAGAAGAGGAGCGATGGAGAGTGAGCGGTAAACAGTGAACAGTAAGCGGTAAGCGGTTAGCAGTAAGCAGGGAGCAGGAAACACAGCTTACCGCTAACTGCTTACCGCTTACCAGTTTTTCCTTCAATGAGTGATAAGCAGAAATCTATCTTACTATCCGGCAACGAAGCTGTCGCCCGAGGGGCCTGGGAGGCCGGTGTCCTCCTGGGAACCGGTTATCCGGGGACCCCATCCTCGGAGATCCTGGAGAATCTCAAGAATTATCCTGGGGTCCGGGCCCAGTGGTGCGTGAACGAGAAGGTCTCTCTGGAAGTCGCCGCCGGGGCCAGCTGGGCCGGGGCACGGGTTCTGGTGACGATGAAACACGTCGGCTTGAACGTAGCCGCCGATCCGCTCTTTACCCTGGCTTATACCGGAGTGAAAGGGGGGTTAGTGATAGCGGTGGCCGATGATCCCGGACTGCACAGTTCCCAGAACGAGCAGGATAGCCGCCATTACGCCCGGGCGGCTAAGCTTCCGATGCTGGAGCCATCCGACAGTCGGGAGGCTATCGAGATGGTAAAACTGGGATACTCGATCAGTGAAGAGTTCGATATCCCTGTTCTCCTCCGACTGACCACCCGGGTATCGCATTCCAGAACCATTATTAATCCGGGGGAACGGAAAGAGTCGGCAATTCCGCTGGTCTATACCAGAGATCCGAAGAAGCAGGTGATGATTCCCGCTTATGGCCGGATGAGACACCGGAGTCTGGAGGAGAGGATGGAGAAGTTGACCCGATATGCTGAAGATACCCCGTTGAATCGCGTGGAGGAGGGGAGTGGTGAACCAGGAATTATCACCTCGGGCATCTCGTATCAATATTGTAAAGAAGTCGCGCCGGACGCTCCCTATCTGAAATTGGGGATGGTCTGTCCCCTTCCGAAAGAAAGTATTAAAAACTTTTTCCGCAATGCGGGGAAAGTTTTTATAGTGGAAGAGCTCGACCCCTTTCTGGAGACCGAAATAAAAGCAATGGGGTTGCCCGTATCCGGCAAGCGGCCAGAATATCGCCTGGGAGAATTGAACCCGGATCGGGTCAGAGGAATTCTTAAGGGAGGTCCGGAACCACTCGTGGTCCCCCCGGCGGTTCCTCTCCGTCCTCCGGTAATGTGTGCCGGCTGTCCGCACCGGGGGGTATTCACCGTATTAAAGAAGCTGAAGCTATTCGTGACCGGTGATATCGGGTGCTATACTCTGGGAGCCTTGCCGCCGCTTTCGGCGCTTGATACCTGTCTCTGTATGGGGGCGGGGGTGAGTATGTCGGAGGGATTCAGAACGGTCCTGCCCGAAGACAGCCGGAATAAAGTGGTGGCAGTGATAGGGGACTCCACCTTCATCCACTCCGGGATAACCAGTCTGATCGATGTGGTTTATAACGGCAATGGCGGGGTGGTTATTATCCTAGATAACTCCACCACGGCCATGACCGGCCGCCAGGATCATCCCGCAACCGGAAAGAATCTCTCCGGCGAGGTGACCAACCGGGTGAATCTGGAAGAGCTCTGCCGGGGCGCGGGGGTGAGGAGAATAAAGGTTATTAATCCTTATGATCTGGCCGGGATAGAGAGTTATCTTCGTGAATCTCTTGGTCTCTCCGAGCCGACGGTTATCATCGCCCGAGCGCCCTGCATCTTTCTTACCCGGGGCGAGGAAAGGCATCCCTACCAGGTGATCGCGGATGCCTGCGTGGCCTGCGAACGATGCCTGAAGACCGGATGTCCGGCTCTGATCAGACTTCCGGATGGAAAGGTGGAAATTGAGGAAGGACTATGTACCGGGTGCGGGGTCTGCGCACAGGTCTGTCTGGTGGGAGCGATAGTGAAAAATAGTAAGCAGTGAGCGATAAGCAGTAAGCAGTGAAAAAGCATCGTAATCAGTAAACGGTGATCAGTAATCAGTGACGGGTTCCCTTTGCTCAGGAACACTGATTACCGGTTACTGATACCTGATTACTATTAAAAAGATGGTTATAACGCAAGATAAAGTAACAAGCATAATCCTCTCCGGTGTCGGCGGGCAGGGTGTCCTCCTGGCGGCCCGGATACTTTCGGAGGCGGCGCTCCGCTCGGGGCTTGATGTCAAGAGCAGTGAAGTCCATGGGATGTCTCAGCGGGGAGGGAGTGTCCTGGCCCAGGTTCGGTTCGGCCCCCGGGTATATTCTTCTCTGACCCCGGAAGGAAGAGGAGATTTTCTGGTTGCCCTGGAAGAACTCGAAGCCCTGCGGTACCGGGCGATGATCAGGGGTGAAGGCCGGATTATTGTCTTGAAGCACCGGATTTTCCCTTCCACGGTCAACACCGGCAACGCGGCGTATCCGGAAAAGAACGTTTCTCTTCTTAAAGAAGAGGGGTACAAGGTTTCAACGGTGGAGGCGGATGAGGTTCAGGCCCTGGGAAGCCTCCGGTTTGCCAACATTTTTCTTCTCGGGATGCTCTCTCTCCATCTTGAAATTTCGGTGGATATCTGGAGAGAGATAGTGATCGCCGCGGTCCCGGCTCGGTTTAGTGAAGATAACTGGAAGGCATTTGAGGAGGGGCGAGGCAGGTGGTAATCGGTCGTAACCCGGGGGTTTTACATTTGACATATGAGTGAGGTGATTTATTCTGAAATAATAATGCGGACGGCTATAAGGGTCCGTTCGCACAAAATAAAGCAGGAAATTAACAGGGTGACGTAACAATGATCTGGAATAAAATAATTGAATGTATGCCTCTGGATGAGATGGAGGCGCTGCAATCGGAGCGGCTCCAGAACCTGGTGGCATATGTACTCGCCAATTCAGTGTTTTATCAAAATAAATTTAAAGAAGCCGGTATCTCAGCCGGTGATATTCGTGATATCTCCGATCTGAAGAAGCTTCCTTTTACCCGTAAGACTGACCTACGGGATAACTATCCCTTCGGAATGCTATCCGCACCGCTTAGGGATGTGGTAGAGATTCACGCCTCCAGCGGTACCACCGGAAATCCAACCGTAGTGGCCTATACCAGAAACGATATCAAGCTCTGGTCGGAGGTTATGGCCCGGACGCTGGTCGTTGCCGGCGCGAATCCGGATGATATTCTTCAGAATGCTTATGGGTACGGTCTCTTCACCGGGGGTTTGGGGGTCCACTATGGAGCGCTGGAACTGGGGGCCAGTGTGATCCCGATGTCGTCCGGGGGGACCAAACGCCAGTTGAAGCTGATGCATGACTTCAAATCCACCGTTCTGACCTGTACACCCAGCTATGCACTCTTCATGGCGGAAGAAGCCCGGGAGATGGGGTATGATCCCCGGAAATCACCGCTCAGGATCGGCATCCTTGGAGCGGAACCATGGAGTGACGGCTTGAGGAGAGAGATTGAGGATGCCTGGGATATAACCGCTCTTGATATCTACGGACTCTCCGAAATTATCGGGCCCGGGGTCGCGCAGGAATGTCCCGCCAAGAACGGGCTTCATATTTATAATGATGTCTTTTTCCCGGAGGTTATCAATCCGAAGACGGGAGAGGTAGTGGATGAAGGGGAGGACGGAGAGTTGGTAATCACCACCTTGACCAAGGAAGCGATTCCGCTCATCCGTTACCGGATCGGTGATATTGTCAGTATCACTTATGAACGGTGCTCGTGCGGCCGGACACAGCCCCGGATCAGCAAGATCAAGGGGCGTACCGATGACATGCTGATCATCCGGGGGATCAATGTCTTTCCTTCCCAGATTGAGGCGGTTCTGATGGATGTGGAAGGCGCCCAACCGCATTACCTCCTGGTAGTGGATCGGATAAAGGGACTCGATACCCTGGAAGTTCAGGTAGAAGTGAGTGAAGAGATATTCTCGGATGAGATCAAAAGACTCCAGCGGCTCAGCGAGACAATCAAGAAGGAGATTGAGAGTGTTCTGGCCCTGGTAGTCGATGTCAAGCTGGTGGAACCGAAGACAATCGAGAGGTCGATGGGAAAAGCGAAGAGGGTGGTTGATAGAAGAAGTGCCTAAAGTGCGCTTAAGTGCCTTCCTCCGTCGCTAAAGCTATGGCGGATGAGAAAAGTTGAAATATTTGCCTTTACCCGGTTTTCAGGCTTTAGAGTATTGCTTAAACCAGGTGACTGAAAAAATGACAATTGATTTGGAATTTCCCTGATATCCATCGGGATCCCGATTTGTTTAATTGTAAATATCGGGACAAGAACTGTTTAAAAATAACAATTTAATGCTCAGCTCCGTTAGCGAGGCGAATTTTTTAACTTTAGGCACTTAAGCGCACTTTAGGCACTTAAGGCACTTTAGAACATTGCGCCGAAGGCGCTATGTTCTTATGGAGGAATAAATTATGAAAGTGAGACAGTTGTCTATATTTCTGGAGAATCGATCCGGGAGGCTGGCCGAGGTCACGGAGATTCTTGGGAAGGCCGCCATCAACATCCGGGCTCTCTCCCTGGCGGATACCTCGGATTTTGGTATACTCAGGGTGATTGTTAGTGATTCGGATAAAGCCTTCCGGATCCTGGAAGGGAATGGATTTACCGTGACCGGGACCGATGTCCTGGCAGTGGAAGTTGAGGATAAGCCCGGCGGCCTGGCTCGGGTTCTGAGACTCCTCGATGAGGATGAAGTGAACGTTGAATATATGTATGCGTTTATGGAAAAATTGACTGACCATGCCCTGTTGATCTTCCGGATAGAAGATATTGAAGGGGCAATAGAGATATGCCGTAAACACGGTATAAAAATCCTTTCGGAGAAGGAGGTAATATGAAAAGGATAATGGTAATAGGTCTGGGCTTAATTCTGAGCCTGGGTCTCCTGATTCCGGCCGGTGTCACGGGCGAGAAACTGGAGGAGTATAAGGTGGGAGCAGTCTTCGCGATTACCGGGCCGGCTTCATGGCTTGGTGAACCGGAGCGTAATACCGCCCTGATGATCGAAGAGGAGATCAACAAGGCGGGGGGAATCAACGGTCATCCCTTGAAACTGATAATTGAGGACACAGTGGGAGACGCGACCAAGACGGTCAACGCCGTCAAGAAGCTGATCAACAGCGATAAGGTCTGCGCAATTATCGGTCCATCGCGGAGCGGGTGTACCCTGGCTGTTGTTCCGATTATGCAGGAAGCTCAGGTTCCTCTTGTCTCCTGTGCCGCCGCCGAATCGATTGTTCTTGCTAAGGATGGTACACAGAATAAGTGGATCTTCAAGACACCCCAGAAAGACAGTCACGCCGCCGAGAAGATATTCGAGGATATGAAGAGTAAAGGTATCAGCCGGATCGCTATCCTGAGCGGGACTACGGGTTTTGGAGCTCAGGGAAGGAAGCAGCTGATTAAGCTGGCCCCCGCCTGGGGGATGGAGATCGTGGCGGATGAGACCTACAGCCCCAAGGACTCCGATATGACTGTCCAGTTGACCAAGATGAAGGGGGAAAAGGCCCAGGCAATCATCAACTGGTCCATCGTTCCGGCCCAGGCCATTGTCTGTAAGAATATGCAGCAACTGGGTATGGAGATCCCCCTCTATCAGAGTCATGGATTCGGGAATATTAAATACGTCGAGGCGGCGGGAGGAGCGGCCGAAGGTACCCTCTTCCCCTGTGGAAGACTCCTGGTGGTGGACTATCTCCCGGAGAATAATCCCCAGAAGAAACTCCTGTCCGACTACAAGAAAGATTACGAGGATAGATTCAAGGAGAAGGTAAGCACATTCGGCGGGCACGCGTACGATTCACTCTGGCTGGTGATTGAAGCTCTGAAAGCGGTCGGTCCTGACCGGGCCAAGATCCGGGAATACCTGGAGAATAAGAAAGACTATGTGGGAACTGGAGGAGTCTATCTCTTCTCGCCGGAAGACCACAATGGTCTGACCCGCGAGGCTTTCGAGATGATCGTCGTGAAGGATGGCGGCTTCGCCCTTCCGGGGAAGTAGCACGATCTTATTTGAACCTAAATTGAAAGAACGAAGTAATCCACCACGAAGAACACGAAGAACACGAAGAATAATTGAGCAATAAACAAAATTCATCTCAATTTTTATAGCTCTTCGTGGTCTTCGTGTCCTTCGTGGTTTTAATTAGTTATATATGGGATCCCAGATCTTACAATATATCATCAGCGGTATCTCGGTGGGGAGCATCTATGCTCTGGTGGCCCTGGGTTTTAACATCATCTATAACACGACCGGAATTATCAACTTTGCTCAGGGTGAGTTTGTAATGCTGGGAGGGATGACGGCCGCCTCCCTGGTGGCGATCTTCCATATCCCTATCTATCTCGCCTTTATTCTGGCGGTAGTGATCGTGACAGTAATCGGAGCGCTTTTTGAGCGTCTGGCGATTCAACCTCTGAAGAATCCATCCGTCCTCACTCTGATCATCATCACCATTGCCGGTTCTATCCTCCTGAAGGGGATCGCCATGTTTGTCTGGGGGAAGGAGACCTACTTCCTCCCTTCTTTCTCCGGGGATAGTCCAATCCGTATCCTGGGGGCTTTCCTTCTTCCGCAGACTGTATGGATCCTTGGAATTACCGGGCTGGTTGTCATCGGACTTGGCGCCTTTTTTAAGTTTGCCCTGGCTGGAAAAGCGATGCGAGCGGTCTCCTCCAACCGTATCGCCGCCTCCCTGGTCGGTATCAATGTGAAGAAGATGGTCCTCCTCTCATTTTCTCTCAGCGCGGCGATCGGAGCGATCGGCGGGATTATCATTGCCCCGATCGCTCTGATGGATTATGAGAAGGGAGCTATACTGGCCCTGAAAGGCTTCGCGGTAGCGGCTCTGGCCGGGATCGGTAATTTCTACGGCGCTGTCGCGGCCGGTCTGCTTCTGGGAATCATGGAGGCTCTGGGCGCCGGTCTGATCTCATCTCATTACAAGGATGCTATCGCTTTAATGATCCTGCTCCTGGTCCTGTTTCTGAAGCCTTCCGGGATATTCGGATCAGCTCAGGAGAGCAGATTAAAGAAGTTTTAATGATTAAAAATAATTACATAGCGTTATTGATTCTAGCAGTCGCGATAGCTCTCATCCCCCTGGCGATCAGCAATATCTATTACCTGGGGATCCTTGTCTTCGTCGGAATATACACTATTATTACCATAGGTTTGAGCCTGTTAATGGGTTACGCGGGCCAGATCTCCTTAGGTCATGCCGCCTTCTTTGGTCTGGGAGCATATGCTTCCGGTATCCTGACCGTCCATCTGGATATTCCCCCGGTCTGGGCCGCTCTACTTGCCGCGGCATTTACCGGCCTGGTCGCGTTCCTGATAGGGATCCCAACCCTGAGGCTGAAGGGGCATTACCTGGCTATGGCCACCCTTGGTTTTGGGCAGATAGTCTATATCGTCTTTAACTCATGGATTGATATGACCGGAGGTCCTTCCGGCTTCGGCAACATCCCCCGACTCAGCCTTTTCGGGGTGGTATTTAATACCGATATCAAGTTTTTTTATTTGGTCTGGGGTCTGGTTGTCCTGGGGCTATTCTTCTCGTTCAACCTGATTCATTCCCGACCCGGACGGGCGCTGCGTACGATGCATACCAGCGAGGTGGCGGCAGGCACACTGGGAATCAATACTGCCTGGTACAAGATCAAGATCTTTGTCATCAGTGCCGTCTATGCCAGTATTGCGGGGTCCCTCTACGCTTACTTTGTGACTTTCCTCAGTCCGGGAACATTCGGTATCTCCTTCTCCATCCTTCTGGTCACCATGGTAGTTTTCGGAGGAAGATTCAGTCTCTGGGGAGCGCTTCTCGGAACGGTGGTGCTCACCATTCTCCCGGAGTCATTACGGGTAATCAAGGACTACGATGTGCTGGTTTACGGGGTGGTCTTACTACTGGTAATGATATTTCTTCCCCGGGGACTGGTTGGTGTTATCGAAAGGATATTTCATTCCGGTTCCCGGTCATCTTCTAAGAAGAAAACGTCTTAAATATTTTTGTTATTTGGGATTAAGTAATATCTATTCGATACATTATTATTAATTTAAAATTATACTCACACAAAATGACTGACAACCCAAAACAGATATTACTGAAAGTTAGCGACCTGGAGAAGCGGTTCGGCGGTCTGACGGCAATCAATAAGGTGAGTTTCTCCGTTCGGGCTGGACAGATCAAGGCGGTGATCGGTCCTAACGGGGCTGGTAAGACCACCCTTTTTAATGTTCTGACCGGGATACTCGCGCCTGAGAATGGTGAGATTATTTTTCAGGGAGGTGATGTCTCAGGTATGAAGCCCCATCTGATCGCGGTCAGGGGGATGGCTCGCACTTTTCAGATCATAAAGTTATTCGGGGATATGACTGTCCTGGAGAATGTAATGACCGGCTGCTATCTCCGTTCCAAAACCGGGATCACTTCTGCCGCGTTCCATCTGCCCTTCGTATGGAGGGAAGAACGGGAGATTACGGAAAAGTCACTCCGGCTTCTGAAGGATGTCGGGTTGGATGATCGGGCCGGGGATCCGGCGGCTTCTCTTGCCCTGGGTCAGCAACGGATGCTAGAGATTGTCCGGGCCCTGGCTTCCGAGCCGGTAATTATCCTGCTCGACGAACCGGCGGCGGGATTGAGTGGCCCGGAGACGCAGACTCTGGCCGAACTGATCGGCCGGATCCGCGATTCCGGAGTTACCGTTCTCCTGGTGGAACACGATATGAGTCTTGTGATGGATATCTCCGATGAGGTACTGGTTCTCGACTATGGGCGCAAGATTGCAGAGGGAACTCCCCGAGAGATTCAGAATGACAAAAAGGTAATCGCCGCCTATCTGGGAGAAGAGGCTGTTTAACGTTGATCGGTTGCGCAGCTCGAATCGTTGAACGGGGTACGGTTGCGTGCGGCTTGGCCCCGCAACCGTTATCCGTAGCCGATTCGAGCCGCGCAACCGCAACCTTTTAACACGAACGATGCCCGAGCAATGCGAGGGATAAGTTCGTTATAATTATGAATCAGGATAATCTTTTACAAATCAGGAACCTGGATACTTATTACGGTCAGGCTCGGGCACTGAAGAATATCTCCCTCCATGTGAACCGGGGGGAGATTGTTACCCTGCTTGGGGCAAACGGTGCGGGCAAGACCACTCTACTGAATTCCATCGCGGGTGTCCTGAAAGCGAGATCGGGTGAGATTGTCTTTGATGGAGCTGAGATCACGGGTCACTCCCCGGAGAAGATTGTCTCCCGGGGGGTATCTTTGGTCCCCGAGGGGAGGCAGGTATTCGCGCCTATGACTGTTCTGGATAACCTGCTGCTGGGGGCCTATCTCCGCTTCGGACGGGGAGAGAGAGAGAAGATAGATCACGATCTGGAGACAATCTGGAATGTCTTCCCCGTCCTTGAGGAACGCAAAAACTGTTATGCCGGAACCCTGAGCGGAGGGGAACAGCAGATGTTGGCGGTGAGTCGAGCTTTGATGTCCACACCGAGGCTTCTCCTGCTGGACGAGCCTTCCATGGGGCTGGCACCTTTGATGGTGAAAGAGATATTCCGGATCATAGCCGAACTGCCCGAGCGCGGTACTACCATTTTGCTGGTGGAACAGAACGCCCGGGCGGCGTTAGGGATTGCCGATAGAGGGTATGTTATGGAGACCGGCCGGATCGTGATTCAGGGGTCGATTGAAGAACTCCTGAATAACCAGGAGGTCAAACGGGCGTATCTGGGAAAAGGATATCGGGAAGTGTGGGAATAACCCGATTTATGAAAAATCGAGTTATGTTTGAAAATTTAGTTAAATCATATTTATTTCTTAACGATTCTTCATGGTTAATTACTTAAGTTGTTTTGGTTAAATCTTAAGGACAATAATCCGAGCAGGGCTTCGTTTGAATCTGTGAATAAGAGGGAATTCTTTCAAGGAGTTATAATATGACTATCTGGAATAAAAAATTTGAGTGCATTCCACCCCGGGAACTGGAGCAGCTGCAGCTGGAGAGGCTTCAGTCAACCATTAATAGGGTCTCCCGGAATGTTGTATTCTATCAGAAGTTATTTCAAGACGCGGACATTGTTCCCGAAGATATTAAATCTCTGGCAGATCTCCGTAGAATCCCTTTCACCGATCGACAGGCCCTGACCCAGGCCTATCCATATGATATGTTCTCGGTGCCGCTCCGGGAGGTGGTGAGGCTTCAGACGTCATCCGGTACCACCGGATCACCAATAGTGGTGGGGTATACCAAAAACGATGTGATCCACTGGACCGAACTGGTCGCCCGCGTCCTGACCGGCGCCGGTATCAGCCGAGATGATGTTATCCAGATATCATTCGATTATGGTCTCTTCCCCGGCGCGCTGGGAATGCATTACGGAGCCGAGGCAGTAGGGGCATCAGTCATTCCGGCTTCAACGGCCGCACCGGCCCGCCAGATCGCGGTAATGAGAGACTTCCGTTCGACTGTCCTGATCGCGGCACCCGGGTATGCCTTGAGGCTGGCCAATATGATCCGGGAGATGAATATCAATCCCCAGGAGCTCTCCTTAAGGGTGGGTTTCTTCGGAGCCGAGACCTGGTCGGAAAATCTCCGGCATGACCTGGAAGAAAGACTCCAGATAAAAGCCTATGACTTTTACGGGTTGAGCGAACTATTTAATCCGGGGGTAGCCGGGGAGTGCGAAGCTCAGAACGGCCTGCACATCTTTGAAGATCATTTTATCCCGGAGATTATCGATCCGGCCAGCGGCCGACTCCTATCGCACGGCGAAGAAGGAGAACTGGTGTTGACCAGTATTACCAAAGAAGCGTTTCCTCTGATCCGATATCGTACCGGGGATATAACAGCTCTGATAAGAGATGAATGCTCTTGCGGGCGAACCATGGTCAGGATGGCCCGGATCAAGGGAAGGACAGATGATATGTTCTCTGTCCGGGGAGTCAGTATATTTCCATCCCAGATCGAAGATATTCTCACCCGTGTAGAGGGAACCGAGCCGCATTTCCAACTCCGGATCGATCTCGAGGAAGAACAGGAAGTGGTTAGACTGCTGGTAGAGATCTCCTCTGAGATATTCTCCGACGAAATGAAGAAACTGCAGAGCCTGCGCCGGGAGATCGAAGCGGAGATATATCAACTGCTGGGCCTCGAGGTTGAGGTAAAGATGGTGGAATCCAAAACTCTCTTCGGTCGGGAGGAAGGCACTCGTAGAGTAATAGATAACAGAAATGGAGGTAAATAATGATGGGAATAGAATCGACCGCGGTCTGGCTGGCATATCTACTCTCCATTGTGAGCGCGCTGGGCTGCGTGATATATGGACTGGTTACCTGGAACAGAGGGGCTAGTGAGGTTAAGCAGGAAGATCGGGCCTGGCTGAAAGACGAAAAAGTCATGGAAGAGGAGCTTTAATAATGGATGGTTATATTACATACCTGGTGGTGGTTATCTATTTCAGCATCATTGCCTATCTGGGCTGGAAAGGGTATCGGGGGACCAAGACCGATCTTGATTATATGCTAGCCGGCCGCCGGGTTCATCCCTACGTAATGGCGATGAGTTACGGGGCGACTTTTATCAGTACCTCGGCAATTATCGGCTTCGGCGGCGCCGCGGCGGTATTCGGGATGGGATTACTCTGGCTGACCTTCCTGAATATTTTTATCGGGATCTTTCTGGCCTTTGTCATATTCGGCAATCGAACCAGGCAGATGGGACACCGGCTGGACGCCCATACCTTTCCGGAGTTAATGGGGGTGCGCTACCGGTCCCGGTTTATCCAGGGTTTCAGCGGGCTGGTAATCTTCTTATTTATGCCGCTCTATACATCGGTGGTTATTATCGGCGCGGCGA
>Ga0222627_1000259_pt1 | contig 28449 bp, 22 predicted proteins | sample AntAcemetageno93_FD_179859 | JGI IMG/M metagenome (GOLD analysis project Ga0222627, IMG submission 179859) | Saline water microbial communities from Ace Lake, Antarctica - #93 | ecosystem: Environmental > Aquatic > Non-marine Saline and Alkaline > Saline | place: Antarctica: Ace Lake | collected... | reverse complement strand
TCCTTCTTAAACGCCGCAATCTCTGATCGGCTGGCCTTCCTCTCCTTTTCAAGATTCCCGATGTGAACCTTGCGTTCTTTTCGCTCCTTCTCAAGGTTCTTCAGATGGGCCTCTCTATCATCTCGCTCCTTTTTAAACGCCTTTAGCCCAGACTCTCGTTCCTTCTGCGCTTTCTCAAGGTTCAATATATGCAGGGTGCGTTCCTCACGCTCCTTCTTAAACACCTCGATCTCTGATCGGCTAACCTTCCTTTCTTTTTCAAGATTCCCGATGTGAACCTTGCGCTCTTTCCGTTCCTTCTCAAGGTTCTTCAGCTGAACCTCTCGCTCATCTCGCTCCTTTTTAAACGCCTTTATTTCAGACTCACGTTCCTTCTGCTCTTTCTCAAGGTTCAATATATGCAGGGTGCGTTCCTCACGCTCCTTCTTAAACGCCGCGATCTCTGATCGGCTAACCTTCCGCTCCTTTTTAAATGCCTTTAGCTCAGTCTCTCGTTCCTTCTGCCCCTTCTCAAGGTTCGCTATATGCAGGGCCCGTTCCTCACGTTCCTTGCGGAACGCTCCTAACTCAGCCTCCCTTTTCTTTCTCGCTTCCTCGAGGTTCCTGATGTGCGTCCTGGACTCACGCTGCTCACGCTCAAGGCCCTTTATATGCCTGTTTTCCCGCTCGATCTGCTTGGCCTGTTCTTCGAATACTTCCTCCATCACCCGCTGAGGTTTCTTCATTTCCTTAAACTTGTACGGACCATAGCCTTTCGGTTTTTTCCTGTGCGCTTTCAGGATGAATTCATAGGCTACGGCATCCAATACACTGAAATTTTTGAGGGTCTTTTTTGTTGCACGCAGGCCTAAGGGTTTTAACTGCTCGACAATGGCTTTGTCCGGCAGATCTTTTGCAGAATAATCAACCGAATCAACATATAGTTTCGCACTTTCTATTAGGTTGATGATGCTCTTTAATGTAAAGTATTTCAGGTGGGTATCGTCTAAAATCCCCAGCTCTTCATATTGAAAACCGCCTGAGAGGAGTTCCAGTCTTATGCTGACGTTAGCAATATTCGGCACTGAAACCAGGACGCAGCCATTGTCCTTCAGGAACTCTCTCACCTTTTCAAGCGGTCTTTCCGGCCTTTTTAAATGCTCCAAAACATCGGCAAATATGGCCACATCAAATTTTTTGCCTGCCAGTTTTTTACACCAGCCAAAGTCCTCGATATCACCGACAATAACGTCTTTACAGTAGGATCGGGCCGTCTTGGCGTCCTGAGGGTTGATTTCAACTCCGACGATTTCGCAGCCGCACTTCTCTTTTAATACCTTGGACATATGCCCGCCGGCACAGCCGAACTCCAACACCTTTTTATTCTTTCCAACGAGTTCAATAATCTTAGTGGCCGCAGAATTTGTATCCTTTAAATCAATATGCCGAGAGTACTTGCTCATCTTGAAAAAATTCCTTTACTTGGGTGACATCTCATGATGCTGTATTTCAATGGGTACTGAGACCTTTGTGTGGATATGCTTGTCAGCAGTTGACTCCGTAGAAAACACAAGGGCATTGTCCACCCAGTCATATGTCTTTACATTATATCTGCCAAGATCGTCGCTTTTGCTGACGGCGTATGTAATGCTGTAGGTCCCATCTTTAAGGATGTTTTTGAATTTGAAATCAACAGCAAGTCGATCTCCTTTTTTTTGGGGAGGCAAATAGATCTTCTCCACAAACAGGTTGGTTCCGATAAGCTCAATACCATTCCTGTCCCTTATGATAAAACCCACATTGACTCTATGGCAGTCACGAAAGAACTCCATATACCCTCTTACAACAACCCGGTCATTGAAACCGCATTGGGTAATCGGCTCCATTTCATGGTTCAACAACTCCACGTTCCGGATTCTCACCTCACCGGTGCCCGAGCGCATATCTCTTGTCCTTTTCAGGAATTCGTCATTGATCTTAAAGACAACATCTCTTTTTGGCGCTTCGCTATTGTCGAGCTCTCCTGTTTTTTCCATGCTCCCGGGGCTATCTTCTCCGCTCTGCTCATTCTGAATCATCTGGTAGTAATACGCGTCTACGACCTCGTCTGTCTTTCCCTTTTTGGCGATCACTCCATTCTCTAACAGAATGACCTCCTTGAACATAGACCTTACCGTACCCATGTCATGGCTGACAAATACGATGGTTGTGCCATTTTCCATCAACTGCTTCATCCGGTGAATGCATTTGTGTTGATAATAGATATCACCTACCGCCAGGGCCTCATCCACCACTAAGATCTCCGCGTCCACATTTATCGATACGGCAAAGGCCAGCCGTATGGACATTCCGCTTGAATAGATCTTGACCGGTTGATCAATAAAATCCCCGATATCGGCAAAACTCTCAATCTGGTCAAACCGGGAACGAATTTCATCTTCGGTCAGCCCGAGAATACTCCCGTTGATATATACGTTTTGCCTGCCTGTAAACTCAGGATTAAAGCCGGCGCCCAATTCCAGCAGGGCAGATAGTTTCCCCTGTACCTGAACCGATCCTGTGGTTGGTTTGAGGATCCCGCAGATGATCTGGAGCAGTGTGGATTTGCCGCTGCCGTTCAGGCCAATAATGGCCAGGGGCTCTCCCCGGCTGACCTCAAAGGAGATATTGGAGAGGGCATTAAAGGGCCTGTGGTATTTCTTGCGGAAGGGATGAAAGGCCTCCTTGACCCGGTCGGCATGGCTCTTATAAAGCCTGTAGGTCTTGGTCACATCCCTGACGCTGATGACGATGTCTTTATTCATGTGCGAAAGCTCGTGTGAAACTTGGAAAATTGAAATTTGACAAACTCGTAAAAAGTCTCCAAGGCCGTCACTCCCGCGAACGCGGGAGTCTAGAAGTGGCTGATTTCCCTGGATTCCCGCGTTCGCGGGAATGACAAAACCGGGTCAGTGACTTTTTGCGAATCTGTCAATATTCCAGCATTCCAGTTCTATCGTCACACCGACCTCTGCCCCCTGCCCTTTCCCATCCTCTCCCTTTTCCCCTAATCCGTTTAATTTGCGTAATCTGCGGATCTGACCATCGCCTCTACAAAACATCGGCAAATTGCGGCTTCAATTTCTGAAAAATCAAGGCACCGATCACAAATATGAATAGGGTCACGCCCCAGAAATAGAGCGTCAGGTACGGATGTTCCCAGAAAGGACAGAAATAGATAAATGAGTCCCGGTAACCTTGCACAATATAAAACATAGGATTTAACTTGAGTATCATCTGGATGTTGGGCGGCATCATATTGATGTCCCAGAATATGGGGGTTGCCCAGAAGCCCATCTGAAGGACAACTGCCACGATCTGGCCAACATCCCGGATAAAGACATTGAGCGCTGACAGGGCCCAGCCAAGCCCGAGGGAGAGGACGCACATACAGAGGATATAATAAATGAACTGAAAATAGTAGAGGCTGAAGGGGAGCCTGTGAAAAACGATCAGCCCCACGAGAAGCAGGAGAAATACCGAATGGGTAATAAGGCATGAGACAATCTTGATCACCGGCAGGATCTGTGAATGAAAGAGGGTCTTTTTAATCAGGTGCGAATTTGCAACCATGGCCCCGGTACAGCCGTTCACGATCTCTGCAAAAACAAACCAGACCGCCATCCCGGCGGTCAGCCATACCACAAACGGGACGTCGTTGGTCGGCTTGACCCTGAAACCGATACTGAATACGACCCAGAAAACAAAAATCATGACCATGGGACTTATAAACGTCCATATGAAGCCTAACAACGACCCCACGTACTGGGTGGCCACCTCCCTCCTGGCCATGGCAATAATCAGGTCTTTTTGCAAGAAAATGAGTCTGATAAAGTAAAAAAAACGTTTAATCATGGTACCCTAACTCGGATAAACAGGGAGAGCTGAAAGCTCAAAGCTGAAAGTACAAGATACAACGCCGCAGTGGGTTTCAAAAAGCTGAATCGTCATCCAGTTTTCGGAAACCTTTTCTATCACAGGCTTTCCAGGCATTGCACAACATTTTTTTTGTGTTTTTTTCACAAAACTCAATTTGTAACTGTCTAATAAGTCGAAATGTTGAATGTAGAGTTAAGCATTAAACATTGAGTAACCGTTCTCATGCAGACATGCCAGTAGACAGGGTTCCGGTCATTCCGATGAGCCAAAGCCTTGCCTTGATTTTCCTTCAGGTTCTCTTGCAAACGTACCAATGTCAGGCATACCGCGCTTCTGTTTCACTTTCTCGGCCTTAAAATAAATAGCCCAATCAAAACTTCTAAAATCCCTTGGATCCTCTACCAAGTCCATATGCCGGGGAAATATTTCAGGCCAATGCGTCACCTCTGGCACCTCTATTTCCGTAACACCCCTGCTCACCGCAGACCGGATAGCATCTTCTCTCAAAAGCATCTCCTGATAAAAGACCGGCGCCTTGGTTAAATCCCTTAAGGCCCACCCGATATTGGGTTGATGGTAAACGGACAAGTAGAGGAAGCAAATCAAAAAGGTGATCGATAGATCTTTCTGAAATATGCGAAACGCCATCATCTTGCGAGTGTTAACAAAAAGAGTTGCAAACCAACCAAGAAAAAACAACCCGTAAATGCCGTTCAGGGTTCGCTCAGGTACGCCCCCAATGGTCGAAACCATCGTCCAAAAACAGAGGAACACCCCTATCAAAAAAGTTAATGGAACCAACACACTCCACACAACTCGGTCATTTTCGTACCAGCGCGGTCGGATACCGGCTATACTTGGGCAAAGAACGACCATCAACGATGCAATTAACAGACTCGGTGATAAAATCCACTCTTTGAGCCGCAGCATCATGAGGCCCATTGCTAGCGGGAGATTGCCTATGGCGTTTTCAAGAAGGTTCATGTCTGTGACTTTACCGTGCGTTTCCACTTCCAAACGGGAATAATTTCCAGGGGCCGCCACCACAAAAATCAACCCCAGTATGGCACAGAGCGTCACTGCAAGTGATACAAACTTGTGAGATCTTTTCCTCGCAACTGCAACTCCCAAACTTACCGCCAACACAAGACAGAATACCAAACCATATAATTCATTGAAACCAGGCAAAACAAAGGCACAAAGGCACAAGAGAGGTATCCAAAAAACCCGTCCTATTCCATTTAGCAATCTCTTGCTGCTAAAAAAAAAGTAAAAAAAAGTCACTGACACGGCCAAGGCGAGCATGTTTTCCGTTGCCCCGGTCAGCCAGTAGAGGCCCTCTCTGAGAGAGGGCAGGTTCGCCAGGAACAAGGCGTAAAGGAGTATCCCAACAAAAAAACTGAACTTGGAAGTAAAAGGAATATCGAAGAGAAGCGCCGCGAATAGACAGAAAGAAATCGCTTGTATCAGTACCCAACAAAGGAGTATCCAGGGATACACTTCTACAATGTCTCCAAGATAGGGTATCAGGTAGTCCAATCCAACGCCGACCCATCTCCCTGACCACACCAGATAATCAAGCCAAAGCATTCTGAATAATCCAAAATCTCTGACCACTGCAGCCTGGTAAAGGTCATCGGCTAGTGGATACGTCCAAAAAAGGTAAAAAATGAACAGGCTGATTACGGAAAGTGATAATAGCAGCGCAAGAGATATGTTGAATACCTTGAGAAAGGATTTGTGCTGTTGTGTAAAATTCATCTTAACTCATATTTTTGGCAGGCACCCCGAATAAGCCCGGTAAATGTTTAGGGGGTTATGGGTTCCAGGTAGACGACTGGCGACGCCGAGGCTAAGTCTTTTTATAAATAAGTCATGGTTTCCGGGAACGCACACCAAATGCCCGCGCATGGTAGGGGGAACTTCGGTAGAACCAGCCTATGAGCCTCCTGCGGAAATAAAAGTACCTCGCAAACGACCAGGGTTTGGTTTCTCCAGACCAGATCGTCCATCCGGTAGTCTTCAGGAGCGGAGGCAGATTTCCCGGGCCGGCTCCTTTCCTATAAAGCGCCTCCAGTTCCTTAACAGTGGGCATCCGCCACCCGCCACCGGCGACATTCAGCCCTTCCACCCATTCCATAGCCTCATACCAGTCGGTATCCTTGTCAGGCCCTGCCATCCATTCGAGGCCCGTTTTGGTATCCCTGACGATGCCATCTGTATAGACCATAAAATCGCCATCACGGCCGATTTTCATGCCAGATCCGGTCGCAAATGTTCCCTTGTCCCTCTGCCAGGACCCCTGATCCCCCTCCGGTGCCACAAGAGTTGCCTTTCTTTTCAATAGCTGATAATTCCCCGGAAGCCCCTCGACCTGAACAGGTTCAAAGACGTCCATGAAATACCGCCACAGGAGGGTATACATATTTCGAAATCGAAGTTCCTCGCGCCCATCAAAGGCAACATCGCCCAGGATCACCCAGTTCACCCTTTTTTCTTTCAGTTCTGCAATCATCTGCCGCTGTCTCTCTTCCTTCGCTTCGAATAGGAAAAAAATCTCCCGCAACGGGGCGGCCCTTTTAAAGAGAGGATAAAATACAGTCCAGTGAGGCGCCAAAAGCAAATTTTCGCCTGCACCGATTTTCTGTGTATTGATCTCTGTGAGCGTTTGAAATAGATCCGCCATGTATGGGTCTAACCAAACCTCGTCTCCACGCAGATCAACCTTCACAAAGTCCCCGCCCGAGGCAACGGCCTTTTGGTAACAGGGGCTACTCACCACAACCGAAAAACAGGACAAAACAAAAACCAGGGCGAGAAAAACGCCACTGATCATCTTTCCAACGCGATGTCTCAATAGAAAAGGCAGGGATATCACTCCCATTAAAAAAGGAAAAATTCCAAGGGCAAGGTGACTCAGATCGGCCCGAGAAAAGGCATAGTGAGCATAAGGGACCCCGACAAACAGGGAGGATATCAGAATGGCCTTTTGCCTTAAGGCGTTTCTCTTAAGCCATATCAGACTCAGCCCCCCCAGAAGATAGAAGAGGGGGAGTATCATGAAGAGGACGCCTGTTGAGATCCATGCGGACCCTTCGGTCACATTCATGTGCACCCAAACCCCGGTCCAGGGCCACGGAACGGGCAAGGGAAGATTGGTTGTCTTCAGGCGAAACAAGAGCATAATGCTCTCTATGATACTGTCAAAAAAACCAGCCACGTAGACCCACATGAACACCATGGGCGAATAGCCGATCACAATCCCCAGGCCCCATGCTAAGACCCGCTCAAGGAAATGGGATTTTTCAATCCTGAGCCAGATGAAAAGGATCAGGGGAAAAAAAGATGCAACACCGTATAAACCGTGGTTTCGCCCAAACCAGGCGGCCCCTCCCAAAAAGGCACCAGCTATAAAATGCCTGAAAAGAGAGGGCTTTTCGATTAGAAGTACGGCAAAATAGACACCGGTCAATGAAATGCAGTGATCAAATATTTTGCAACGGGGGTACATCCACACAAGCAACAACGCACCCATAGCCCCCAGAAACCACCATGACTTTATAATACGGCGCAGGGTGAGCAACCCGAATGTCAGCCCCATGACCTGAAACAGGGCCACGGAGGCCCTTAATCCCATGATGCCGTTCCCAAACACCATGGACCAGCCGGCCGTCCAGTAGTAGCGGCCGGGGTCATAAGACCAGAAATCACGGACGGGCACCTCCCCGAGGGCCGTTCGCCACGTCCCATACCAGAGCCACCCCTCGTCCAGCAACCCGATGGAGATGTCCCCTTGAAGCCAGAATGAAAAGGCCGTCAGGATCGTGGCCAGGAAGATGATTTTCACCCCATCCGACATGCCATATCTAAACATGAAACAATGATTCCTCACGGTCCAGGGTTATCGTTGCTTTTTTGGCTGGAGCATACAGCACCCGATACATCCGGAAAATGCCCCCGCCCGTAACAAACGGGATCGAAACAACGCCATTTCCTTCCCTTGCCAGATTTCGCGGAGACTTTTTTCCTTCAGGCTTCCCAGAGAGTGACCAAAACATGACCGGGCCTCCCCATCGGCACAAATCACCATGGTCGTCCATGGGACATAACATACGAAGTCTGAGACGCGCAACCCGACGGAATAGTAATCCACAAGATGTTTCCGGCCCCCCATCGGGTATCTGATCCTCACACCCGATGTCCGGGCCTGCCTATCGGCAGCATTTAGATGCTCATTCAACAGACCCCGATCGATTCGAGGCATCCGAGGCATCGAGGTGCAGTCGCACGTACCACATCCATCCTCTCGATTAAAATGATTGCCTGAGTTCTCGGCGATGAAGTTACAGAGCCCGACACTTAGATCGCCGGCAACCTCTACAATATGACTCAAACAAGTGACGTTGCTTTCATTAATCACCGTTTGAATATTAACGCATGGGTAACGGGACGACCGGCCATGGATAAACCTTCTGATCCCTGCGACGGTCCTATCAAAAGAGCCCCTAACACCGGTCAGGCGATCGTGTGTCTTTCTGTCACCCTGTAAAGAGAAGCTGATCCAGAGAAGTCCATCATTCAAGGCAGTCCTTATACGCAACCCCATGAGCCGTCGTGTAACCGTTTCATCCATCAAGGTTCCATTCGTTATCACATGGACTTTATGTCGACGGCAGGCATAAGCGACGATATCACAGAAATCCTGCCTTAACAAAGGTTCCCCCCCGGACAGGGTTATGAGCGTGTGAGGAGGAACCTGGGCAATCATGCGCCTTATTTCATCCAAAGAGATTTCTGTTTCCCCTAAGACCGCAGGACTCTTCCGTTCAAGGATCTCAAGGAACTGGCAGAAGTGACACCGCAGATTACACCGGTAGGTCACCTCAAAAAAGGTATGTAACGGCGGCAACGGCAGCCTGAATTTTGAAAACAGGACAGCATAGGCACGCCAGAGTTTCGGGTAGAGTCTTACATAGTCTAAGGAGATCATACCTCGCCTCGATCACTTCCCCTTTTGAATAACCAGCGCACCATCCCCCACAGTGCGCCGAAAACGATAAAGAAGGAAAGAATATAGTTTACAATAATGGTGTACATAGTAAAACCGATCCCCCTTTTGCTCAGGGTAATCGTGAAAAGCCTGCGGGAGAAAAAAACATGAACCGCAAAGAAAAAGAGACCGAGGATAGCGGTTTTCGGCCAGAAAATACCGAGAATCAGCAGCATCTGGCTCAAAAAACCTGATAGGGCAATACCCGCCTCCTTGGAAGAGGCACCGATATTATCCGGGCCCCCTTTGGTCATCATGATCGGGATATAGAGGGAGGCCCGGTTGAAAAAGAGCAGCGCCTGCCTGAGAAACGTCGGATGACAGTGCGCATACATGATATCATGGCAAATTCTTGTCTTTGTCAGCTTTGCCAAACGATGTCCAAATTCAAAATCCTCGACACTGGCGGAACAAATCGTCTCATCAAAACCCCCTGCCTGGAGGAACAGGTCTCTAGTGACGGCCCCCAGCCTGGCAGAAAAATGCTCCGTATGTTCCACGGGATTATTCTTGAGCCATGAAAGCTCCAAATAGTGCTTGAACAAGGGGAAAAACCCCTGATTGGATGGCGGGATCAAGCCGCAAGCCAACAGGGATTTTGCATTCTCTTCCTCAAAATACCTCTTGATAGCAGGCAAAGCGTCTTTTCCAAGCGTTATGTCCGAATCGCAGAAGACAATGACCTGGCCCCTTGCCTCCTTGACGCCCCGGTTCCTTGCGGCAGCAGGGCCGGCATTTTTCCCCATTCTGAAGTATCTGACAGGACAAGCCATGGCCATCTCTGCGATCATCTCTGCCGTGCCGTCCGTTGAATCATCATCCACAATGATCATCTCAAAATCGTCATCTGGAGGATCGTATGATTTCAAGAGCCGTTCAAGGGCATCTCGATCATTATAGCAGGGAACCACCAGTGAATAATACATCTCACCGATTCCTCTCTAAAGTTTTAAGGAATGCACCATAGTTAGATGGCGTAAAGATCATACTCGAAAGGATGGCACACTCGAATGAGCAATGACAGCTTTTGTTTTCGATGAAATTCACAATTTTACGAGTTTTTTCCGATTCCAACAAGACCCCCAAATCAAAATTATAGTCATGGAGATTTCCGAAATAGGGGTCCGTAAAGGCGTAGAGAAGTTCACAGGGAGACACGTCCCCCCTTTCGCTCACGATGATCAATTTTTTGCCCGCATTGCAGGCTATGTCCATCTTGCCGTATTCCATTTCGTAGTCAATAAGACGCCAGAGTGTATGGACCAGGAGGTTGATATGCACCTTTCTGTTGGGCAGTTTTCGTCGGGACCCCCTATAGAGGGAAGGATCTATCTCCGTTGTAGCGGGGTCCCTGGCATCTCCCCGGGCGACCAGGATATTGAAGGTGTCGAAATTGCCGGCTGATTGCTGAAAAAAAGCCATAATTTCAGCCATATGATGCTGATTGTGGCGACTGATGACGGTGATGCCGGACAACTTGAAATTGGGGTATCTCCGCAGGGGCTGGAGGGCCTGCATGGTCCGGGAAAGTTTTTTGAAGTGCCCCGCCACACCGCTCATGTCATCGTGGTCTTGGCCCAGCCCCAGGATGGTCAATGGCATACTTATTTCCAGGGTACGGTTCTTCGGAACAATACGCTGCATGATGTTCTCGATCCGTTCGGACATCAAACCATTGGTCGGGATAGTAATGCGGCTGTACGGATGGAGACGGCCATACAGGTTAATGATCTCTTCAAGATCATCCCTCAGGAAGGGTTCTCCGCCTGATAGGGTGAATTGCACCAGGTGTTTGAGCCTTTTCTCGGAGAGGATTTTTTCGATGTCAGGAAGGGAAAGGAGGTCATATGAGGCACGCACCCTTTTGTCCGCCATGCCATCATGGCTAAAGCACATCCTGCACCGGGCGTTGCACTGGTCGGTCACAAAAAGGATCAGATAGGCGATACTCTTGGGAGAAAGGACGTTCCTTAGAATTCTGCCCATATACCATATATTCTTTTTGATATGCCCGGGAGATATGGGGAAGACTCCTGTCATAGACTCGCTCCAACTTTCAGTACAGACCAAGGCCTTAAAATTCAAATAATTCCTTGAAATATTCAATTTGGCTGTCGCATAAATCATGCGCAAGCATGACGGGATTTTGAAATATAGGTACCAATACCGAGGATCCATACAGACAGGGCCACGTCATTTAAACAGGGAATTGGTTGGAATAAATAAAGTTATCGGCTTATGAAAATCATGAAAATTCCAAGCACCAAAATACAAATCTCAAACAAATATCAACAACCGAAATTCAAAATTCAAAACAGCCTAAAATGACACCGATACATCCAATAAGTTGTTGAAATAGTTTGGTCATTGGAATTTGTAGTTTTGATATTGTTTGGAATTTGAGTATTGTAATTTGGGATTTTAGCGCCATAACAGGGTAAGCAAATCGCTTCTATCAAAATTAGTTAGAGTTGACTTTGACGTTTCCCTGTCCATACAGATTTGCTGCTTGACTCAACGGCAAAAATATAGTATGAAAAAGTAGAGATGTCGATGCTGCCTCTGATCTGCAACCCGAGGAGGCTGTCTGAGATCTGTTTGTCACGGGTTAGGGGCCAAGCAGCCACGCCATGGGTGCTTGAACAAAGGAGGGCAAAAGATGATGGTACTACAAAAAATAGTCGCGTTATGCTTGTTTATATGGCTCCTCACCTCTGCCTGTGCCGGCACACAGCAGAAAACCGATACAGCTATCCCGCCACCGCAGACACTCAAAGAGAGGGCCACCGCCTACTGGCATCACAGGGCGAAGGGACAGCTCGACAAGGCCTATCTCCTCGAAACCCCAGCCTTGCGCAAAAAGGTTGGTATAGTGGACTATATCAAGGCCACCTCAGGCGGTCATATCATCATGGCGTCACATGTAAAGTCAATAACCATTGACGGCGCCTATGCCAAGGTCACGCTGCAGATTCGCCATGGCCTAATGGGCATTTATACGGGAAAAAAGGGTATCACGCGGAACATGGTGGATACATGGGAATTGGTGGATGGCCAATGGTATCACTATCTTGGCACCCATAAGAAAGGCTCCGAGCCACCGGCATCCAGGACCACCCCATAGGAAAGAGATATCTCACCTCCTCTTCATACCAAATAGCAAAGGATCATCAGAGATTCTGTGCCGGCAGCTAACTTCTAAATAATTCCGCGTAGCGATTCAAAGGGATTCCCGAACTTCTTTCTTTAGTGGGGTATCCATCTTGCGTCCCTTTGATACGCAACCACCACGCCAAAACTCACCACCCCCATACACCCCCACCCGGTAGATAGTGTCGGTGTCTCAAAAGTTCTTTCTTACATTTTTGCAGAGCAGGTTGACCGAATATTCGCCATACATAATCCACTTATATCTTTCAATACATGCTAATATATTGATAATAGCTAACAATTACTTAGATAATGCCGACAATATGGATTAACTGCAGCCTACTAACATCTTTCTCCAACAATCGAGGTCACCGCCGAGTCCCGAATTACGAATTTTTACTTTTATTTTGCTTCGCGGTTTTCACACTTGCCACAAAAATCGAAATTAGTTGATTACTTTCATCAATCAATGGCTCAAGTTTTGATGCCGGTTTTATCAGATTAGCTTTTCCTGCAATAAGCAGCCATATCTTTGTTTCACGCAGTTCTTTCAATGATACTTTCATCTTATGAATAAAATCGGCACGAGATTCCGCATCCTGGGCTTCGCCATAATTGGGGGCCGGAGCAGTACCACATCTTATAAGTTGTCCGGCGATGTGATTTCCTGCTTTTGTTTTGGGTAGTGATTCTGCCACATCAATAATTCTGACGGCAAAATCAATGAGACGATCCTAAAGGTTAAATTCTTTGTTTTCCTTCGTCACTCGTCACTCCTTGATCGTTATTCGATTATTATTACACAGGCAACTTAAACTGCCAATTTTGCAGAAAGAACTTTCATACGCCCCGACCCGGTAGATAGTGTCGTGTCATGTATCAAGTGTTTGTTGTGAAGGCAAGCAGAACACCACCAAATGTCATTCCCGCGAAAGCGGGAATGCAGAAAAATCGCACAGTAGAGGATTTACCCCTATTTATTGAGAAGATACGTTTCAACTCACTTGCTTCATCGATTCGATTGGCATAGGTGTTCGAGGCTTGCAATATGCGGGTCCGGATCAGGCAGGGATTTTGGCGAAGGGAATAATAAAATGAAGGCGAGCCCGAAAGCCCGCCTTCATTTCAGTTAATGGTTTTTACAACCAGATTTGCACCCTGTTAATCTTCGTCCAAAGGATAAAACGGCACATAATGCCAGTTCGTGATACATGAACGAACGATACTTAAGTCCGGCCAGTAATTCAAGAACGTGACCCCGCCAACCGGGTAAACCTGATAGGGGATGGCAGCCGTGGGCTTATACATGGGATGGCCCTCAGCAGCAAAACCTACGCCCCTTCTGCCGTTCATGAGCCTGACATTTTCAATCTTGAAATGCCCTATTTCAAAACCAGGCTCGTCGATGCACAGTACTCCAGGACAGTCCCCGACCAAAATGGTATTTACCTCATGGGGGATTATGACGTCCGGCCAGGTGACCGGTGACGGTTCTCCACCGGGATTCCCGGGCAGGAGATTCTCTTCATCGTCCCAGATATAGCTGTCCGCCTTGATCACACCGTTCTGGAAGAGCGGACCATAATAGGTTGCAATAATGCCGCGCATTCCGGTAATACGGGTTAGATAACCATCCGGATCACCGCTCAGGCCATCATTCCACCATGCCCAGTTCCCATTCCCCCAGCTGCCCCACCAGATTGGCTCATAGAACCAGAAGTGGTAGTGCTTGGTCGGGAAAGAGAAGGATACGGTGGTATCAAACAGATATCCCAAGGCTCCCGGATCCCAATCGTCAAAGTAATGGAACCAGGCCGCTGCCTTACCAAGGGCATTTTCTACATCATCCAGGCTAAAGATATCGTTAAACCGGTCAATGTCGCCCTCAGCGTTTTCCTGATTTATATCATCACCGTGCCGAAATCCCGGACCGGTGGTGCTTGTCACACTCTCATTGAGATACCAGGCAGGGGTTGTCCCATACCAGGGCGCATTAGCACCAGTAAACGGCGCAACCGGCGAGCCTGAAAAACGATCCGAATAACAGGCAACATCGATATCGATGTCCATCACCGTGGGTGGATAGACAATGGCGCCAATATGAAATCCGTCCAGATGGAAGGGGCTGAGTTCGCCTGTACCAGGGAACGCTTGCTCCATCCTGAAATCCTGCAGCACCACAAAGTTCTGGAGCTCATAGCGGCCGTTGCCCAGATCGCCCATGGCAAAGGCTCCGGTCAGTACATTCCCGCAGTCCAGGGCCATACGCGTCGTGCCGTCGCAAGCGGGCTCCTGCGAGTCACAATCGAATTGCGGGGCCTCGCACGCATTTAGCCACACCTCAGCCGCAGCGTAGGTTTCCCAGCCCGCGTTCCAGAACAGATCAGTATTCGGCTGTGGCGACTGCTGACACGCCCAGGTATCAACACCCCATGGATCTTCCGTGTCAGTTGGATCAAACTCATAGAACAGGCCAAACTGCACATCGTATACATTTATCCAGTCGGCCGGTTCGGGGGTCACGCCGTCCACCTGATAGCCTGTAAACAGATCCCTGGTCACCTCGGCCAGGTTGTGGGTGTCTTCAACACCGCCACCCGGGACCTCAAGTTGAAAGAGGCCGATCACCTCGATCTCACCATACTGGGTTTCTACCGGGTCATCCGGATACCCACAGGCCACCATGAGGTCGGTGGAGAGATAGGTTGAAAAAAGTCTGTCAGGCGGTGGACCACCATCAGGATAGTAAAGACCCGAATTGATAAGGGTTCCCTCATCATTACTCCAGAGCATAACCCTATCGCCGTCTCTCACCATATCGAGCCAAAACATGTCGTAGGGCGAGAGGAGAATCACATGGTCCCACACCTCGATACTCTTCTTGTAGGCACGGAAACGGATATGAGCGGCTGTCCAGTTCCCGGAAGTATTTTCAATCACTAAAAAGTTTTCCCAAGCAGCCGTCCTCAGGTTAGGATTTATAGGATCTACCCTCAAGTCATAGAGGGAGAACATAAGAACATCACCGATGGTGCCCTGGGCGATTGACACATCCGCCGCTACCGGACCGACACCAAAAGTAAGGGCCATGCTCACTGCTAAAAGTAGTACTGACAATTTTCGCTTCATCATCTTTCCTCCTCTTTAAAATTTCAGTAAAAGATCATCTTTATCAACTAATGCTTTTCCTAAAACACCTCCTTTCCCTTTGCGAAATTGAATACCATGGTTCATCTACATTACCCTGACTGCCTCTCGTCCCCTTTTTTGTCCTCACCCATGCCACCAGTAAAGTTGGGAGGGAGGGGCAACCATCACCGACAGAACTTTTATCGAATAATGATAATTGTTTATTTTTTAACCTATAATTTCAGAGATGTCAAGGTTTTTTCACAGTTTTTTCACGGTTCATTAAAAAAATCGGTCTTTTAAAGAGGCCTCCACCGCCATAAGCCCCTCATTTTCACAAGAGATAACCATAATATGTCGCAATATTACTAAATATGTATTATTTTAAAACAATTACAAAAGGCCCCTGCTGCCCAAACTCAAGGAGGTTCCTCGGTCGCATTTTTCACGGCGTTGATGACCCTGAAAACGGCCTCTTCGCCCATCATAGGATACAGGGGTAGGGACACCGTTCTTTTCCCCACTGTTTCGGCCCTCGGAAACATCCCCTCCACAAAACCAAACGCCTCCCGGTAATACGTCAGGAGATGAACCGGGCGGTAGTTGACAGCCACCCCGACGCCCCGCTCCTGGAGTCGGTGGATCAAGACGTCCCGGTCATGGGCGCTAACCCAGATCGTGAAAAGGTGATAGGCATGTTTGGTCCCGGGTAAGATGTCAGGCAAGGCAACACCCGCCACCGTCCTGAAGGCCGCACTGTATCTCTCGAAGATTTCCCGCCTCTTTTTCAAGTTCTCTTTCAGCTTTGGTATCTGGGGAAGAAGGAGCGCTGCCTGGACATCGAACATATTGCCCTTATACCCCATACAGACCATATCCCAATGCCGGTATTTTTCCGTATAGCGTCCATCCGCATCTCTGTCCATACCATGTGAACGCAGCATCAATAACTTCTCGGCCAAGGCCTCGTGATTGGTGGCAATGGCGCCCCCCTCGCCCGAGGTCATATTCTTGGTCGCATAAAAACTGAAACAGGCCGCGTCACTTAGCTGACCGGGACGGATTCCGTCTCTTTCGCCTTCAATGCAGTGGGCAGCGTCCTCAATGACGAAAAGTCCATGCCGGTCGGCTATGGCACGAATTCGCTTCATATCACACATATGGCCGTAAAGGTGGACCGGAACAATCGCCCTTGTCCTTTGAGTGATGACCCCTTCGATCAACTCCGCATCCATGTTGCCGGTGGTTTCCTCAACATCCACAAAAACAGGTACGGCCCCTGCTTCCAAGATGGCATTGGAGGTGGCGATAAAGGTCAGGGGGGTCGTGATCACCTCGTCTCCCCGGCCGATACCTATGGCCTTGAGGCACAGAAAAAGGGCCGTGGTACCGCTCCATGTCCCAACCACCCTCCGACAGCTGAGGAATTGTGCAAAGGAGGTCTCAAACTCCCGGGTGACAGGACCGGCCGTCAGAAAAACCCCACCCAAGGTCCGGACAACAGATGCGATCTCAGCCTCCCCCAGACCGTGCCTATAGAACTCCACCTTCATAGCGTCTGTGCTTCCCGGTTCAGTAATATTCCCGATCTCCGTTTTTGTTCATAATGGGCACCCACCTCATGGGGAGCAATCTCTCCCACCAATGACGGTGGTCCGCGTACCACCGTATGGTCTGCTCCAGCCCCTCATGAAGTCCCCTTCCCGGCTTCATCCCGAGGATTTTTTCACCCTTTGCGGTAGAAGCGATGTGATGCTGCACCTGACCAGGCCGATCGTCCATGAAAGAAATCAGGGTTTCCGGTGCTCCCACCATGCCCAAAACCAGTTTTGCCATGCTGAGGACATCCAAATCAAAGCCGGAACCCAGATTGAAGACCTCACCGATGACTTTTTCTCTCTCTGCATGAAGAATTTGTGCTATGCGCTCACAGGTATCCTGCACATAGAGCCAGTCCCTTCTCGCTTCCCCGTCCCCGTGGATCGTGAGAGGTTCTTTCAAAAGGGCGCTGACAATAAAGCGGGGGACCACCTTCTCCAAGTGCTGATAGGGCCCGTACTGATTAAACGGCCGCAGGATGACGGCAGGAATGTCATAGGTACGCCAGTAGCTGTAAACCAGACGGTCGGCGCCGGCCTTGGCGGCAGCATAAGGGCTCACGGGATTCAGGAGGTGCTCTTCGCTCATGGGCCGGGTAAGGGCCGTCCCATAGACTTCCGAGGTGGAAATATGGATAAACCGCTCGATCCCTTCCCGATTTTTAAGCACTGCGTTCACCACGGACTGGGTCCCGAGGACATCGGTCTCAAAAAACAGCCTGTCCTCATAGATAGATCGAGCCACATGGGTTTCGGCCGCAAAATGGATGACCACATCGACCTGGCTCACCAGATCAAGCACAAGCCCGATGTTGCGAACATCCCCATGATAAAATGTGAATCGGGGACTCCTTTTGATCCGGGGGGACAAGTTGTCGAGACTCCCGGCATAGGTCAGGGCGTCCAGGATAAGCAATTGATATTCCGGGGCCCTTTCCCACAGATAATTCACAAAATTGCTCCCCAAAAAACCGGCTCCCCCGGTAATCAATATCCTTTTCTTCATGGCCTACCAGATCTTCTTAATCCTATAAATAGGAATGGGCTGATTCTTGAACACCTTGCTGAATATATTGACGAAAGGGCTTCGCTATGGCTCCTTTAGAAGGTTTTGATACCGTGAGCCATCCCCATACATCCATTCATCACACTTTGCGCAGAGACCTGTATCAGTGTAATCTCCCTCAGAATGTAGTCTCCTCAAGGTATTATACTTTTCTCCTGTCCATATCGACCTGAGGGTCTGTTTTTTAATATTGCCTAAAACAGCCAACCCGTCATAATCCCCACCGCAAATCGTAACGTCACCGTTTTGTAGAACCACGGTACCATTCCATAACCAACCACATGGTCTTCTTTGCGATGTTTTACTTTGAAGGGCTGGAATGTATCCTATTCCGTCCGCCACTTGCCCCGCAAATGAAGAGTATTCCATTGTCATAATGAAGTCATCTTCACCGAGATAATCTTCCCATACTTGTACAGATTTTTTATAAGTATTTAGATTTTTTATAATCTTTACAAATTGTATTGAAATGACAGGCAACTTCTCATTCATTTCTTTCCTTTTTTGGAATAAATGGCGAATGTTATTGACAAGCCTATCATAATCATCACTTTTTCGAATTTCTCTGTAACTTTCCCGATCCACTGCGTCGACCGAACATTCCAGGCGGGTCAAACCGCTTTGCAAGATTTTTTCGGCCATATCTTTCCCAAAAAAAGTGCCATTTGTCGAGAGCCCGATCTTTCCTATATTTTTCTTTCGGGCGTATTCGATCATTTCAAATATATCCGGGTGCAGGAAAGGTTCCCCGATAGCATGAAGCCATATGGCAACGTCATGACCTGAGCATTCATCAATCAGTCCCTTGAAGGTCTCCAGGGCCATGAATCCCTTTTCACGACTCATTATGGAATGAGGGCACATGGTACATTTCATATTGCAGTGATTGGTAGGTTCGATATTAATTCGAGGTGGAAAAGGTGTGGTGGCTATTTCATTCATCATGTCCCCTTCTGCCTGATAAGATATCAAGGCTTTTCTCTCCACAATTAAATAAAAGGTCTATAACTGACAAATGGGAGATGAATTCTCCGAACTGCTGAGGGTAAACCGGATGTCTGTAATTCTGAAAAATAATCTCAATGCCTTCTTCCTCAAGCAATTTTCTATTGATATAGTTTTCCCCGGCGGCGCCCTCAAAAAACTCATCTCCGGCAAGTTCTTTCATGAAAAAGATTATTCTTTCTGATTTTACGTCGGTCATATTTTTTTTCTGCTTGAGTCTTTTTTCAAATCCCATTTCCGATGAAAGGACTATTCTGGTTTTGATCCCCAGTTCCTGGACAATAAAATAAATAAGCTCCAGATCAATATCAATCAATCCCGTCCATTTTTTTTTGTATATTTCTTTAAAGGAAGGAACATATCTATCGAAATATTGAGAAGCTCTATAGTTCTGGATGATTCTGTTGAAATGTTTTTTTTGCCACGGTTGGGAATTGTCAATTCTTGCCCGGTCTATGGTAACGATCTGTTCGTGATGAACAGGAACGGTCAGTAAAATCTTCCCCTTTGGTCCCTTGATATAGTTTCTGTTCCTCCAGGATTTCTTGGTGTATATCAGGTCATCATACAGGATAAACACGTCTGTATTCAAAATTTGATCAAAAAAACCAAGCCAGGGCAAATAGGCCGGCTGCAGGGCTCCTATTCTCATCCATTCATTCTCTCTATGTATTGGTGATCAATCCCCTGTAATCCATGAGTCCTTTTCGGAGTGAATAGTTTACGTCATAGCCCAATTTCTTTTTTGCCTTTGAAATGTCAAAATAGTAATCCGTGTTGTCTCCCGGCTTCTCGCTGTTGAGGACAACGCGGGACCTGCCCGATGAAAAGATATCTTTGATCAAATGAGCGAGATCCACAATATTCGTTCCTTTGCCCGATGCAATATTAAACGAACCCCGTTCGTTTGAGTGAAAAGCGCGGTAGTTGGCTTCGACAACATCCTTAACGTAAACAAAGTCCTGTATTTTCTTTCCCTTACCGTAGATTTCCATCTCTTTGTCTTTCAGCGTTTTGTTAATGAACAGGGGCAGAACCGTATCAGGCTTTTGTCCAACGCCATACACTGAGGAATACCTTAAGGAGACGGCGCTTAATGTGTTCAGTGTGTTAAATCTTTCACAAAATAATTCTCCCATAAATTTACTCATGCCGTAATAGGTGTCAGGCTCCGGTGAATGCCTTTCGGAAATTCTGCCCTGTCTATGGGCGCCATAGACGGAAATGGAGGAACTACTGACAAATCTCCGGACGCCCAGGTTACGGCAATGACAAAGAAGCCTCAAGGTACCGAAGGCATTGATCTCAAAAGATTCTCGAACCGTTTCCCATGAAACACTGTTGGAGACAAAATTCGCGAGATGAAAAACAGCTCCTATGTCAGTAGGGGTTTTTCTTTCTAAACTCTCTTTCCGGGTCAAATCCAGTGATATACAGGTCGCATAATTTTTGAATTCCCTGCTGATCTTTTTCTTGTGACAGGTTAACACCAGATCGTAATTTTTTTCGAGCAGGTATCGGGTCAGGTGGGTTCCTATGAATCCCGCTGCCCCGGTTATCAATATCCTTTTATTCTTCAATAATGGTCTCCACCTCGAAGAGAGAGTCCTGCTGGAGGAAATGATAAATCCTAACGAGATATTCTCCCACAAAACCCAGTATGGCGAATTGAACGCCACCAAAAAACGCGATGAATGTGGTGACGACGGCTTTGGGCATGGGTGAAATAAGTCCAAAGGCCCTGGCAGCGAGGTATGTGGTCCCAAATAGAACGCTTAATAAGAATAAAGCCACGCCTGTGACACCTATAATCCTGAATGGCTTTATTGTGAAAGTTGAAACAAAATCAGCCATTAATCCAACAAGCTTAAAAAAGTCGTATTGCGATTTCCCTTTCGTCCTTGCACTATGACCTACTTTTACTTCACAAGTAGATGCCGCCAGTGTGGCCATGAGGGCAGGGAAAAATCTCCTCCTTTCTCCATGAATTCTCATGTTACCAATGATGCTTTTCCTAACAGCGTTTATGCCGCAATTATAATCATGGAATTTGACACCGGTTACTCTGCAAATCAGCTTGTTCAGAAAGAATGAAGGTATCTTTCTCAAGAGGGAATCATATCTTTTTACCCGCCATCCGCTTACAAAATCATACCCTTCTTCAATTTTTGTTATAAACAATGGAATATCTTCCGGATGATTTTGAAGGTCCCCATCCAACGTCACAATCACATTCCCTTTAGTGTATTCGATGCCTGCGACTAAAGCGATGTGTTGTCCGTAGTTCCTTTGAAGTTTAATAACTCTAATCTTCCTGTTAACCTCCCGATTTGCCTTCAGGGTCCGTACAGTGCCATCGGTGCTCCCGTCATCAATGAAGATAATTTCATACGGATACGGCTGCTCTTCGAGCGTTTCCGTTAGCCTCCTGCACAACTCATCAATGTTTTCAGCTTCGTTGTGAACGGGTATGGTCACGGAAACAAAAATTTCAGAAAGCAAATCCCTGGTTGAATCAGTTTTCATGGTGCACTTCATTCAACCCTTCAAAATCATCCGGATTATGAACCCTGTTTGCCGCCCTTATCAATTAGTTCGCTTTAACTAAGGCGCCTTCAACACCCTCTCTGGACCACAGGGAGAATTAATTTTCCAGTAAAACACGCTAATTGCCGGCCGGTTTCTCCTTGGATTGAACAGGCGTTTTCGACTGCTGAACGGCCTTTTTGCCCGGGACGGTCGGTTTGCCGAGCGCCGGCTCCTTCCTGGGCGGATAAACGATTTTGGCTCCTCCCTTGAGCGACTGCACATACTGCACCCGCTGATTGACAAGCCCTGACAGCCTGCGAGCCTTTAAATCCTTCATCACCTCATTCTTGACATTGTCAAAACCGGAAACGGCCGCCCTCCTGTCGGTCACCTTGATAATCTGATAGGCGTCCTGCGTTTCCAAAACGCCGCTGACCTCTCCTACCTCCAATGCAAAGGCCGCTTTCTCAAAATCCGGCGGAGCCTGTCCCTTGCTTATGTAGCCAAGGTCGCCACCGTCCTTTCTCGACGGGCTGGTCCCGTTCTCTCTGGCCAGCTTTTCAAAATCAGCGCCGGCCTTAATCTGCTTCAGCAGGTCATCGGCCCTGGCTGCGGCCTTTGCCTTGACCGCGGCCGGATCGGCCCCCTCGGACTCGAAATGTTTCGGGTTTATCACGATATGGCTTGCCCGAACCTGCGCCGGCCTGTCAAACAGCCTTTTGTGATCAGCGTAGTGTTTCCGGGCATCTTCTTCCGAAACAGCCAGTTTTGCGGCAAATTGTTTCTTAAAAAACTTCTTATAACCCAAGTCCCTCCGTATCCGTTGTTTCAGGTCATCAAAACTGCGGCCGCTTGCCTCCACCCGGCCCTTGTACTCCTCCACAGATATGGGGGGCCGCTTTTTGGCCACCCGCCTGGTCAGCTCCCTGTCTGTCTCTTCATCGGAAATGACGATTTTTGCCTCTTTAACTTTTTTATCTAACAGCCTTTCCTCAATCATCTTCTCAAGAACCCGTTGCCTGAGCCTTTTTTTGTAAGGTCCGAGAATGGCTTCAGGCACGCGTCTGCCCTGAGTCCCAACAAGTTTTTCCAGCTCGGGCCTGAACTCTGCCTCAAGCTGGCGATGGGTGATCGGGACACCGGCAACCGTCACCACGATTTCCTCTCCGGTCGCATATGCGGTTTGGGTGGACAACACCCCGTGCGAACCGGACCCCGCCTGGGCGAGCAGATGGCCCATAACGAACAATGATAGAGACAACATTCCGATTTTCAAAAAATTTTTCATAAACCTACCCTTTCACGCCTCTAAGATTGATGGTTTCGCAAAAAGTCTCCCGGGCCGTCAATCCCGCCGCGGCGGGATTGATGTTCCTGGATTCCCGCGTTCGCGGGAATGACAATAACGGGTATTTTCTGACTTTTTACAGGGGCATCAAGATTAAAGATAATGCCGAGACATTCCTGACCATAGAGGATTTCATGGCCCTTTGCAATCTTTTTTTGCCTGGGAGGCTGTCCGAGAATGAGAAATTTTTTGCAAGGTCAAGGAAGGCGAAGATTTTAACCGCAGGAATACATTGAGTATTTTGAGGATTAAAATCTGAGTCTGACGCAGAGATTGCGAAAAATAGCCATTCTCGGACAGCCTCCTGGGCGTGACTGCATTTCCCAGCCGCAATAAACTTCTTTATTTTCTTTGCCTCAGGTGAGTCCAGCGCTTTGGGAAGATCAAAATCATAGGCCTCCAGGTTCCCCATGACAAAAGCCTGCGCATCCCTTTTTCCCCCGGCTTCCGGTTCCAGCGCAACCCTGATGGTCGTCTCTGCATTATGAACGGGAATGATGACGGAGGTGTTGAAAAATCTCTGTACCTGTTGTTGTTTGGAATTCTTAGGAGGGGACATTTAGGGCTTGAATTCTTCTATTTGATGCGTCTATATAAAGATACAACGGCCCGGTAAAAAGACATTTGCGGACAAGAAATTGTTTCAAAGGTATCCCCATATGACATCTCATCCAAAACCGAACCACTCCAAAAACGTCCTACTGATCAGTGTGGCCGTGGCCATCATCTTTTCATTAGGCATTCGTTTTATGCATCTCGAAACAGGAATGAAACATTACCGCCAGCTTTTCTTTCTTGAAAATGGCACACCCCTGATGACGGCCATGGACTCCTATTATTACCTGAAAATTACAGACACGTACCTTTTGAGCGGGCCGTCCACCAACCCGGGATCGGTTCCCCTTCTCGCCTTCGTGACCGCTTCTGTCCATAAACTAACGCAAATCCCCTTAGAAAAGATAGCCTTCTATCTGCCTCCCATGTTGGCGCTTTTCATGATCCTTGTCTATTTCTGGTGGGGAAGAGAATTTGGTGGGACATTTGTCTCGCTGATGGCATCCCTTATAGGGATGGGTAGTTATTATTGGTACTCACGTACATGCCTCGGACGCTTTGATACAGACTGCCTCATCCCCTTTTTCGTATATGGCATCTCCTTCCTGATCTATAGGTTTTCGGTCGTGGAACTATGGAAAAAGCGACTGGCCTACTTAGTCTCAGCACTCCTGATGGCCTACCTCTTTCAGTGGTGGTGGACACAGGCCCGGTATCTGAATATCTTCCTCCTTATCTCTCCCTATGCCGTCAGCCTCTTTTTCTGGCCATCTAACCGGGTGGAAAAAATCCTCAAAATAGCCCTCTTCGCGTTGGGGCTGATCGGCTTGATCGTGGTGGTATTTGATCTCGGCGATAGGCTTCCGGGGTCATTGGCGCCGGCCTTTCAAAGCCTGAGCGGTCATCTCAAGTTGGTTGCCAAGGCCCCGGGAAGCGCCTTGTCCGGAGCAATAGGCCAATCCATCAGTGAACTGCAACCCTCTTCCTGGAGTTATCTCTGCGAGGTGGTTGCCGGTCATGCTTCCCTTCTCATTCTATCCTTTGTGGGTTTGGGGCTTCTGATCAAAGATCATTACCGCATCATCACGCTGCTGGCCTTTCCCATCTTGTTAGCCTTTGCCAGTTTTATGGCACAACGCTTCCTGATCTATCTCATCCCCCTCTATGCCTTAGGCCTCGCCTATCTTTTGAAATGGATATCAGGGTTGAAATTGCTTGAAAAGATCCCTTTCAGGCCTCGTCAATGGATCATGGCCGTTCTATGCCTTGCCGTATTGGGCCTAAACACAAAAAAAGCGCTGGTGACCACCATAAACCCGAAGGTAAGACCCCAGGATGCGGCCCTGGCACTGGTCATCAAGAGAGACGCTTCACAAAATGCCATGATCTGGACCTGGTGGGACTCCGGGTACTTCCTTCAGTTCTATACCGGGCGAAAAACCATCATCGACGGCGGGAACCAGAACTCTGACCGCATCTTTGTCACCGCCTTTCCCCTGACAGCGGATAACCCCGTTCTTGCCCGCAACTGGATGAAATTTTTTGCGGCCCGCGGGGTGTCAGCTCTTTACAAAGTGAACGGCCATTTGAACGATCTCAAAAAGAGCATTGATTTCTTGAAAACGGCCCTGGCCCAGCCGGAAAGACTTGACGCCGTCATGACCCGGTTCGGGCTTGAGGATGAAAGCTATTGGCGCAACTACCTCTTCCCCCAGGCCCAGGTTTACCTCTATCTTCCCAAGAGGCTCCTCACCGACGTCTACTGGTGGTTTTATTATGGAAGCTGGGATCTCGCAAAGAAAAGCGGGGTCCACCCCGCCGCTGCGGTCTTGCAGGGACAATTCTCAATAGAGCCCGCCCGTGGGTCCATCAGCATCGGCGACAGAATCGTCCGGATATCTGAGCTCTATTACGTCACACTCGTACCTGAGCTTCAGACCAACGGGCACAGGCGCTACAGGCAGTCTTCACGTATGGGCGCCATCTGGGTCAAAGATCGTGATCTGGCCTATCTCTTCGACACCCGGCTGATCAACTCTCTCTTCGTAAAACTCCTTTTACTGAACCCCCTTTCACCCCCTCCGGGGTTCAGCCCTGTAAAATATGTTGACCTTCAGGGAGGGGTGTGGCGGGTGGAGTAACGGGCCGGAAAACCATCACGCTTTTTATTTTTTTTGAGAACGGGCGCGCCTTAATTTTTCGATCGCAGCACGCCTGGCCGCTTCACTGGTCTTAGATGTCGCTGGCTTTTTAACCATCCTGGTGCGCTGGATGCTTTTCGGGCGTGTCTTACTCACAGCAGCCGGCTTGCTCGACGAGGTGCTGATGACGGTGGGTTTTGCCCGGGCCACAACGGCCTTTCGGATCTTGGGTTTATCCTTATCATACACAAGCAGATCATAACTCTTGGAGCCGCTTTTCAAAATGATCCGGTCCTTCATAATCCCAGCGACCTCAAAATCGCCCAATTCGTCGCCGATCTGCACCCATTTCACACCCTTTGCCCCTCTCCCCTGAGTGGGTGGCGATTTTACGGCACGTGCCCTCGTGCGTGACCCTCGCCGAAGGGTTGTCCCTTTAACGGGCGCCGGCGTTTTCTTGACGTCGGTCACAAGGGCCCCCTGGTAATCATCCGAAACCACAACACCGTACACGATGATGGTCTTGAGAGATACCTCGATCTTCTTCTCTTTTAAGGGGTCCTCCTTTGGGGCCTGCGGGGGAACCTTGACCTTTGGCTTTGGCTTCGTTTCCTCCGGTTTGATTTCCGTCCTCTGGGGAGCGAAAAGATTCTTGCCCACGACCACATTATATGCAGCCTCCGGGGGGAGCTTTTTCTCAGGGATCGGTTTGACGCCCTTTATCCGAGCTGGGTCCTTGCGGATGTCGCCGGACTTTATTTCAAGGGGGGGTCTCATTTCCCCGGACCAGACCCCATACGCCTTTATCCCGACAAAAGCGGCACACACGATCAAGATGAGATTGATCAACCAGATTCTTGAGAACATGTTCCTTGCCACTCCACCCTATTCATGGAAAAATCTCTCCGTCACATTCTTGACCTTCTGTTTGAACTCCCGGGTCGCCGCATCGATATCATCAAGATTGGCCACCACCCTGGGCGTTATAAGCACGATCAATTCTACCTTTTCCACCGACGTTCCCCATTCCCCGAACAGATAGCGGACCACCGGGATCTTTATCAGGCAGGGCACACCCGTTATCGACTCTTCCTCCTTATCCCTGATCAGCCCCCCGATGACCACGGTCTGGCCATGACCGACGGTCAACGTGGTATCGACCTTGCGCTTAAAGAATGCGGGATACCTTTTTCCCGCTACAAGAATACTATCTTTCTCTAAGTCGCTCACCTCCTGGCTGATATCCATGGTCACAAGACCCCGCTCATTGATGTGGGGCGTGACAGAGAGGATCACACCCGTATCGCGGTACTCAATGGTAGTTTCAGAGACCGTTGCACCACTGGCAACGGTCGTTGACCCGCTGGCTATGGGGATCTCCCTCGAGACATCGATCTTGGCCTCCGTGTTGTCAGAGGCCAGGACGTGGGGCGAGGAGATGATGTTTACATTGCCGTCTTTGGCCATGGCGTGGAGGGCCGCATACCATTTGTCCGTCACCCCTATCTGGTATTGGAGCCCTGTATACGCCTGTGTTGCGGCTCCGATAAGGCTGTTTATGGCGGCCGCAAAACTCCCTGTCCCGCCTGATGCAGCGCCTTTCCCGAACTGCCATTCCATCCCGAGTTCGGTGCTGGTGTTCACCGTGATCTCGGCGATGGTGGCCTCAATCAGGACCTGCCTCGGGAGGATATCGATCTGTCTCAGGATCTCTTCAATGGTCCGGTAATCAGAGGGGATCGCCTCGATGATGAGGGCATTCCTTATCACGTCCGGGGTGATATGGACCTCGGCCATCAGGGTCCCGGATCCAACAGCCGCCCCTTTTTCGACGCCAACGGTCTTCTTAGCCGGCTCTTTGGCCTTGGCTTTTTCAGCCGCCTTTTCCTGCTTTTTTTCAGTCATACGCGCCACGGAAAAGGGATTGCCCGCAATAGCCGCAGAGCCCCCGGGCTTCCGCTTCTTAGCCAAGGTGTCCTCCTTGGAGGATTTATCGATAAAAACAATTTCCAGCAGTGCAGCTAAGTCTTCAGCAGCGCCGTTCTTGACAAAATAGACGTAGATCCTCGGCGCGATCTCTTCATCAACCACATCAATTTGGCCGATGATGTCTTCTATCTTGTCAAAGACAAGTGGTGTTGAACTCACGACAAAGATGGTGTTCAACCGGGTCATTGGAATGAATTTGACCTCAAGATTGCCAACCTTTTGGTAGGCGGACATAAAGTCGGTCAGGGTTTTGACCGTATCCTCGGCCTCAAGATTCTTGAGGGGATAAAACCGGTAATAGACCCTTTCAAGCACATTGACATCGAATGCCTGCACCAACCTTAATATCTTCAGGATATTGAGCCCTTTATCCACCACCAACAGGGTATTGGAAGCGGTATCGGAGACAATGGTCCCCCCGGCTGAGATAAAAGGCGTCGCGAGCTTCGTCATCTCCTGGGCAGATATGAATCTGAGGGGAATGATCTGGATGATGATTTTTTCCATAGGGGGAACATCTTCTGCCCCTAAGGAAAAACGCATGTCGATCGGCATACGCGGGCTGTCCTTGATCTGGACAATCCTGTAAAGCTTCCCCTCCTTCACAGCCGTCAGGCCGTTGACCTCCAGGATCTGAAGAAAAACAGGAAAGAGGTCCTTTTTGTAAAGCCCGCCTGCGGTGTTGATCGTCACCTTCCCCTTGACATTGGGGTCAACAAGATAATTGAGGCCCAACAATTCAGAGATCGTTGTAATCACCGCATAAAGATCCGCATCATCGAAATTGAGGACGATCTTAGGACCTTTCTCGTCAGAAGACGTCTTCTTTTTAGGGCCTGGCGCCGATCTGGACACAACCCGGGCGGGCTCAGGCACGGATATGCCCGGCGCATCTACCACATCGGCTTTCGAGACAGGTAGTGTGGCTGCCGTCTTTCCGGTCGCCGCCCGTTTTATCTCGACGCCCTTCTGCTCTGCCCGCTTTCTTGCTT
>Ga0222627_1000246_pt1 | contig 29754 bp, 7 predicted proteins | sample AntAcemetageno93_FD_179859 | JGI IMG/M metagenome (GOLD analysis project Ga0222627, IMG submission 179859) | Saline water microbial communities from Ace Lake, Antarctica - #93 | ecosystem: Environmental > Aquatic > Non-marine Saline and Alkaline > Saline | place: Antarctica: Ace Lake | collected... | reverse complement strand
TCCCCATAAAACCATCAACAATATTAATTTTTAGTATTGCCTTGGGAATAAGTGTGGATAATACGATACACTTTTTATCACGTTACAGATTACAACTACGCCATAATAACTGGAAAATACGACCTGCCGTACTAGCAGCACTTATCGAAACAGGATATAGTATGGTTTATTCGGCAATAGTACTTTTCTTTGGGTTTTATATTTTTACACTATCATCATTTGGAGGCACTGAAGCACTTGGATATTTAGTGTCATTTACACTTGTTATAGCATTGCTATCTAACTTGTTTGTATTACCATCGTTGCTGCTAACCCTTGACAAGCGTATTATAACAAAGTCGTTTAAAGAGCCTTACCTGGAAGTGTTTGATGAAGAAGAAGATATTGAACTTGATAAACTCATAGTTGAAGAGCTTAAACCAAAAGATCATTTTGTTTATAAAAAAACAGAAAAATGAAAGGAATAATTTTAGCAGGAGGGTCAGGAACCCGTTTACACCCTCTTACTTTAGCAGTTAGCAAACAGCTAATGCCTATTTACGACAAACCAATGATTTATTATCCATTATCGGTACTATTGATGGCAGGAATACGTGAGATATTAATAATTTCCACACCACATGATACTCCAAACTTTGAGTTGTTACTTGGCAATGGTTCACAAATTGGATGTAAAATTGAATATGCAGTTCAAGAAATTCCAAACGGACTTGCTCAGGCATTTGTAATTGGTGAAAAATTCATTGGAAATGATAAAGTAGCATTGGTTCTTGGTGATAATATATTTTATGGAACTGGCTTCCCAGATATTCTTATTTCAAGCAGTAACCCCGATGGAGGAATAGTTTTTGCAACACATGTAACCGATCCGGAGAGATACGGAGTTGTGGAATTTGATGATGATTTTAATGCATTATCAATTGAAGAAAAGCCTACAAAACCAAAATCTAATTATGCTGTTCCCGGATTGTATTTTTATGACAACTCGGTTGTTGAGGTTGCTAAGAATTTAAAACCAAGCGCAAGAGGAGAGTATGAAATAACTGATATTAATAAGTATTATCTTGAAAAACGAAAATTAAAAGTTGCATTGCTAAGTCGTGGTACAGCATGGTTAGATACCGGTACTTTTACATCATTAACTCAGGCATCTCAGTTTGTTGAGGTTGTTCAAGACAGGCAAGGTCTAAAGGTAAGTTGTATTGAAGAAATAGCTTACAAAAAAGGGTTTATTGATGAGGCCCAATTAAGAAAAATAGCTGAGCCATTAGTTAAGAGTGGCTATGGACAATATTTGCTAGATCTTATCGACTAGAATAAAATTGCTTAAATATTATGAATAATTATGAACAGCTGGTGGAGTATTTCGAGATACGACTTCATCAAATTGAATATAATAATAAACCAATTGAGTTGTACAGCCCAATTAAGTACACTTTGGGTTTTGGAGGAAAAAGAATAAGGCCCGTAACAACACTAATGGGTTGCGAATTATTTTGCGAGGATTTTGAAAAAGCAATGCCTCAGGCAATTGCAATTGAGCTGTTTCATAACTTTACTCTTATCCATGACGACATTATGGATAATGCCCCCATTAGAAGAGGAAAAGAAACCGTATTCAAGAAATGGAATTCAAACATTGCTATACTATCAGGTGATACATTATTTGCTATGGCATACCAATATGCACAGCAAGCCCATAAGGATATTCTTGTCGATACTTTAACTGTTTTTAATAAAACAGCAATAGAGGTTTGCGAAGGTCAGCAATTTGACCTTAACTATGAAATTAACAATAACGTAACTGTTGATGAGTATATTAATATGATTAGGCTAAAAACAGGTGTATTATTTGGAGCCAGCTTAAAAATTGGAGCATTAGTTGGTGGAGCTAGTAAAGAGGATGCTGATCTGCTTTATGATTTTGGCGTAAACATTGGTCTTGGTTTTCAACTGAAGGATGATTTACTGGATACTTTTGGAAATGAAGATGTTTTTGGTAAAAAAACTGGCGGTGACATAATAACAAATAAAAAAACATTCCTATACTTAAAAGCACTTGAAATTGCTGATAATCAAACAAAAGAAGAATTAATCTCGCTTTACAACTCACCAGAGATTGATGAAAATCATAAAATAAAATTTACGAAATCAATTTTTACAAAACTAAAAGTTGATGATGCAGCAAATATTGAAATTGATAAATTTTTTAATGCAGGAATTGAATGTCTTGATAAAATTAATGTTGACAATGAGAAGAAAGTATATTTAAGTGATGTTGCTGTAAAAATGATTGACCGGAATAAATAAGAATGATTGAATGCGTGAATGATTGAATGTTTGAATAAGGAAATCAATAAATTACGCACTGTCCAAAAGTTTTTCCAGATCTTGTTGCTTTATCTCCCATAAATCAAATAATTTGTTGAGTTCTTCGGTAATAATATCGTGTTCTTTGTAGAGTTCCCCTGATTTTATTTCTTGCTCATAATCACCTGGGTTAGATAAACTATCGTTTATTTGACTAAGATTTAATTCCTTTTTAGCAATTTGATTCTCAATTTTATCAATTTCATTTTTTAACTTACGGAGTTTTTTGTCGTACTCTTTTTTGCTTTCCCAACTAAGTTTTTTATTAGAATTCTTATTATTAGATGTGGCGTTACTTTTTTCTTTTAGCTCTAATGCTGATAGTGAGTCTATTTTTCTTTTTGAAATAAATTCCTCAACATCCCCTCTAAACTCCTTTATCCCTTTATTTTTAAATTCGTATATTCTATCGGTTAGGCCATGCAAAAAATCACGATCATGCGAAACGATAACCAATGTTCCGTCATATTGCAATAAGGCATTTTTAAGAATATCCTTCGATCTTAAATCAAGATGATTTGTGGGCTCATCCAATAATAATAAATTACTGGGCTGTAGTAGCAACAATGCCAACGACAAACGAGATTTTTCGCCTCCTGAGAGCACTTTAACTTTTTTGTTTACATCTTCACCCTGAAATAAAAAAGCACCAAGTATTGAATTTATCCTTTTCCTTATATCGCCAACAGCTACATTATCGATGGTTTCAAAAACAGTTAAGTAAGGATCTAACATATCAGCCTGATCCTGTGCAAAATAACCAGTAATAACCTGGTAACCCATGTTAAGATTACCAGAATAATCAATCTTATTAGCAATAATTTTTGCCAGAGTTGATTTTCCTTCTCCATTTCTTCCTAAAAAAGCAATTTTTTCACCTTTAAGAACCTCAAAATCAATACTGTCAAGAATCAATGAATCACCATATCTCTTTGAAACACCTTTGCCATCAATGGTTACTTTTCCGCTATGTGGTGCAGGAGGAAATAAGAAATGGATGGCACTTTTATCTAAGTTGTCCAATTCCAACTTGTCCATTCTTTCGAGATGTTTCACCCTCGATTGAACTTGCTTAGCTTTGGAAGCCTTATATCTAAACCGTTCTATAAATCGCTCTACCTCATCAATTTCCTTTTGTTGATTATTATATGTTGACTGAAGATGTAATTCCCTTTCCTCGCGCTGTTTAATATATTCTGAATAAGCAGCCTTATAATCATACATCTTGCCATTACTTATTTCAATTGTTCTGTTGGTAATATTATCAAGAAGTGTACGATCGTGTGAAACAACAATTACAGCCCCCGGATATGTTATTAAAAAATCTTCTACCCACTGTATTGATTCAATATCCAAATGGTTAGTGGGCTCATCTAACAGCAATAAAGCAGGTTTTAGCAATAATAATTTGGCTATTTCGACACGCATTTGCCATCCCTGGCTAAATTCTGTCATTGGCCTAAATAATTCATCACGCTTAAAGCCTAACCCCATTAAATATCTTTCGGCACTACCCTTTAATTGCTCAGGTGAATAAATAGTCAGGGTAGCATCCAAAAATGATAGTCTATCAATTAACTTTGAATATTCCTTATCACTAAGGCTATCTGCTATTTCTAGTTTCTGGTGAATATTATCAATCTCTGTTTTATAGCTTTCAATAAAGCTTAAAGCCTGCATTGTTTCCTGGAAAATACTAAGTTCGGAAGAGATGATTTTTTCTTGGGGCAGATATCCAACAGAAACATCAGAAGGTATTATTATACTACCCATATCTGCTTCAAGTTCACCTGCCATAATTTTAAGCAGTGTTGACTTTCCAGCACCATTCACTCCTGCAAGTCCAATTCGATCTTTTGGATTAACATTAAATGAGACCCCTTTAAATAAAGGGGAACCACCAAATTCCTTTTTTATGTTGCTTACAGATATCATTGAAAATTTTTGGCAAAAATAACAAAAAAGAGAGCCTTGTCATATGCTGACAAGGCTCTCTTTAGAATTATTGTATCGGTAAGTAGTTACCGCTTGTTATTATTTAGTAATAATAACTCGCTTAGTGGAAACTACACCGTTCTCAGTTTGTATTCTAACAATGTATATACCTGATCCATATGAATTGGTATTTAAAACAACATTCTTAGTATTGCTATCCTTAATGGTATAGATTACTTTTCCAACGTAATCATAAACATAAATATCTGTGATATTAAATTCAGATTGAATGTTTACATTATCTGTTGCAGGATTAGGGAATATAGAAATAGTATTTTCTAAAATCTCTGAAACGCCTACGTATCCAAACATAAATTCATAGTCAACTACAACTGATTCACCATTATCATATACTGCTGAAACTCCTGCAGTATAGGTATGTTCATCTACAAGATCTTCATACTGCCAGAATAAATCAGTTGTATAGTCTACATATTCGCCATCTAAGAATACATTGTATCCCATTAAAGCTCTGCTAGCTTCTGGAGACAATATTGCAGCAGGAGCCATTTTCTCAGATCTTGTAGACAGTGTGCCAACATTAGCAATTACAGAAGGAGTTGTTTGAGCAATAGGAGCAAGTTTCGCTTCTACGCCAGCAACTTCAACATAACCTTCAACAGCCCAATTGAATGTAAGTGTTGGGGCAAGTCCTGTAAGTGTTGTCCAGGCACCTTGCCAATACATCATATTACCGAAGCCTTCTACTTGTGGGCCATCATCGCAACCTGCAGGATATCCGCCAGTGGTATTGACATTAAAACCAAACCATAATTCCTCAGTATTATCAAAAGGAACTGGTGTATCAAGAACAATTTCATTCCATTGGTCAGCAACAATAGTTGGTAATTCTTGTGAATAAACCAAAGTTGGCTCTCCAGCACCTACCCATACTTTTAGTGTATAAGTACACATTGCATCATCTTCACCTGGAACGAAGTTAAGTTTTGTTATAGCACCATCTTCAAATCCCGCAAGGTCAGCGGCTGTAAATCTAACAGCTACATCAAAATCTGCAGCAGCATCAGTACCAATTGAGTTGGTAATTTCTCCAGTAGAGTATCCAATCCATTCGGGATTAAAAGAACCAGGAGAAAGCCATGTTGCATAGCCTGAATTGTCAACAAATAAATCCGTTGGTGGGTCATATGTTACTGGTTCGTCACCACTGAAACAAACATCATCAAAATGTGCTCCCGGAGGTGTTCCACCTGCGCCTGGATTGGCAAAGAAGTTACAACTTCCTAAGGTGTTTGCTCCTGGTGTACCAAATGTTCCTAGTGTCCACTGATAGCCAATAATAAGTTCGCCATCAATGTAGAAATCACACCAGTCATTATCTAAGTCAACTACAACCTCATTATGATACCAAGTATCGTATGTGTATGGTATTACTGCTGCTGCTGCTGCACCTGCATCAACAATCATAGTCATATCGTCTTCATACATAATCTGGAATCCCCATTCAACTCCTATAATTAAATCTTTTTGTAGATTCCAATATCCAGTTGTTCCGGTTGGAATAAAGATGTCGTTTGTAAAGGTATGCGAACCTGTTGTAAGATTTTCATCAGCAAACATAAGTACTAAGTCTGTTGTTCCTTCTACCAAAATAGAATTCGCAGGACTTACTGAATACAAGTCTGATACAATAGCATCTTCTGCAGTTCCTGGGGTTCCACTCCATGTGGTCCACATTCCGCCTAATTGCTCGGCTACATAACCGCCTACTATTAAGGCATCAAAGTTTTCACAACTTCCGCCATCTGGTACGGTAAATTCATACTCTACTATATCTGATTCGCCTTCATCATATACTGCTGATACGCCGCCCATATAGGTTTCTCCGGCTGTTAGATCTGCATACTGATAGAATAAATCTGATGTAGTACCTACCATTACTTCATCAAGATATAAATTGTACACAATAGGATCTCCTGCTGGGGCTACCCAAGTACCATATCCTTCTTCTGTTACCATAAAGTCGGTTGGTGGATCTACGGCTGGTACACTAAATTCATACTCTACTATTATTGATTCGCCGCCTTCATATACAGCAGCTACACCGCCCATATAAGTTTGTCCAGCTGTTATATCTAAATACTGATAGAATAAATCTGTTGTAGTACCTACCATTACTTCATCAAGATATAAATTGTACACAATAGGATCTCCTGCTGGGGCTACCCAAGTACCATATCCTTCTTCTGTTACCATAAAGTCGGTTGGAGGAACTAATGTAATTGATCCACCGCTGCTGAAACAAACATCATCAAAATGTGCTCCCGGAGGTGTTCCAAGTGCACCTGGATTAGCATAGAAATTACTACTTCCTAAGGTATTTGCTCCTGGGTCACCAAATGTTCCTAGTGTCCACTGATAGCCAATTATTAGGTTACCATCTACAAAAAACTCACACCAATCGTTATCTAAATCAACAATAACTTCATTATGATACCATGTATCGTAAGAATATGGTAAAACTGCTGCGGCGGCTGCGCCTGCATCAACAATCATAGTCATATCATCTTCATACATAACCTGAAAACCCCATTCTTCTCCTATAACTACATCTTTCTGAAGATTCCAATATCCGGTAGTTCCGGTTGGAATAAAGATATCATTTCTAAATGTGTAAGAACCTGTGGTTAGATTTTCTTCAGCAAACATTAGTACCAAATCGGTTGTTCCTTCTACCAAAATAGAATTACTTGGACTTACTGAATACATGTCTGATACTATAGCATCTTCTGCGGATCCTGGGGTTCCACTCCATGTAGTCCACATTCCGCCTAATTGTTCGGCTACATAACCACCTACTGTTAAGGCATCAAAGCCTTCACAACCTCCGTCTTGTACAGTAAATTCATAATCAACTATCACTGATTCACCTTCGGCATACAATGCAGATACGCCACCCATATAGGTTTCTCCGGCTGTTAGATCTGCATACTGATAGAATAAATCTTCTGTATTATCTACAACTAAACCATCAAGATATAAATTGTAACCAATGGCATCTCCTGTTGGGGCTACCCAAGTACCATATCCTTCTTCTGTTACCATAAAGTCGGTTGGTGGATCTACGGCTGGTACACTAAATTCATACTCTACTATTATTGATTCGCCGCCTTCATATACAGCAGCTACACCGCCCATATAAGTTTGTCCAGCTGTTATATCTAAATACTGATAGAATAAATCTGTTGTAGTACCTACCATTACTTCATCAAGATATAAATTGTACACAATAGGATCTCCTGCTGGGGCTACCCAAGTACCATATCCTTCTTCTGTTACCATAAAGTCGGTTGGAGGAACTAATGTAATTGATCCACCGCTGCTGAAACAAACATCATCAAAATGTGCTCCCGGAGGTGTTCCAAGTGCACCTGGATTAGCATAGAAATTACTACTTCCTAAGGTATTTGCTCCTGGGTCACCAAATGTTCCTAGTGTCCACTGATAGCCAATTATTAGGTTACCATCTACAAAAAACTCACACCAATCGTTATCTAAATCAACAATAACTTCATTATGATACCATGTATCGTAAGAATATGGTAAAACTGCTGCGGCGGCTGCGCCTGCATCAACAATCATAGTCATATCATCTTCATACATAACCTGAAAACCCCATTCTTCTCCTATAACTACATCTTTCTGAAGATTCCAATATCCGGTAGTTCCGGTTGGAATAAAGATATCATTTCTAAATGTGTAAGAACCTGTGGTTAGATTTTCTTCAGCAAACATTAGTACCAAATCGGTTGTTCCTTCTACCAAAATAGAATTACTTGGACTTACTGAATACATGTCTGATACTATAGCATCTTCTGCGGATCCTGGGGTTCCACTCCATGTAGTCCACATTCCGCCTAATTGTTCGGCTACATAACCACCTACTGTTAAGGCATCAAAGCCTTCACAACCTCCGTCTTGTACAGTAAATTCATAATCAACTATCACTGATTCACCTTCGGCATACAATGCAGATACGCCACCCATATAGGTTTCTCCGGCTGTTAGATCTGCATACTGATAGAATAAATCTTCTGTATTATCTACAACTAAACCATCAAGATATAAATTGTAACCAATGGCATCTCCTGTTGGGGCTACCCAAGTACCATATCCATCTTCTGTTACCATAAAGTCGGTTGGTGGATCTAATACTACGGCTGCTACAGTAAATTCATAATCAACTATTACTGATTCACCTTCGCCATATAAAGCAGATACGCCGCCCATATACGTTTGTCCGGCTGTTAGATCTAAATACTGATAGAATAAATCTGTTGTAGTACCTGACATTATTCCATCAAGATATAAATTATAACCAATGGGATCTAATGTAGTGCCTGCAATAGCATTAAACATTAAAGGAGCATCTGGTGTTCCTTGAATCATATCCGCTACAAAATCAACATCCTCTGTTATGTTATAAACCTGATTTTCAACAGGATCATAATACATAAAAGTTAAGGTTTCGCCACTTGCATCATTACTAAAACACATAACTGTAAAGATATACTCGCCAGTTACAGGAAATTGTGTTGCATCAATAACACCTCTACATTCTTCGCCGTAAAATGCAGCTAATGTACCTGATTCAACAGCTACAGTTTCAATTAAAACCTGCACAGTAACTTCGCCATTATAGGCAAAATTTGCAGGATTAACAGTCCATTCAGGATTATTAGGGGCTACCCAAGTACCATATCCATCTTCTGTTACCATAAAGTCGGTTGGTGGATCTAATACTACGACTACTGGTACAGTAAATTCATAATCAACTATTACTGATTCACCTTCGCCATATAAAGCAGATACTCCGCCCATATACGTTTGTCCGGCTGTTAGATCTAAATACTGATAGAATAAATCTGTTGTAGTACCTGACATTATTCCATCAAGATATAAATTGTAACCAATGGCATCTCCTGTTGGGGCTACCCAAGTACCATATCCATCTTCTGTTACCATAAAGTCGGTTGGTGGATCTAATACTACAGTAGGTGATTTATAGAAATATATATTATCCACATATATATTTGAAGGGTTAACTCCATCTTGTCCGTCAAACTTCAATTGATAAATGTCATCCATTGAAACACCTTCGAAATCGGTTACAGGAATATCATAACTATTCCAGCCTTCGAGATTTATTGGTTCTAAAGACACTAACCATTCACCTGTTCCACTGATAGGAGTCACCTTAATTACTGTTGCATCGTCAGTCCAAATATCAACGTGCATAAATTCCATTGACGATAAATCCTGAGAACCTGCTAATTCAGTTCCCTGATAATTAAAGTTGGCATACTTCATCATTTCATTACCATCTATATCTTCAAAGGTTACTACTGTAGTTTGCCCCCAACCAGGATTAAAATCGGTACCTTCAAGATCAGTATATGTATCACTAAAAATAGATACAACATCTGCAGCGTCTTGAGTTGGCATGGGTGCTGCTACTGTTGGAACAGCAGCTGCCAAAGTAAAGTTGACACTATAAGTTAGAATAGTAGCACCATCTTCTGCTGTTACCACAACATCAGTAGTTCCGGGTAATACTGTTGCATCAGTTACTACAAAGGAGGCATTAACATCTGTAGTAGTCGCAGTTACTGCGGGTACAATAGCAGTTCCATTTGGTAACTCTACAGTATAGCTAAGTATGTTTGCAGAAAATTCAGAAACAGTACTTCCATCAACTTGTAAATCACTTAAAGTAGCATCTGAACCAGGAGGAGTTGGTGATTTATAGAAATATATATTATCAACATATATATTTGAAGGGTTAACTCCATCTTGTCCGTCAAACTTCAGTTGATAAATATCATCCATTGAAACACCTGTGAAATCGGTTACAGGAATATCATAAGTATTCCAACTTCCTTGATTTAGTGGTTCTAAAGACACTAAAAATTCACCTGTTCCACTGATAGGAGATACCTTAATTACTGTTGCATCGGCAGTCCAAATATCAACGTGCATAAATTCCATTAATGATAAATCCTGAGAACCTGATAATTCTGTTCCTTGATAATTAAAGTTGGCATACTTCATCATTTCATTACCATCTATATCTTCGTTGGTTACTACTGTAGTTTGTCCCCAACTAGGATTAAAATTAGTACCTTCAAGATCGGTATATGTATCACTATAAATAGATACAACATCTACAGCTTCTTGAGTTGGCATAGGTGCTGCTACTGTTGGACCAGCAGCTTCCAAAGTAAAGTTGACACTATAAGTTAGACTAGTAACACCATCATCTGCTGTTACCACAACATCTGTAGTTCCAGGCAATGCTATTGCATCAATTACTACCATGGATGCATTAGCATCTGTAGTAGTTGCAGTTACTGCGGGTACAATGATAGTTCCATTTGGCAACTCTACAGAATAGCTAAATATGTCTGCAGAAAATCCAGAAACAGTAGTTCCATCCACAAGTAAATCACTTAAAGTAGCATCTGTATTAGCTGCCAAAGTAAAGTTGACACTATAAGTTAGATTAGTAACACCATCACCTGCTGTTACCACAACTTCTGTAGTTCCCGGTAATGCTGTTGCATCAGTTACTACCAAGGAGGCATTAGCATCTGTAGTAGCTGCAGTTACTGTGGGTACAATGGTAGTTGCATATGCTAACTCTACATCATAGCTAAATATGTCTGCAGAAAATCCAGAAACAGTAGTTCCATCCACTTGTAAATCACTTAAAGTAGCATCTGTACTAGCTATATAAGCATTATACAATAAAGGAACCATAGCACTTCCCTCAACCATATCAGAAACAAATTCAATAGTCTCTGTTATGTCATAAACCTGATCTGCATCAGGATCATAATACTTAAAAGTTAAGGTTTCGCCACTTGCATCATTACTAAAACACATAACTGTAAAGACATTCTCACCAGTTGGAGGAAAGAATGTTGCATCAATAACACCTCTACATTCTTCGCCGTAAAAAGCAGCTAATGTACCTGATTCAACAGCTACAGTTCCAATTATAACCTGTGCAGTAACTTCACCATTAAAGGCGAAATTTGCAGGATTTACTTCCCATCCGGGATCTTGAGCCTGAATTAAGCCTATGTTAAATAAGAACAAAAATAACATTGCTACCTTTGTTCCAAGTTTAATTCTATGTTTCATCTTTTTAAGATTTAGTTAATATTAATATGTAATTAAAAAAACTCGTAGCAATGCATTAAGCAAAGCTACGAGCTAAATTTGTTAATTTAATTCATTAAAAGCACTTTCCTAATTTGAATTGAATCATCACTTATAATTTTTATAAAGTATGTTCCACTTTCATGTGTTCCAGCATTCCAACTGGTTGAATAAGTACCAGAGTTCATAATCTGATTTTCTACTACCTGAATTTGTTTACCATAGATATCAGATACTACTATGCGTACATTTGTTGTAGATTTCAAAGTGTAATCGATGGTTGTTATTCCACTCGATGGATTTGGATAAACGTTAAATGCTGCATAATCTAATGTAGTATTAATCCCTAAAGCTGATTTAGTATTTAAATCAAGAGCATTAAATGCATCGGACATTACCATGTCGTTTGCAAACTTAATGGTTTCGATACATTCGTACAGCTCATTGTTTTGAGAATCAAAATACTTAAATGTTATGGTTTCTCCTTCAACAATATTACTGAATATCATCAATTGATATGCAAATTCGTCTGTAGGTTCAAAATATAAGGCTTTGGATATTCCTCTACACTCATCTCCAACGTATGCTAACAACATATCATCTTCTGAATTACTTAATTCACTATCATTGAAAACTCTTGCTGTAACAGTACCGTTAAACTCATAACTATATGGATTAACTGTAACACCAGTATTATTACCAAATATTGGTAATTCAGATTGAGAGGCAGATTTCATTGTCTCTGTTGGATATGTTAGCACATCTGCATTAGCAAGGTTTATTTTATATCCATCATATGGTGATAATGTTTCTAATGCTCCAAACCAACCAGTACCTTCATAATACGTAGCCGAACCGGTTTGGTTCTTAATATAGTCGTATGTATCTAAACTTAATGAAGACATTGCCATATTAATATCCAACTCAACTTGTGGCAAATAGCCTATCCAAGTCCAGCCTGCATTTAAATTTATTGGCATGGCAAGGTCAACTGCTAGCCCAGTAAATTCTAGTACATCAACGGATAAAAGGTTAATTTGATACATTTCTGCTGGATCAATTACTTCTAAAGCTCCAAACCATCCACTGCCTTCATAATACGTGGCAGAACTTGTTTGATTTTTAATGTAATCGTAATCACTTAATGTTAGTGAGGACAATGCATTGTCTATACTCATGTCATCACCTTCAACATTTAATGAAAACCATGTCCAACCTTCTGCCAAGTCAACGATTGCTGTAACAGCACCTCCACAATTAAATACCAAAGGATTAACAGCAGTACCTTCAATCATATCAGCAATAAATTCTACACTTGCATCTAGTTCGCATATCTCACACGTAATCGGATCAAAGTATTCGAAACTTAGGGTTTCTCCACTTGCCATATTACTGTAACATATTACAGTAAATATATAATACTCTTCAGCAGGGAAGTATGTTGCATCAACCACTCCTCTGCATTCGTCTCCAACAAATGCTGCAAGGGTTCCATTTTCAACAGCTATATCATCAAAAAATACCTGAGCTGTAACTTCTCCATTAAATTGAAAATCTGCAGGATTTACTGTCCAGTATTCAGGTGGATTACATCCTCCTTCTAAAATAAATTCAACTGGTACTTCTACCAATGGATTAACTGGATCGTTGCTTGCAACGCTGATTAAACCATTATATAGTCCGTAGTCCATGTCCTCTGAATTAAAGGTTACAACTACTTCCTGTGTCATTCCTGGATCAACGGTACCGCTTGTTGTAGATACTGATAACCAACTACTTGGCTGTCCGCCTCCTGTTGTTACTGTGTAGTCTTCAACTTCGCCATAACTTGCATTTCCACATGGATCTGGTGCTGTTGACCAAGTCATTCTTACTCGCATTCTGTGATCGCCATCAATGGCATCTGCTGGTGCAGTAATTACGCCTTCAAAGGTTGCTCCAGTTCCACCTACATTAGTAAGAATAAATTCTTCGTTACTCCCTAATGAAAATTCAAAGTCATCATTCCAGTCTACCCAAACGGTAACTAAATCTGACGCATATGGGTTTCCAGTATTAGCAACAGTAATCGCTTCTGATTCTCCAGCATTTATTACTGTAGACATAGCTGTGTAATCAGCTACTCCACCTTGCCAGCCACTTGCATTGTCAATGGCACCACAAAGTACATTACCAATAATCTCATCTTCGTTGGATGTTGATGCATCACAGTATGTTGCCTCAAGGTGCGTAACAGTTTTACTTTTACAGTCATTATCAGGATTCTCATCACCGACCATCATTGTACAAGCTTCAAACTCCCATGTGGTACCTGCGGCACTCATATCGATAGTTCCGCAGGCAACCTCTACTGATTCACCCATTGCAAGCGGACCTGCAACTGTGCCACTGTAGAAAATAGCTCCGTCAACACTAACTTCAAATGGAATATCGCTTTGTGAGTTTTCACCCAAATTCTTCACTTTAACGATTACATCTTCCATTCCAAGTAACATACCTGAATTAGGTGAAAGAATTCCAGCTACATCAACATCGTTAGCATAGGTTATACCAGCACCGGGAATAGCAAATCCGGTAACCTCAGCACCACCTGCAAAATCACCAACGAAAGTAGTAGCACCTGTGGCTACATCAACAGTGTAAAGGCTACCTGTTGTAGTATAAGCTGAAAGGTAACAAATATCAGTTGCTTTGTCGAAAGACATATCCTGAGCATAGCTCACATCAATTCCCAGTGAACCAACTGCTGTGGCAGCACCCGTAGCCTTATCAATGCTATAGAAAGTATCGTCACCAAGATCAAATCCGTAAAGTTCACCGGCAGCATTACAACCAATACCAATCATCACTCCACCTGTTGTTCCTAGTGCACCAATCATGGTACCCTCACCTGTTGCCATATCTATTGAATAAAGATCAGTAATGGTTGCACCGTACATAGTACTACCGTCATAAGCCAAACCACTGCAGTCAGGGCTTGCTCCAACCATCGTCATGACACCTGTTTCAGTATCGATAGTATAAAGTCCACCACCATACTGAGCGCCATACCATACACCATCAGCCATACATGCGCCGGCAATAAAGTCACCTGATGATGTTGGAGCTAATTGTGTAATTGTACCAGGTGTTTCAAGGTCGAAAATAATCGGACCTTCAACAAGAGCACCTGTAGCATCATAAGCATTGTATGCAAATACCATATCACGGTTGCCGAAAACGACAGCCATGGGATCGTAATTTGTAGTTGGAACATAGGAAGTATTATTCGATACTGCCCTTCGATTAGCTGGACTATTTAACAGTCCGTCAGCTAACATTCTTTCTTGTAAACGTGCATATGCTACCGGATCAAATGGTGGGGGTATAGATTCTATAACATTTGTTGCTACTGTGATATCCCACATAAGTGATTCTGTTCCTGTATTACTAATATATAATGTCTGTGTAGTAATTTCTGGAGGAGTGTCATGTATCTCTACTAATCCCTCAGGGATAACTCCTATTATAGGGTCACCTCCACCTCCTGCTACAGTAAATTCATAATCAACTATTGCTGATTCACCTTCGTCATATAATGCAGCTACACCGCCCATATAGGTTTCTCCGGCTGTTAGGTCTGCATATTGATAGAATAAATCTGCTGTAGTACCTACCATTACATAATCAAGATATAAATTGTATCCTAACAATGCTTTTGGGAATTTTGTATTCTCAACTTCAGCACTAATCATGCCTTTACCAGTTGGTATTGATACAGCATTTGAATAATCTGTCGCATTTGAGGTTCCTTGTCCAAGAGCTATCTGTTTCCCGGCTTCGGTTGTTACAAATCCTCGTAACATCCATCCTTGATTATCTATGCCATATTCTCCAAATATCGAAGTCCATGGAGCTCCGTTATATGAGAAATAATCATAACGTTCAGTCATTACTTCTATTACATCTGAGGTTGGCTCGTTAGCTGTACCGCCTGGACGTTCAACATACATCGCAATCCATAGATTCTCTGTATTATCAAATTCTACGGCTTCATCTAATGTAATTGTGTTCCACTGATCTCCTATAAGGGTTCCAGTAACGTCTTGTGTGTACAATATTGTAGTTCCATCACCTGATAAAATTCTTACCTCTGTTAAATAATCTCCTACTGATGGTAATTGGTAAACTGCTACTTCTGTAACATAACCTGTACCATAGTCGGCAAGTTGTTCTGGTGTCCATTTGGATGCCCATGTTAAACTGTAATCAGCTGCTTCTGCTCCAATACCGCTAAAGCCCATAACGTCTACATCATATAGTAACCACTCAGAGGTACCACCGCCACCACCTGGGGCTGTCCATGTACCGTAACCTTGGTCGGTTACCATAAAGTCGGTTGGTGGATCTAATGTACCACCGGTTTCTCCTGTAATATTCAGAATAATATCACCATAAGCAGAACCATACCCATAAACTTTTGCAAAATAAGTTCCGGCTTGTAATGCATCAAAATCAACTTGTGATTGTAATGCTCTATCTTTTGTTCCGCCTAATATTGGCATTCCTTTAGCACAATCATAATCATCGCTATAACCAATGTAATCAACATCGTCACAAGCTGCCCAAATTTCTAATTTGGTATCAAAACTTGATCCACATAATGAAATGGCTACATTTGAATAATCAGCATCCAAAGTAAAAGAGTACCACTCAACATCACCTGCTTCGGTTGTAGCACTATATACTGTTGGATCATTTATCATACCATAGTCAAGAGCATTTTCACATGTTTCACCTGGAAGAACAGGTACTTTGTAGAAATATATATTATCTAAATATATATTTGAAGGATTAACTCCTAGTTGTCCGTCAAACTTCAATTGAAAAATATCAGCCATAGAAACATCTGTAAAATCAGTTAAAGGAATTTCATAACTATTCCAGCTTCCCAGATTTATTGGTTCTAAAGACACTAAAAATTCAATAGGAGGAGTAGCACTTATAGGACTCACCTGAATGACAGTTGCATCAGCAGTCCAAATATCAACGTGCATAAATTCCATTGACGATAAATCCTGAGGACCTCCTAATTCTGTTCCTTGATAATTAAAGGCAGCATACTTCATCATTTCATTATCACCAATATTTTCGAAGGTTACTAATGTAGTTTGCCCCCAACCTGGATTAAAATTAGTACCTTCAAGATCGGTATATGTATCACTAAAAATAGATATAACATCTTCATCGTCTTGAGTTGGCATAGGTGCTGCTACTGTTGGAGCATCAGGAATACCACCACAGGATCCTACTAATCCAGTTGTTCCAACAGGATATGGGCCATCACTAAACATAAGGTTACCTAAATTGTCAAATATTTCAAAACTAACCTCTGAATCATAAGATCCAACATTCCAAACTATATCAACTACAGAAGGATTGAAAATTGGGAAAAAATAACTTTCTGGACCAAAATCAGCTGGACCAGCCCAGTTAGCAACGATACTTCCATCAACTACAAAATCAATTGAAGCACCGTTCCAACCATCGCCGTAAGAATCAACACCTATGCATTCCCACATACAATCACCACCTGTTGTGGTAAAAGTAGAAGGTGGAGACCATGCGCTGTAATCACCACCACCGCAATCGGCACGTACATAAAAGTCGTAAGTGGTTAAGGTAGTTAAACCTGTAACAGCTTGAGGATTTGTTGCAGGAGCAACAATAGTTCCTGTACCTTGAGTAAAACCAGTTACTCCGTACTCAACTTCCCATGAGGTAGATACCCCAGTTTCTGTCCAAGCAAGGTCAGCAGACTCATCACCAATATTTGTGGCTGATAGTGCTATAGGGGTTGAACATGAGTTAGGTTCACCTAATTCAATTGCCCACATACTAGTATTTTGGGTAATACCAAAAAATGACCATGCTGTAGGATCAACAGATGGAAAAGTACCCGGAGGGGTTATTGCTAAACCTCCTGCCAAATCAGTATCAGGATGTCCTAAAGCAGTTCCAACATCATATACCAGACCTGTTTCAGCTCCGGTTGCAGCGTCCATTTGAACTAAAAATTCACGACTACCTGCAGCCATCTGAGCATGACCCCAAATATATGGACCACCTGTTGAATAATCATCATATGCAAAACCATAATAACTGTTTTCACTAACGGCAAAATGATATGATTCAACACCTGCCAAATCAAAAACATAGACATCACTTGACCAGTTATTTCCGAAGAGATAGTCAACACCACCTACATTCATATGGCCAATCCCCCGAATATCTGTTGGAGCAACGATTGTACTAACCAGTGCTTCAGCTCCCTGAGTAAAGTCCATTTCAAAAACATCAGTATTTGCTGCTGCGCCATAAAAATAACCATTGGTAGGGTTATAGGCTAAATCTCTAATATTAGCAGCACCAATATCAAATGTCTCAATAAATAGTCCATCCATATCGTAACGATAAATGGTACTATTTTGCCAATGAGCCGTGTAAATAAAATTACCATCGGTCTCAATACCAACACTCAGATTATCAGGATTAACCAAAGGCCAATCGAACTGAAAGTCGAATAAAAAATCTGTTGCAGGTGCAATCGCACTTGCTTTGGGATCCACATCCTGAATTCTGTCTATTTTAGTCTTGTCAGAACTCTGAGCGAACACAACGGAGGTCGAAAATGCAAAAAGCAGCATCAACCAAATCAATTTTGTAAAATTTCTCATACGTAAATAATTTTAAATTAATTAATAAATAAATTGTTTCTTCAATCTAATTAGTATTTTAAAAATAATTATTGTGCAAATATAATATAGAATTATGATATTATCAATAAACTTAAGAAAAAAATTAAAACTTTTGCAATATTTTTCATAAAAACATAGCTAAATATTACAAAAATTAAAAATAATTGAATCTTAATCATGAATATAATCTCCAAATTTTTAACAAATCACTTGACTCAAGTTTCGCACTCATAAAACACTAATGTTTCCATGCGATAAAATGTAAAAAAGCAGCATAGAAATCTTGTATACTGTTTGATTTTACAGTATTTTGAAAGCTTCAATACAAAAAATAAAAATATAATACTGGACAAAGATATCGCTAAAATTCAAGAAATATAAATGCTTTTTCAAGATAGTTGGACACAGCAGGAATTCTGCGCAAAACACCTTGAACTTTTTAGGTTTTATAAAACATCAAAAAAAATCCTGTCGGTTAAAGAAAGTGGAGTTCCTTTCTGATATATTATGAAGGTTTTATTAATACTCCCTTTATGGATATTAAAAATATAGGTTCTTTGTTTAACCGTTCAGTTTATACTAAGGGGTTGTCAATAAATAAGTTACCCATTTAGGCTTGTTCTTTTTACTATTAACTTTGTTATAAGAACTTTAAATAAACGAAGCTATTCGCAGCTTTTATGCCTCGTTAATAGTAAAAATAACATCGCCTATTCTGTATAACTTATTTCTTGACAACCCCTAATTCAAATTGCTGCCAAATTCACAATAAAAAATCCTCTGAGATCATAGTTTGTTCTCAGAGGATTTCTAATCTCTCCCACTAATATTTCATATTAAATAGTCTTTGCAAGAAAACGCCAAATACTGCGTTACTCTCGTTTTGAAAACAGTCATTTACAAAAGTAAACTCCTTGGTTTTCAAAACTTCGAAAGCCTTGTCTTTGACGTATTCTTATCAAAGCCATGGAAAAAGAGGCATTGTCTTGCCGGATCTAAATAGATTTCGTCTATAAAGTCCTACTTATGGACATAAACTAAAATAAAAAAGTAGGTTTATATCTACTTCATCAAAACAACTTTCCGCATTTGAATTGAATTATTAGATACAATCTTTATAAAATATGTTCCACTTTCATTTATTTCTGCATTCCACTCTGTTGAATAATTACCGGCATCCTTAATCTGATTTTCTATCACCTTAATTTGTTTACCATATATATCAGATATTACAATGAGTACTTCTGATGTATTTTTCAAAGTGTAGTCGATGGTTGTTATTCCCCTCGATGGATTTGGATAAACATTAAATGCCGCATAATCTATTGTAGTGTTGATACCTAAAGTTGATTTAGTGTTTAAATCAAGAGTATTAAAAGCGTCTGCCATTACCATATCATTTGTAAACTGAATAGTTTCAACACATTCGTACAACTCATTGCTCTGTGAATCAAAATATTTGAACATTACAGTTTCTCCTTCTACAATATTACTGTATATCATCAGTTGATATGCAAACTCATCTGTTGGTTCAAAATACATGGCTCTGGATATTCCTCTGCACTCATCTCCAACATATGCTAACAACATATCATCTTCTGATTTACTTAATACATTATTATTGAAAACTCTTGCTGTAACAGTACCGTTAAACTCATATTTGTATGGATTAACTGTGATTCCTGTATTATTAGCAAAAATTGGGAGTTCAGATTGTGGGGCAGATTTCATCGTTGTTGTGGGATATGTCAACACATCTGCATTCGATAGACTTATTTTGTATCCATCATATAGTGATAAGGTTTCCAATGCTCCATACCATCCATAACCATCATAATATGTTGCTGATCCTGTTTGGTTTTTGATGTAATCATTCTCGTCTAAACTTAATGATGCCAATGCTACGTTTATATCCAAATCAACTTGTGGCAAATAGCCTATCCATGTCCAGCCTGCATTTAGGTTTATTGGATTTGATGTCGGATCCACAGCCATTCCGGTATATTCAAGAATATCGCTACCGGCAAGGCTAATTTGATACATTTGTGTAGGATCAATGTCTGTTAAGGCTCCATACCATCCATAGCCTTCGTAATAGGTTGCTGAACTTGTTTGATTCTTGATGTAATCATTCTCGCTTAAGCTCAACGAAGCTAGTACATTATCCAAGCTCATGTCATCATCATTAACATTTAATGAAAACCATGTCCAGCCTGCTGACAAGTCTACTGTTGCTGTAATAGGTCCACCACAAATAAATATCAACGGATTATCAGGTGTACCTTCAATCATATCAGCAACAAAATCTACACTTGCATCTAGTTCGCATATCTCACACGTAATCGGATTAAAGTATTCGAAACTTAGGGTTTCTCCACTTGCCATATTACTGTAACATATTACTGTAAAGATATACTCGCCAGTTACAGGAAATAGCGTTGCATCAACAACTCCTCTACATTCATCTCCTACAAAGGCTGCAAGGGTGCCGTTGTCTACTGCTATATCATCAATAAATACTTGGGCTGTAACTTCTCCATTATAGGCAAAATCTGCAGGATTTACTGTCCATTCTTCAGGTGGATTACATCCTCCTGCTACAGTAAATTCATATTCAACAATTGCTGATTCACCTTCGTCATATACTGCTGATACACCGCCCATATAGGTTTGTCCGCCTGTTAGGTCTGCATACTGATAGAATAAATCTGCTGTAACACCTACCATTGCATAATCAAGATATAAATTGTATCCTAACAATGATTTTGATCTGATTGCATTGGGGGAATTATTTACTTTACCTGATGCTGCAAATAAATCTGTTGATCCATTATATGTTTTAGTGTTAGGTATTTCTCCTAAGCTTACAGTTTTACCCATTTCGTCGGTTACATAACAACCTAGATTCCATGTGTACATCAAACCATAATCTGTTAAATGATCCCAGGTAGCTCCATCTAAAGTGATTAAATCACCATTTGGCTCGCCCATGGCAGTACCAACGGGGGCTGGATGGTTGACACCATCTTCAGTGTAAACTGTAACCCATAACTCTTGGGTTGCATCTATTGCAACAGGGGTTGTTAACTCTACTTCATTCCATGATTCGAATACTAGTCCGGATAAGTCTTGCTCATGCAATAATACTGCAGCACCTGTACCTTCAAATATCTGTAAAGTATTTGTAGCTTCACTTCTGCAATAAATATTAATCTTTGTTATAGATGTTCCTGCATAATCTGCTAATTGATCAGGATCAAATTTAATTGCCCATGAAAATACTGCAGGACCACCTATGCCATCTACATTAATACCATCATCATAGAATAACCATGCCGAAGCACCGCCACCGCCACCTGGCGCTGTCCATGTTCCATATCCATTGTCGGTTACCATAAAGTCGGTTGGTGGATCTAATGTACCACCTGGTACAGTAAATTCATAATCAACAATATCTGATTCACCTTCGTCATATACTGCAGATACGCCGCCCATATAGGTTTGTCCGGCTGTTAAATCTAAATACTGATAGAATAAATCTGCTGTAGTACCTACAATTTCATAATCAAGATATAAATTGTATCCTAACAATGCTTTTGATCTGATTGCATTGGGAGAATTATTTACTTTACCTGATGCTGCAAACAAATCTGTTGATCCATTATATGTTTTAGTGTTAGGTATTTCTCCCAAGCTTACGGTTTTACCCATTTCGTCGGTTACATAACAACCTAAATTCCATGTGTACATCAAACCATAATCTGTTAAATGATCCCAAACAACACCATCCATAGTGATTAAATCACCATTTGGCTCGCCCATGGCAGTACCACAAGCAGCTGGATGGTTTGCACCATCTTCAGTGTAAACTGTAACCCACAGCTCTTGTGTTGCATCTATTGCAACAGGGGTTGTTAACTCTACTTCATTCCATGATTCGAATACTAGTCCAGATAAGTCTTGCTCATGCAATAATACTGCAGCATCTGTACCTTCAAATATCTGTAAAGTATTTGTAGCTTCACTCCTGCAATAAATATTAATCTTTGTTATAGATGTTCCTGCATAATCTGCTAATTGATCAGGATCAAATTTAATTGCCCATGAAAATACTGCAGGGCCACCTATGCCATCTACATTAATACCATCATCATAGAATAACCATGCCGAAGCACCGCCACCGCCACCTGGCGCTGTCCATGTTCCATATCCATCTTCTGTTACCATAAAGTCAGTTGGTGGATCTAATGTACCACCAGATTCTCCTGTAATTGAAAGGATAAAATCACCATAACCTGAACCATATCCATATACTTTGGCAAAATATGTTCCGGGTAGTAGTGCATCAAAATCAACTTGTGATTGTAATGAACGATCTTTTGTTCCGCCTAATATTGGCATTCCTTTAGCACAATCATAATCATCGTTATAACCAATGTAATCAACATCGTCACAAGCTGCCCAAACTTCTAGTTTAGTATCGAAACTTGATCCACATAATGAAATGGCTACATTTGAATAGTCATCATCCAAAGTAAAAGCATACCACTCAACATCATCTGCTTCGGTAGTTGCTCCTACTATATATGTGTCATTGATATTTCCATAATCAAGAGCTGTTTCACAAGTTTCGCCAGCACCACCGCTACCACCATTAGGTTCAATACCGATAATTGCTCCTTGACCATCATTAAATGTAGTTCCTCCGGGATTAAGGTTATTCAAATAAAAATAACCATCTGCATAGCCACCCCATCCCCAATTAAAATGAAAATAAGATGAAGTTTGATAACCATCACAAACAAAAGCATGACCTCCATTAGGTCCGCTTCCGTGATATTCTATTGGTCTGCCATTGTCGAGTTCATTTACAATTACATTCTCCCAACCGGTTGTGGTATAATTACTTTTATTAACATGATTTGCAGATGAGGCATAGTCAAAATATGCCACCAAGGCATCTGCAACATCTGAAGTATAAGCACCACTTCCGTCAGGTCCATACTGCATATCAACACTCACACCACAATGAAAGTTTATAAGTGCCAACGCTGAATTATAACCATATGCATGATTTGGTATACTCGCCCAATCGTATGTTGAACTTCCAAAATTTGCAGTAATTGTACCATAAGGATAAAAGTAATATGAATGTGACCCAGTACCTTGAGCAGGGTGTGCATAGTATTTCATAATTTGAGCCATTGCTGTTGCAACGCAGCCTACATAAACATGGCCATCTTCACCTGCAGCGTCAACAGGGCAATCGGTATTATAATATGTTCCCTGACTCCACGTTGTGGATAACAAAGGACTTACGCTTGTAACACTTTTAGGATTATAGTTAGGGGTTTGCAATCTATCCCATTCATTACGAATGACAGCATCTGCTTCCAACCCTTTTGTTTGAATCTCAACTATCTGCAACTCATAATTATTCATCCTTTCAACAAGTGCAGGAGATAAATTTTCAGAATCATAACTTTCCTTAAATGAGTAACCAATAATAGGATAAGCATCATCATCCGCAGAAATAATTACGAACCCAAGGTTATTATCTGTATTAAAAATATAATACACATTCCCTTCTGAACTTTCTTTGGTAAGATAAAGTTGCAAACCAATGCTCTCGAACTCCAGGTTTGTTATTACCTGTTGTCCTCTCTCGAAGTAAAAGTTTTTTGCAATTTTTTCAGCATTTTCACTATCTATTGGGTTTGCAAAAAGCCCAACTGTTAATCCTGACATAAACAGGATTATGATAAAAAGGGTAAATTTACTAATTTTCATAATAAATCGTTTTAAGGTAGATTCTTAAAAAAAATTCATCTGTTCTTGTAAACGGATAGAATCCGACATCCAATTTTCAAGAGACAATTATCAAAGACAAGGGCAAATATATAGTTTTTTTTTATTATACAGTAATATACACATAAAAATTTTCCCACAGCATAACTGGCTAGCTAACAGTAAATCGGCATCAATATACTAATTCAAACATCAATATGCACTATAAAACTTCAGTATGCTCAAATAAGTACAATAAACTACTAAGAGACTGTCTTCCTGAGTAGTTTAGTATTCCTGATTAACGTGAATTCTGGATAAAGAACTAACAAATAAATGTTGAAAAAAGCGCTTAATTCACTTCTTTAAGATAATGATATTCTCTATATTAGCAAGCATAATACCAAATAAACACCAAAATACGCTGTAAAATCTTCACCTTTTTAGTTTAATCTTCTTTGAAAAATATTTCCGTATCTATGGATATGCATATATTTTTCCAATTTGCTAAAACAAAAAATCTATTGATTTAAGAAGCGCATTCTGAAATTTAATTGGTGTAAAACACCATTGCTTGAGGATAAAATTATAGAAATTTTCGTTAAGATTGACGATTTTCAATTGGAATTTGAAGAAGAAATCAAGAACTAGGATACAAAACAAAGCCTATCGCAACAGATTTTTGACTTAAAATAGCCACCAAAGGCAAAATAAAAATCCCCTGAGATCATAACTTTTACTCAGAGGATTTCTAATCTCTCCCGCTAATATTTCATACAAAATATCAGGGAGTAGGTTTTTTATCTACTTCATCAAAACAACTTTCCTTATTTGAATTGAATTATTAGATACGATCTTTATGAAATATGTTCCACTTTCATTTATTTCTGCATTCCACTGGGTTGAATAACTACCGGCATCCTTAATCTTATTTTCGATTTCTTTAATTTGTTTACCATATATATCAGATACTACAATGTGTACTTCCGATGTGGTTTTTAAAGTGTAATCGATAGTTGTTATTCCACTCGATGGATTTGGGTAAACATTAAATGCTGCATAATCTAATGTATTGTTTATACCTAAAGTTGATTTAGTGTTTAAATCTAGAGCATTAAATGCATCTGCCATTATCATATCATTTGTAAATTGAATGGTTTCGATACATTCGTACAGCTCATTGCTCTGGGAATCAAAATACTTAAACGTTATGGTTTCTCCTTCTACAATATTACTGTATATCATTAGTTGATATGCAAATTCATCTGTTGGTTCAAAATACATAGCTTTGGATATTCCTCTACATTCGTTTCCTACATAGGCTAACAACATATCATCTTCTGAATTACTTAATTCATTATCATTGAAAACTCTTGCTGTTACTGTTCCGTTAAACTCATATTTGTATGGGTTAACTGTGATTCCAGTATTATTAGCAAAAATTGGTAGTTCAGATTGTGGGGCTGATTTCATTGTTGTTGTGGGATATGTTAGCACATCTGCATTTAACAGGCTTATTTTATATCCATCATAGGGCAATAATGTTTCCAATGCACCATACCATCCGTAACCATCATAATATGTAGCTGATCCTGTTTGGTTCTTGATGTAATCATTCTCGTCTAAACTTAATGACTCCAATGCTACGTTTATATCCAAATTAACTTGTGACAAATAGCCTATCCAGGTCCATCCAGCATATAAGTTTATTGGTATTGTTTGGTCAACTGCCATTCCAGTAAACTCTAATATATCGGTCGACGCAAGACCAATTTGATACATTTGTGTAGGATCAATGTCTGTTAAGGCTCCATACCATCCATAGCCTGCGTAATATGTTGCTGAGCTTGTTTGATTCTTGATGTAATCATTTTCACTTAAAGTAATAGAGGATAGTACATTATCTAAACTCATATCTTCGTCTTCAATATTTAAGGAAAACCAGGTCCAGCCTGCTGACAAGTCTACGGTTGCTGTAATAGGTCCTCCACAATTAAATATCAACGGATTATCAGGTGTACCTTCAATCATATCAGCAACAAAATCTACACTTGCATCTAATTCGCATATCTCGCATGTTACACGATCAAAATATTTGAAACTTAAAATTTCTCCACTTGCAAGGTTGCTATAACACATGACTGTAAAGATATACTCTCCAGTTGGAGGAAATAGTGTTGCATTAACAACTCCACGGCATTCATCATCTACAAAGGCAGCAAGAGTTCCACTTTCAACCGCTATATCATCAACAAAAACCTGGGCAGTTACTTCACCGTTGTATGCATAATCAGGTGGGTTAACAAACCATCCAGCTGGTAAAGGACAACCACAATTTAGCATTATGGGATTATCAGGAGTACCTTCAATCATATCAGCCACAAAATCAACTGTTTCCGCCAAATCACAAACATCACAAGTAACAGGATCAAAATATTTAAATGAAAGTGTCTCTCCACTTGCAAGGTTGCTGTAGCACATTACTGTAAAGGTGTAATATCCACCTGGAGGAAAATAAGCAGCTTCCACAACCCCTCGGCATTCATTGCCAACAAAGGCAGCAAGAGTTCCATTTTCAACTACTATATCATCAACAAATATCTGGGCTGTTACTTCTCCATTGTATGCAAAACTTGCAGGGTTTACTGTCCAGTCTTCTGGTGGGTTACACCCTCCCTCAAGATAATAATCTGCAACAATCATTCTGTTTTCACCATATGAATGATCTTCATCAAGGGCTAGCCCGGGAATATAATCTGCCTGGTACAATATATTAACAGAATTGTTAGTAATATTTTGTCCTATAACAGGGTAAATACATTCGTCAAACATGTGAACTACGTTTTCATCTAAATCTTCAAAAGCTCCCCATGTTCCTTCTACACTTTTTGTTCGCACCCAAATATGTTTATAATTAAACATTCCATCATCATAACCTTCAGTAGTTGAAGCATAGGCTAAAAATACTGTTCCATAGCTATCTACTGCAACAGATGGCATTGTAGAAATACCAAGTGAGCGATATGACATTAAATCAGGTAAAAAGTCAATCGTACCACTACCATTAACATCTTGAGTCCAACCCACAAGGCTAACATCTTCAATTAATTCTGAACCAGGATCACCATAAGGACTTAATGCATTAATATTATCTGAGAATGTGGGCATTGTTTCATTCCAATAACCAATTCCATCAACACCTGGCCAGTAGTTATATGTAGTTCCTGCCACATTATGTAGAACTCTGTTTATACCAAAAACTACATGAGCCATACCATCATTATCAAGTGTAATATTTGCAGAATTATCAACACAATAAAATGTATCAGTAAGTGTTACATCCCAATTAAAAAATGGGTAAGGATGTTCCCATATAACTGTTTTTTCCCAGCTATCACCATTATCTGTTGATTTCATTATAAACATATCGCTCCATGCACTTGCAACAAGGAATGCAATTGCTCCACCATTTGGATCAGCCCAAACATAGTCATCAGCACCAATTTCTGTATAATAATCATCACCCATGCCATCAATAACTTCAGCTTCAATATCCCATGTTGTTCCTGCATCAAGCGATCTGTAATAAAACAAAGCCGTTGTTTGTCCTTCATACTCTACATAAGAATTTGCAAGCAGATGAATTGTCATGTTATCATCACCAGCAGTTGATACCCGTGGCCATGTTAAGTCGGTTGGTCCATTAAGTGTTTGGTAAGCCCAGTCACCTGTACCCTTTTGTTCTCGTGTAGAAAGTTTTAACCCATCAGCAAGGTGGGCAGCAACAATTTCACCTGTTTCTCCTAAAGGCGCATAACTTGGCCAACCTGTTCTTTCATCTTCAATACGAGCAGTAGGGTAATCACCCCAGGAAGTTCCATCAAAGTAATTATATCCTGTACCTCTATCTGGAAAGGCAGGGGCTTCTTCAATTCCTCTTATCCATACAGCTGCCATAGTTCCATCAGGATACTGATAAATCCTGTTACCAACCATTGAATTCGACCAAAGGTCATAAAAACTTGTTCCAACTGTAGTTTCTCCAACAATTTCTTTGTTATTGGAAACATAAGGGTTTTGTGAAACAGGTGCATATACAACCTCATCAGTTGGGGTTACATGAACTGCTGTTTTTGAAATGTTTCTAAGGTCTTTAGATATTTGAGCTCTCTTTTGTGAAAAGCCCAAAAATCCAATGCTCAGAATTAAACTTAAAAGTACTAATTTTTTCATGAATTTTTGTTTTAGGTAAATATGAATTTAGCTACAAATGTAAAACTTATTTATATATCAAACAATATATGGAATACCATAATATTTTAATATAGTGGTATTCCATTATTTAAGGTGTAATACTTTTCGTATTACTTCATCAAAACAACTTTCCTGATTTGAATTGAATTATTAGATACGATCTTTATAAAATATGTTCCACTTTCATTTGTTCCAGCATTCCATTGGGTTGAATAACTACCGGCATCCTTAATCTTATTTTCGATTTCTTTGATTTGTTTACCATAAATATCAGATACTACAATAAGTACTTCTGATGTATTTTTCAAAGTGTAGTCGATGGTTGTTATTACACTTGTTGGATTAGGGTAAACATTAAATGCTTCATAATCTATTGTATTAACAATACCTAACGCTGATTTAGTGTTTATATCAAGAGCATTAAACGCATCGGACATTACCATATCACTAGTAAACTGAATAGTTTCGATACACTCGTACAACTCATTGCTCTGTGAATCAAAATATTTGAACGTTACAGTTTCACCCTCAACAATATTACTGTATATCATCTGTTGATATGCAAATTCATCTGTTGGTTCAAAATACATAGCTTTGGATATTCCTCTACATTCATCTCCAACATATGCTAACAACATATCATCTTCAGAATTACTTAATACATTATCATTGAAAACTCTTGCCGTAACAGTACCATTAAATTCATAACTATATGGATTTACCGTAATACCAGTAACATTAGCAAAAATAGGTGTTTGTGAAAAGGCTTCTGTTTGCTTGGTTGATGTAGGGTATGTTAACACATCTGAGTTAAGCTTTTTTACCTTATATCCATCATATGGAGATAACACATCTAATACACCATACCACCCACTACCTTCATAATACGTCGCCGAACCTGTTTGGTTCTTAATATAGTCATATTCATCTAAGGTTAATGATGACAAGGCATCACTTATATCCAATCCTATTTGTGGTAAATATCCTACCCAGGTCCAACCTGAAAATATTTCTATAGGAATTGATGGGTCAACTGCAAGCCCTGTAAATTCTAGTACATCACCAGATGAAATGCTAATTTGATACATTTGTGTGGGATCAATTTCTGTTAAGGCTCCATACCATCCACTGCCTTCATAATACGTGGCAGAACTTGTTTGATTTTTAATGTAATCGTAATCACTTGATGTTAGTGAAGACAATACATTGTCTAGACTCATGTCATCACCTTCAACGTTTAATGAAAACCATGTCCAACCTGCCGACAAGTCTACTGTTGCAGTAACATAACCACCACTGCAATTAAATATCAACGGATTATCAGGTGTACCTTCAATCATATCAGCAACAAAATCTACACTTGCATCTAATTCGCATATCTCACACGTAATTGGATTAAAGTATTCAAAACTTAGGGTTTCTCCGC
>Ga0222627_1000238_pt1 | contig 30298 bp, 21 predicted proteins | sample AntAcemetageno93_FD_179859 | JGI IMG/M metagenome (GOLD analysis project Ga0222627, IMG submission 179859) | Saline water microbial communities from Ace Lake, Antarctica - #93 | ecosystem: Environmental > Aquatic > Non-marine Saline and Alkaline > Saline | place: Antarctica: Ace Lake | collected... | reverse complement strand
GAGATTTGAAATACGGACGCACCGTTCACTCATTACAAAATTTACTAAGAAATTTCGATAACTTCTCCATGGATTGGGTCGCCCCAAAAGAACTCGATATTCAGGATAAGTACTTCAACGCAGGTACCGATCGCAAGTTTACTGAGCTCACCGATGAAGTTTTGGCTGAAGCAGATATCGTCTACATGACACGAATTCAGCAAGAACGATTTGATGATTTATCGGAATACGAAAGACTCAAAGATGTATTTATTCTCGATGCAGCAAAGGTAGCAAAAATGAAAAAGGAGGCCATCATTCTCCACCCGCTTCCACGGGTAGATGAGATCGCGACGGATGTTGATCCGCTGCCTCAAGCGAAATATTTTGAGCAAGCACGAAACGGAGTCCCCGTTCGCATGACCCTTATTGCTCGAGCACTAGAGTTAATTTAAACTTCAATCTACAAACTGGAAACTACAAATAATGAATTATCATATCTCAAACGTTCGACTCGTTGATCCCAATACCGATACCATCGGGGAAATCTGGTTTATCGATGGACGTATTGTGTTTGAAAATCCAAACAGGGAATGTGAAGAAATTGATGGAACTGGAAAAATTTTATTTCCTGGGTTTATTGATCCACATGTACATTTCCGCACTCCAGGAGATGGAGAAGATGAGACATTTGAAACCGGTTCTCAGGCAGCTGCCGCTGGAGGAACGACGATGGTTCTCGATATGCCCAATACGATTCCTTCTACTTTTGATCGGAAAGCATTACAAGAGAAACGAGAACTTATTGCCGCCCAATCTCTTGTCCGTTGGGGACTTTGGTTTGGAGCAGGACGAAATATTGAAGAGCTAAAAGCCGTGGCCGACGATGTCATTGGATTTAAATTATTTTGCAATGAAACAACCGGGGATTTGCTCACTAATGATGAAGATTTTTGGCGAGAATTATTCCGAATAGGGAAGCCTGTTGTCACTCATGCTGAAGGAGAAACTTTTGAACGGTTGGCAAATATCTGGGTTGAAGAAGGCACGCCTTGCCTCCTTCACCAAGCACACATTTCGCTAAAAAGGGAAGTGGATTTCCTGCGAGAATTACAGAAAAAAACAAATAAGGTTTCGGCTGAAGCGTGTCCTCATCATTTATTGTTGACCAATGATCTCGTGAACACTCTTGGAAACTTTGCTCGGGTGAAACCCGAACTCGCAACAGAAGAAGATCGACTCGCTCTCTGGGACGGAATCGAGGACGGAATTATTACTATATTCGCAACAGATCACGCACCTCATACAAAGGAAAAAAAAGAACTCCCAACTCCTTGCTGGGGAGTCCCTGGAGTAGGAGAGCGATTCTCTCTGCTTTGGACAGAGTGGGTAAAAAGAGGATGGGATGTGAAACTTTTCTCAGATATGATGGGGGGGATTGTTGCTGAAAAATTTGGACTTGGAGAATGTGGATTACTCAAGAAAGATCGTATCGCAGACGCTGTCCTGATTGATCCAGAAGCAACCTTCGAGCTCCAAGCATACCAACGCCCAGGGATGTGCACTTGGTCTCCCTATGATGGGCGAGAGGTTCAGGGAAAAATAGAAAAAACATGGATCGCCGGAGTAGAAGTTTTTGATGGCAAAAATTTCCTCGATGGATTTACTGCTCCCGAGGTAAAGTAAAAATCAAGCCCGGACTCTATGTAAAAAACAACGGATTGATCGTCTTCAATATCAATGCCGAACTAAAGAGAAGTATCAAACTTAATAGTGCTCCCCAAATACGTGTTTTTGCACTGGTCACACTCTCTTCACTAGCTCCACCAAAGATAATCTGAACTCCTGAAATCACAATCACCAAAACGCAGATAAGTCCCAAAATCAACGCTCCAATCTTGTACCATAATCCAAAGTAATTCCCGAGTAAATCTACTCCGCTCTCCCCAGAAATAGACTTCACCCGATATCCTTCTATAGGAAGTTTCTCTTGCAGCGTAATGCAATATTTATTGCACATATCCTTTTCCCAGAATGTTGTAGCTTTGGGAATAATTGTTTCACCGTCTAATGTCGATTGCACTTCACTACAAAATTTATGAGTACAGCCTTCTTCGGAACATTCAATCCATGCTTCTCTGTCTATCCCCTTTGCATTTGTTACAAAAGCAGGACTAACCTTCTTCCATACACATATTGACCCCGATAATCCATTGTCATCCACCCATGATTCTGCTTCCTTTGCCTGTACAAGAGATATACAAGCCATAAAAGAAAGAGCGATTACGAATACTTTTTTCATCATCGGATAAGAAGGAACTCAAGAACAAATCGTACGATCGTGTACGAGAAAAAGGCAACCATTAATCCAATAAGAGTATACAGGAATGTCTGTTTTGCTTTCTGAAGCATCGTTTCTTCTCCCTGAGACACGACCATCATTACCGCAGAAATAATCAATAACAATACTCCCAGTGATCCTAGTATCTGTGCCGCCAGCTTAATGATTTTGTCTAATATATTTGTGTCCACAGACTTGTCTCCTATCAGGGTAAGATCCTGTTCTGTTGACTCCTCATTTCTTCGTAGCCACCGAGTCACTTCAAATGTTTTGGTGGCATTCAGGGAATTCGCCATTCGAAGAGATTTTGATTTTTCTTGTAAAAGAGAAGCGATTTTTTTCACTGCACTAATCGCGTCATCACTCTTTTTAATAGCGGATTCATAGGTCGTTGATTCCTCAAGCTTTTCGTAAGCATTGTCTACTTCCTTGGAAACAAAGTCTTCTAATGTTTGAGTCTCTGCCCATCTCTCAATATTATCTCCCTGTGCCCATGCTGTAAATTTTCCTTTCAAGTCAGGTTGATCAACAAAAAATTTAGCTCTGGTTTTTTCTGGAGATAGGAGCTCGCTTCTCTTCCTGCTCTTTATGGTATTCCATTTTTCCGTCTGTTTTGTTGTGCCTGTAATCTCCGCTATTTCCGCATCTTTCAATTCCTGAATTCTTGTGTTTTTACCTGTTATAGAACCTGTTTTCGTTGTTTGCAGTGTTCCTATATGTTCACTACATGCCACTCTATACGCCTCCACCACACGAGCACATGCCCCAAAAGTAGAACGACGAATTAAGTCTGAACTCGCTTGTGCGCTAGGGGGAGACTTTCCGTCCACCAAAAGTAAATCATAGGCTTTGGAATGTATTATTGGATCAGGACAATATGCTTTTTCTCCATCCCATGGATGAGCTTTCCCGTCCTCTGTCACATCAAGCTTTTTCTTTTTGTCTTTTATAAAAACACTCCACGAACGCTCAATAACACTCGGGTCTGCAAGACGGCAGGCTACTGCTTTGTCCTTCAAATCAGCCTTATTACGAACTTGCCTATCTTCGTCAAAACAAAGAAGGAGAAATGCTGATGGAGTACTTGTAACAAAGGATTTTTTTGTTTCGTCATATTTTACCTTGCGTGGATCCACCAAATCACATTCTCCTTCTTTCATAATATCTTCTCCTTCCACTGTGCACTTTAATTTATTCTCCTTCGAACAAGCTATAGACGCTGGTTTATTAAACTCAACTTTAAAATTTGCTATTTCGTCTGGTCCGCGTTTTAGTCCATCTTTTGGAGAATACCACATCAAATCTGGTAGTATCGGTTTCCCCTCTCCTTCTGCTGCTACCAGCATAGGAAAGGCGAGTAATACCCCCAACGTCATCACTCCCATATACCGCCAGAATCGTGTACGCATTAGGGTTGAATGAAAAAAGAATCTGCCCAACTCATACGTTTTCCTGTTCGATATCGAGAAACAGATGCTGTGTCATATTGTCCATATGACACCGTATTTGTGACGAAGAGATCGGACAAGAAAATCATGAGGTGGATATAGTATTATTTTTTTATGACACCCTTAGAGTGAGAACTCGTAAATCTTGTCCGCAGTCACGATGTTGATTTTCTGTCCAGACGGATCAATGCTGAAGTCACGTGCACCAGAAAGTCCGAAGAGCACTTGTTTTTTGTAGGTTGCAAATCGGTCTCCTTTTGTGAAGACGAGAACTCTCGCATTATCCGGATCAAGAACATATATGTAATCATGTTCATCCGTGGTAAAGATTTTTAGATTTTTCCCCGTAAAAGGAATACTCGGAATGTTTCTGAATGAGAAATCTTGTTTTTCTCCACGGAATATTTTTTGAAGTGTTCCATCGTCAGACAATATATAAATAGCTCCATCGATAGCGAAATCTATTGCGCGAGCCAAATCTGCTCCTTTGTTATATGGCGTAGCGGCAGTATATCCACTTCTCTGTCGCTCGTATTTCCAAATCTGATTTTCTACTGGATCAAGAATATAGGCGTATTTGTTGTATGCCTGAATTGCTATTCCGTTTTTCCATGTAGCATCAACCGTAGACATTGGCGTTACGACCCCACTTCCAAATTCTACAATCTGTGGTGAGTCTGTATAGAACAGTAATATGCTTTGATTTGGTCGTGCTGCGGCAGAAACAACATTTGTTTTTTCTGAGACAGATATCCCTTTTTCTACAATATTTCGAACTGTTTTATGTACCGTATGCAGATCATATGCAAAAAGATTTCCTCGCAAGTCGAGCAATCCTCGCGCCTCTATTTTGTCATTCTGGGTCGCCAGGTCTGCCAACAATTGTGGTTGTACTTTTTTGGCGTTCTCTACCTGGAGCTGTTTTTCTTGTACATCAGCCAAAATGAATTGTGCGTCAGATCTGTAGTCTTTTGATTTTGAACTCAAAACGGTCTGTGCTGCCTTCTGTGCCTGTGTCAAAAGTTCTGCGGCTGATGCGCGATCCCCTTGAACGAGGAATGTGTCGGCCTGTTGTAATGCTTCACGGGCAATGCTTAATTGTTCGCGTAGCTGCGATGTCTCTTGTGTTTCAAAGCTCGTAATAAAACGAAACCCTAATACCAAAACTAAAATCGCAAAAACTCCTCCCGCAGCTAACTTCAGTTGTCGCGGTGATAATTGAGATATTTTTCTTCGAAATTCTCCCATCTTGAGAACAAAAGCGCTCGGCTCTCTTGGCTCCTGAGGAACATATTCTTCTTCAAAATCATCCTCTACTCCTGGCTCCTCAACCTCCTCTTGTTCTGCAAAAAGTTCTTCTTGGTCCTGTGCTTCCGAAACAGTCATCACTGACTCCTCTTCTTCAGTAACCTCTTCTTCAAAGAGTTCTTTCGGCATAGCTTCTGTCTCTTCTGTTTTGGCTACCACTGAATCACTCTGTGGTGTAGAAATCTTTGAAACCATTTTTGAAAGAAATCCCGCTGCTCCTGAAGATGATTTTTTACCAATCCCCAGAACGGTTATCAATAAATCTTCTGATGATTTTTTTGTTAATTCCTGTCGTAGCGCAGAAACTGCATCGTCAAAATTCTCACGAGACAAGATCTCTCCTACTTGAGCCGTTGGTAATGATCCCCCTGGATCGAGATTACTAATTAAGACCACGTCGTCTACAGATACTTGTCCGCTCAAAAGATTGTTAAACAATTCCGAACCACTAACTTCTTCTGTAATTCGTGACACCGCTTCTCCGCGAATAAGACTTGATTGTGCTTGTCCAGAAGTAGAAACATACAATGACTGAAAATCAAAGAACGATACCACTATATCTGGTGTCTCTCCCCGAAGGATTCCCAATTTTTGTGCCTGTCCGTTGGCTGCCTTCAATGCGTCTTCGAATCGATCTCCCGCATCTCCACGAGCATCAAATTTTAATGCATCCACAATAGAGCCAAAAATCGTTTCGGCAGAAACTCTCGCTGTCTCCGCTCCCATCGGGAACTTCGCCAAAAAGTATACTTCTTGTCCTTCTCCCAGATGTTCATGAAAAGCAAAAGCTGTATTAGTCCCGTCTGGATGTGTTTCGAAAGTGTGCACTGCAAATGACATTATTTGAAAATTAATTCTAATCTATATCATTTTGGCACAGTTTTTGAGAAACACAAAAAAAGTTCGAGGAATATCTCTCTGCTTCGAGACCGGTCTCGATTTCCAAAGAACATAAAAAAAGCACCGGGGTTATAAAACCTCGGTGCTCAAATCCTGAACGCAATCATTTGATTACAAGCGCATTTACCAATCACTTATTACCAAAATGTTCAGAATTTAGAATCCTCCACCTTATAATTGGTGAAGGGGCAGACAAGAAGAAGGGAAATTATCTTTTCAACACCTTGTGGGTCGTGAGTATCCCCTGAGAATAAATTCTAAGGAAGTACATCCCTGAAGGAAGATCGTTCAAATTAAGTTGAACAGATTTCTCAAGATTTTCATCATAAAAAACTTCTTCTCCAAGCACGTTTACAATGCTTACTTTTTCAATGTTGTTTTCTGTTTCGATAAATAAATTTTGGACAACCGGATTTGGATAAACTTTTTCGATGAAATTCTTTTCTTTAATACCAACCGATGACAATTCCACTGAAATATAATCCCCTTTTATTTCAGTATTGGACAAAGGATCTTCATCCGTAACCGTCAACATTACTGTGTAATTCCCCACTGAATCATATAAATGACTGGGGTGTTGCACATTTGAAGTGGTTCCATCTCCGAAATCCCATTCCCATGAAATAATGTTTTTTATTCCAATCGCCATCGATTCATCTGTAAATTGAACGAATACCGAATCAGTCCCCGAAAGAGGATTTGCAGAAAATGCAGGTATGGGATAATAATTTCCTACCTGAGTAATTTTAAATACAGCCATTGCTGCGGGCTGGTTGCTCGAAAAAGAAATATCATCAGACCGTGATGTTTGATATGGGTTTTCTAAGTAAGTAAGAGTAACCCATCCTGGAGCAATAAATGATGCTGGGGAAACTGACGTCCACGCTCCAGGGGATGCTCCAACATTCACAAGCGTCCCGGGGAGAGTGCAATTTACGTAAATATCAACTTTTCCTGACAAAGCCCCCTTCGTGGCAGTGTTCGGGGAAACCGTAATAAATTGAGCTATGCTCGTTCCTGTGGTCAAAACTATCAATAAGATACTGACCATTACTTTTTTTAGTGTTTTCATACTTTTTTTTTATTAATTATTATTAATTTTATTGATTTCTAAGGTATCGAATGAAACGAGAGAGCTCATGCTCCCTGAATCAGACGACTCAACTCTCTTGGTGCAAAAGATGCTCAGTTGTCTGATCCGGGAGGATTTTTTCTAAATTCTGAATACGTCAAAGAACGCTCTTGATGATCTTGACTACAAGTAATCAAAAGACGATGTGGTAATACATTTAAATGCGATAAGTGTCAAGGGGTTCCCCGAGTTCGAACTTGGCATAAAAAAAAGAAGCGCTCGGGATAGTCCCGAGCGCCATTCTAAATTCCAACGTAATTCATTTAACACCTTCTACCTCATGGTATCGCTGTCAAAATGTCAGAATTTAGAATTCTCCACCTTATAATTGGTGAAGGAGTAATCACATAAACAAAAAATCTATCGCTTCACTACTTTTCTTGTAATGAATATTCCGTCTGTAGTTTGAACTTTGACGAAATACAATCCCGTTGGGAGTCCGCTCAAATCAATCTGAGTAGTTTCCTGAAGATCTTCTAAATGAAAAACTTCACTTCCGGTAATATTCATAATACTCACTCTTTCGAGTCTTTCCTGAGTATTGATGAAAATATTTCCTGAAGTCGGATTTGGATAAATCTTAATATTATGTGAAATATTTGCTTCCCCTATTCCCACTGTCACCGCCACAAACATTGTGTCGGTGTCTTCACAACCTGTAATAGTATCGATCACGGTGAGTGAGAAATAATATCCATTTGTCGTTGGGAACGGTCCTGCATTCGGGTTCAGTATTGTTGGATCGTCTATTGGGATTGAGTTGCTCACTTCTTCCCATAGAATCGTCACATCTCCACTTCCTCCGATGTAAGAACCATCAAGCTGAAGGCTTTGTCCGATTTCAAGATTCATATCGAAACCAGCATCTGTTGTGATCTCATCATATACTGTCACGGTAACATCTTGTGTATCTGTACTCATTCCATCGTTCACCTCACATATATATGTAGTGGTTGCCGTTGGAGTATCTACTGGATTTTCTAATGTTGAAGTAAATCCTGCAGGGTTAGATGTCCATGAATAGGTATAATTTCCAGTTCCTCCGTAAGGATTCGCTGAAAGTTGAACCTGTGTGTTTCCACACGTTGCGTCTGGATTCGCTTCTGGAATAATTCCAAGTGGTCCGAAAACATTAATAAAAACATCATCCGTACTCACACAAGCATTTCCATCAGTAACTTCCAAAACAAAAGTCTGAGAAGTCGTCAATGCAACTGTCACTGTCTGCGAATCCGTTGGATCAACAACCATACTGGCTGGTGTCCACGAGTAAGCATATGTTCCATCGCCTCCGGTAGCACTTCCGTCTAAGGTTGTACTTGTACCATAAGCAATAGATTGATCTGTACCAGCGTTTGCGATAGGTATTTCATTTACTATTACAGAAAATGAAGTTGAACCCACGCATCCATTGGTATTGGTCACAGCAAGCAATACGTTGCCTGAATCTAACCAATTGACCACGAGCGTTCCCGTTCCCTGTCCTGATAGAATCATTCCCGCCGAAGAGGGAACAATAGACCAAGTATAAGAACTGAAACTTCCTGTGGTATAGGTTCCATCTGTGTTTTCACAGAGTTCATTAACTCCCGTAATTACTGGCGTTGGCAAGGGATTCACCACGACGATTACATCATCAAACCCTTCGCATCCATTGGCATTCGTCACAGTTACTGAATAAGTTCCTGCGATTAGAACCGGAAGGGTTTGTGTAGTTGCTCCTGTACTCCATAAATATGAACTACCTGCACCCGCATACAATGTTCCAGTCAATCCATCACAAATGACGGTATCTCCTGTAATTGTTGCAATTGGTAAGGGATTCACCACGACGATTACATCATCAAACCCTTCGCATCCATTGGCATTCGTAACAGTTACTAAATACGTAGCTGCTACCGAAACCGGAAGAGTCTGTGTAGTTGCTCCAGTATTCCATAAATATGAACTACCTGCACCCGCATACAATGTTCCAGTCAATCCATCACAAATGACGGTATCTCCTGTAATTGTTGCAATTGGTAAGGGATTCACCACGACGATTACATCATCAAAACCTTCACATCCATTGGCATTCGTAACAGTTACTAAATACGTATCTGCTATCGAAACCGGAAGGATCTGTGTCGTTGCTCCTGTGTTCCATAAATATGAACTACCTGCACCCGCATACAATGTTCCAGTCAATCCATCACAAATGACGGTATCTCCTGTAATTGTTGCAATTGGCAAAGGATTCACCACGACGATTACATCATCAAAACCTTCACAGCCATCACTATTTGTTACGATTACAGAGTAAGTCCCTGCAGTTGTGACAACGATGGTTTGTGTAGTTGCTCCAGTGTTCCATAAATATGAACCACCTGCACCTGCGGCCAACACGGTTGATTCTCCATCACAAAATGAAAGATCTCCCGTAATTACTGGCATTGGCAAAGGATTCAACGTTACTGTTACTGTATCTGAGTTAACCGATCCAACAACGCTGGTGAGTTCACAGAAGTAATCTCCGTTATCTGCCAAAACGGCAGGGGAGAACCACAAAATTGAATTTGTCGCTCCAGAGATTGCGCTACTACCACGATACCATTGATATGTATCCGCGTCTGTTGCCGTAATTTCGACAAACAGAGAAGCGTCTACGCATCCTTCTGTATTTAGTGGTTGCGTCACAATGGTCGGCAACACGGGTGGACTACAATCATATCTTGTAATCCCACGTTTGTCTGGTGGCAAAAAAACTGTAGGAGGGCCAAAGTCTAAATCTACTGAAGAGACTGTGGTTTGTATTGCTACAAACAACTCTTCACTTGATTCGATACTTCTAACTCCTAATGTTGTTGCACCTGATACTTGATAATCATTAACCGATGTTGGATTCGAAGATGAATCAAATGAAAGCAACGCATTGCCTCCATTTAATAAAAACTGACTCAAGTCTTCGTCATCATAAAACAAAGTGTCATTGTATTGCACCTCACACCATCCTTCTCCATTCATTATGCTAACAATGTTAACCCCAATGTCTAAATCTGAAGAAACAAGTACTCCCATAGAAGTAAAGGTTCCTGTGGCAAAGTTCATCCAACAAACAACTGCATTATGTTGATTTCCACCAAGTGTCGATACCGCAACGCGAAGTGTTCCGTCTGTATCCCATCCTCGAAAATTTGAGTTTGGCACGACTTCGCAATTAATGAATACCCTATCTCCATCTAATGCAAGATGAAATGACTGATCTTCTGGATTTCCAGAGCCTATTTTAAAGACTCCTTCACAAGTTGAACCATCATATTTGGCCACAAAGTAATCATGTTGTCCTGCAGGCGTTATCGCATATGTACCACCAAAGGAACAACTTGCTCCCTTGAAGTATCCACCAACAATATCTGCTCCCGTTGAGTCTACTTCAATTGTAAAAGCATTACACCAATTCTGCGAACCCCAAGGCACACCTATTTCGTGTCCAGAAACAAATTGTCCTGCGGAATCAACCACGAGAACTAATGCGTTCGTAGAACCTCCAAGGCTAACCATTCCCGTGGAAACATTATTAACATATAATGTTCCCTTAAAGTTTCCTGCCATATGGATATTTCCATTTGAGGTTACTTCAAGGTCGAGAACAGATGGTCCAACCGTTGCCTGAATCAATACGTGTGATTGATACACTCCGCTTGATGAATACTTAATAACGGCTACTTCAGCAATTCCCATTGGGGAATAGGTAATACCGTTGATAACAAGGTCGTCTTGAAATTGAACGGCAAAATAAGCGGCTCCACTGTCATCAAATCCCACTGCACTAGGCACTAAGAGGTTTGTTGGTGTCGCCGTAAGCTGCTGGGCAAATAAGGGTGTTCCGTCAATACTCGTCACTAGTAACGCATTATTCCATGCCGACACTGTTGTGCCTGCATAGGTAAAAGATGTCCATGAATACCCAATTGTCGCAGTATTTCCGTTTGTTTCATTTAGGGCAAACCATGTACCCGTTGGCATTAAATTAGACAATTTTGGCATTTCTGCATTGTCTATGTAATTCTGGGCAAAGCCCATTCCTGCATTTGCTACTATCAATATGATAGCTACAAATAATGTTACTAAATTTTTCATATTTTTCTCTTTCTTTATTTTTTGATTACTAAATTATTTTTGATTATTCGTTGATAGAGGAGAGGAAAGTCCCCCGAATCAGACGACTCAACTCCCTCAACACAAGAAAGAGCTCAGCTGTCTGATCCGGGGAAGAACTCCCCCTACCCCCCTCTTTGACAAAAGAGGGGGAATCTCCCTCCCTTTATTCAAAGGGAGGGGCGGGGAGGGTTCTATAATTTTTTTCTAAATTCTGAATACGTCAAAGAACGCTCTTGACAATCTTGATTAAAAGTATTCAAGAGACATGGAGAAAGTACACCGAAACCCGCGTTTTGTCAAACGAAAGGTGCCAAAAGGAAATCAAAAAAACTTTTCCACGCCCCTTTTCCTTTCCTTCTGTCATACCCGACCCCGCCTTATCATCCCAGACTCATCATTGTCGGGACACTCATTGTCATCCCGGACTTGATCCGGGATCTTCTCTTCCCCCCCCCCATTGTTATAAAAATATATATAAGAAGACTCTGCCACTGAATTCGATAAAAAAAATTTGGTTTTTCTCTCAATACGTGAAAAAATAAATATTGATAATTTTTCTCACACAAATACCCATGAAAAAAGCTTTGCTTCTCGGTCTCGGAATACTCCTTGTTAGCAATGTTTTTGCTACTCAGCACGATAATCCCATTAGTAATATCGGAGTTGAAGTCAAAACGTTCGAAGATACGGTAGACAGTGATGAATTTAATGTACTCTCTTCTGTCGCAAATCTATTTCTTGGAACCCTTTATAACAATACTACTAGTCCAATGACTATGAAGATTCTTCGGTCATTTGATGCCCCCGAATTATGTATAGCGGGTGACTGTAAAACGGCTTGGCCTACGGGGGGAACGGGAGGAATTACTATTACTCCAGAAACATGTGGTGCTAATGAACAACTCCATGCGGTAGACGCAGATGGAAAATTTACTTGTGCTCCTGATGCAACTGGAACGGGTTCAGGTGTCACTGCAAAGACATGTGATGCTGATGAACAACTCCATGCGGTAGACACAAATGGAAACTTTACTTGTGCTCCTGATGCAACTGGAGGAGGGCCAGGAGGACCGGCCGTAAACTTCATGGAATGTCAGGGAACCGATAAACTATCGGGCTTTGATGATGCTACTGGATTTTTTACCTGTGCTACTGATGAGACAGCTGTCCCTGGTGCTGGTGACGATCTCGGAAATCATAAGGCTACCGGCGTTTTAACTACTTGGGATATTCTTCCAGACATGAATGACAGTACTCCAATGGGAGGAGCCTCCGGTGGCGGTGGACCGTCTATTGTTTCTAAAATGGATATTGGGAGTTCTACTCAATATTTCAGCAATCTTTATGTGGAAGATATGCACCTAGGGGATGATTCTTTATGGATGGGAGCCGGAGATGATAAATTTAAGGTACTAACAAGTGACCCTGGAGTAAGAATGAATCTCTTTGCAGATGAGGAGCAAGAGATGTCCATCCAAACAAAAGGAGCTGACCTAAGAATGGAACTAGTAAATCCCGGTATTCAGATCCCAGACAAAAACATAGTTATTCTGAATGAGTCCGCAAATGGAAAAATCATTCTTGACTCAAAAGTTGCCCTAGGGGGAGCTCCAGAGATTCTTTTTGATTCTCCTACTGTCACGGCGACTGGTGCCCTTGGGGTAGCTGAGAAAGTTACGGCAAAAAACGTTCAGGTGTTAAATAACATTATGGCCTCTGGTCAAATTACGTCGCTGGCTACCATCAGTGCTGCGGCTAACATTACGTACGGGGGGAAATTGATTCATTCGGGAGTCGATGTATACGGTGTTCCAAACGGTGACGCCTGTGACGGTGGTGATGCTGTGATCGGTTTTACAGACGGGGTCTTTACTTGTGGGACAGTCTCGGGTAGTACGGGTGGAACTTCTTTATGGACAGAGAAGTCACCTAATACAGGTATATATATGGGACTTAATCCTGATCTTACTCTTGAGTCTGCAAGTAATCTGAATCTACAAATTCCATCAAGCGGAACTGCTGGCTCGAACATTAATATCACAAATGCTGCGAACGATGGAAAAATTGTTTTGGGAGCGCCGGCCAACACCCTAAACGGGATTACTCTTGATACTCCTATTGTCCTGGCGACTGGTGCAATCCAGGCGACTAGTAACATCGTTACAGGAGGTAACTTCAAATCGATGGGTGACCTTCTCTTGGGTAATGCAACTACTGGTTCTCTTGGTAATAGTAACGTTAGGTACTGGGGAGATTTGATTCGTAACAGTGTCCCCGTATACGCTGTTGAAAACCAAGACTGTGCGGGCAAGGCTATGACCGCAGTTACGGAAGGAGTCTTTACTTGTGACCCTGTCGTTTGTGATGACCTGGAATACTCCCAATGTGCAATACATATAACTACAAATCCCGTGGGCTTTGGTCTTGATCTCATGTGGTTTGATTCTTGTGGAAATATGACAACGGAAAAAGAAGACTGTGGAGATCTTGGATGTCTTATGGGCGAGGTCAACGGAGCTTGTTACACAGCCCCTGTTTGTACTAACTACGCCTCCTCCATGTGTTGGAATCTTGTACAAGCTGGCACAAATGACGTCCATTGGCTTGATTCTTGTGGCCAACCTCAGGGGCTGAAAGAAGACTGTGGAACTAATGGATGTACAGATGGCCCTAACGGAACCGCATCTTGTAATACCCCTCCCGTTTGTGATGAAAACGCATACCACCAATGTGACGCGGATGGTCATCTTTATTGGTATGACTCTTGTAATAACAAAGGCGACATGAAATTAGCCTGTGCAGATGGATGTACTGGAAGTACGGGTACAACTGACTCTCTGGCAATCTGTAATGACCCCGGTCCATACGAATGGGATACCGGACCATGGGGGCCCTGTGGCGAAAAATACAGAGTTGAAGACGTTTTTGTTTCACTTGGAATAGATACTCAGGAGATAGATAATATGCTCTTGTACTACACTTCAGGAGATGGATCAAGTCTCGAAACGGCACCAGATGAAATAGCAAGCCTAAATGCCCTTCAAGGAGTGATAGCAACCGACGCTAAAAAATTATACCAAGTAATGTATGAGGCGGCTTCAGTAACAAAAGTACTAACATATTCCTCACAAGAGGCCGACTTAAATAGTGACGGAACATTGTCGGCAGCAACTGGATCACAAGCCTTTACCCAAAAAGCTCAGAAACAAATACCCTTGCAGCTACGAGACGTATTCTGTATAAACAAATATGGAGCCAAGACAGCCGCTGCGTTCTGTAAAGATGAAGGTACGAAGCCTGAATCATCAGAGGATTGTACTATTACGCCCACCACCTACGAGTGGTCTGTTGGGCCATGGAGTGCCTGCGGATCTCTTTCGTCCGCAATTGCAACAAAAAATAATGAGGAAGTGATGAAGGATCTTGCCTCAGTCGCAGTCAGCCATTTGGGCGTTGCTGTGGCGGCGGCGGCGGCGATAGAAGCTCCAGACGGAACACCAACAATTACGGGGGCTCCTACGCCTCCAGCAAGTCTTGGGGCTCCCACTTACTACCAGCTTCTAAAACAAATACACTTGCTGTGGTTGGCGCAGCAGCAGGGAGATAAGGCGACTGTTGTTGATCTATCTACTACTAATGGTGGTGGTACTGGCGGTGGGTATACGTATCCTTCGTCTAACGACTTTAACACTGACTTTGCTGATTATGTAGCTACGGATGGGACCGTTTTACCAGAAGCTAACAAATCTGTTCTTCCATATCAGACTCGTGACGTACTTTGTGGGGCCAAATCAGGAACGGCAATGAGTGAAGATTTTTGTCTCAACCTAAAACCATTTACCACTCGAACATGTGCACCCGTGAAAACAAATATTGAATGGATGATTGGTGGATGGAGTGCTTGTAGCGGACCTACTGACACAAGAACTCGATCTGTAGTTTGTTCATGGTGTACAGAAGAGCTGTGTGTAATTGGAGGCGAGGGTGAGAATGCAGATGATGCGATCTGTCCTACCCCAAAACCAGCCGATTCAGAGGTCTGTAATGGCTTCGTGGTGACTCCACCGGGGAATGAAAGCCCCTTTGTCAATGGTATGAACTTTGGGACAACTCAGGTAACCATTCAGGACACGATTCTCGATCTCGCTACCCAGGTTACCAACCTCAGCGGCACGGTTAACACCCTGCAAACCACAATAAATAACATGGGAAGTAGTACTTCTACACCGTAAATAAAACTCGCGAGTAAAAAAGAATTTAGCAAGTATCATAAAAAACTACCTCTCCGGGGGTAGTTTTTTTATATGAAATAACGCCCCCTAGCCCCCTCTTACATTAAGAGGGGGGATACAAGCGGTTTTTTTATTTCCTCCAACACGACATCCATATTTTTAAGAACTTCTTCATTTTTAAACCGTAACACAATAATATCCTGTGCTTCTAAAAATTTTGTCCTTCCTTCATCATTCAATTTCACATTCTCTTCTTCATGGTGTTTTCCATCTAATTCAATTGCTACTCGGACGCTGGGACAATAAAAATCTAAAATATAATTTCGGACGCTATATTGTCGATAAAACTTAACCCCTAATTTGTTTTTCCGTAAAGATTGCCACAAACAATTCTCCACCAACGTTTCTCTTTTTCGAAGCTCTTTTCTTCTTTCTCGTAATATTTGAACATTATATCCTTGCTCCATGCTCAAGAGTCTATAAAAATAAATCGTAAAACAACAGTGTGCACTTTAACTGTTTCTTAATCTTCTCTCCCCCTCTTGGTGTAAGAGGGGGACAAAGACGAGACCAAATGACCAGGGGGCGTTACAAAAAACGCATCTTCAATATTTGTAGTTTGCAGTTTGCAGATTAGAGCGAAGCGATTGGATTGCGGATCTGGTCCACAATGACAAGGTGTTTCTTTCAAAGACTATTTTCTTAATCTTCTCTCCCCCTCTTGATGTAAGAGGGGGACAAAGACGAGACCAAATGACCAGGGGGCGTTACAAAAAACACATCTTCCATATTTGTCGTCTGCAATTTGTAGATTAGGGCGTTACCTCTCTGTATCCTTATATTCCAAAAAAATTAGCATTTTGTTCCAATACATGAAAAAATAAGTATTGAAAAACATCTCATACACACATCCATGAAAAAATATTTCCTCTTCGGTCTCGGCCTTCTTCTTACTGGAAGCGTACTTGCCGCAACAGTCTCTACTGTTACTATTGTCGAGAAAGACCCTGGAGACCCTGTTTCGAACGAGGAATTTAATGCTATTACTACGGGAATAAATGCTCTTACGGATATGTTTGATTCCTCTACTTCCGATGCTGCTGGTATTGCCTTTCCAAAAAACCTAGAAATAAAGGATCTCATGACAATGGAAATCGTTCCCAGTCAAAATAATTCCTACTCTCTTGGGAGTACCACCGCGAGGTTTAAAGATCTTTATGTACAGAAGATTGATACGCATGAAATATGTCTCAATAATCAATGTGAAACCAGCTGGGATAGTGGAGGAGGAACAATTGATCAAGAATGTTCTACCGGCAAAGTAGTAAAAGGAATTGCCTCGGGAACTTTTGAATGTATTACTCCTGATTCTGGAGAAGATAATCTTGGTAATCATACCGCTACCGCTGATTTAACTTCTTTCAGTATTATCCCCGACATGACCGGGGCAACAGAATTAGTAACTGGAGACGGAAGCTTTCTTGTGTCTCAGAGAGACCTAGGAAGCCCTATTCAATGGTTCAGAAATCTTTATGTGAAAGACGTTAACATGACGGGACATACCCTTTACATGGATGGTGCAGCTGTTCTTCAGAGTGATCCCGCCTTAGGGCTTCGATTCACCGCTGATGATGGCCAGGACATGAGTCTGAAATCAAAAAATCACTTAAATATACTAATTCCTACAACGGGAAGCAATAGCTCAAATATTAATATTATTAATGAGGCCAAAGGTGGAAAAATTCTATTAGAGGCAGCAACCATAGATGTTGGATTAGATCCAGAGATTGTCCTTGATTCTCCTGTTGTCACTACGACTGGTGACCTTGAGATTACTGGTGATATTAACTTCACTGGTGGTTTGTACCAAAACGAAGTGCTTTTCGAAGGAGGAGGATCTGGAATCGTCGATCACAGCTGTGATATTGGCGAGGTTGTGACCGGAATCGCTGGAGGAACCTTTATTTGTACTGGCGAACCTTTTTGTGAAGACCTTGAATACCACCAATGTGTAGGAGGTGATCTCTATTGGTTTGATTCTTGTGATGTACAAGGCATCATAAAAGAAACCTGTTCCGACGGATGTACCGAGGCAGAGCAAGACGGAATATGTTCCGCCCCGTGTGATGACTTTGAATACCACCAATGTGTAGGAGGTAATCTCTATTGGTTTGATTCTTGTGATGTACAAAGCACCATAAAAGAAACCTGTTCCGGCGGATGTACCGAGGCAGAGCAAGACGGAGCATGTTTCACTCCAGAAGACCCGAACGCTCCATATACATTTGAAAGCGGTGAATGGGGACCCTGTGGTGAAGAATACCAAATTGAATATGCTTATGAAAAAACCGAAAGAGCTCTCAAAAGTGTAGCTGCGATGAAAGAGTACTATGTTAGTGGAGATGGAGTAGGTCGCCCTGAAGCTACTGATTCTGTAACAAGCCTGGGTGATATTGAGGATGAATTGAATGCCGCTGCTAACAAAATTGTGGACGAGAAGATTAAAGCATATGAGGTAACAAAGAAAACAGATTATACGACACAAGAAGACTCAAATGATGATGGCCTGTTACTCTGGGACACAAGTGATGAGTCCGACGTCCATTCCTTCAAGGCAAAGAAAAAAACAGCTATACAAACGCGAGACATTTTCTGTGCAAACAAATTCGGAATTCGAACAGAAGATGCGTACTGTAAAGATGCTACGAATCCATTTCCTAGCGAAGGAGCCGTACGATCATGTAATCCTTCTGCTCCTGGCACCTACGGTTGGTCTGTGGGCTCATGGAGTGAATGCGGATCTCTACCGAATATTGTGAAAACTAAAAATGATATTAATGCATATAATAATCTAGCAACCACGGCAGAAACTTCTTTAACCACTGCCTTGTCAATAATACAGGCTGAGATTGGATCCGTTCCGACTTCTGTTCCGACAAGTGCTCAAGTCAATTTGGCTACTTCTTCGACAGCGCGTAAAATACTGTTAAATAAAGCGAAGTATATGGCCCTCAATGAAGACAAGATAACCGCTGTGGCACGAAAAGTGGCACCCGCTGATTCCGATTCTGCATATCCAGCTTTTTCAACTTTCACAACAGATCTTGATACTTTTGTAGACAGCACCAATGGATCCGTTAAGGAAAAGGCTCAAAAAGAGAAACTTGGATTCCAGACGCGTGAAATCTTTTGTGTGGCTGACATAGGAACCTTCCTGAGTGAAGACTTTTGTCTCGACAAAAAACCCGTCGTATACCGAAATTGTCAGGTAGCGCCAACTATACTGAAACAGAAATGGATTATTGATGGATGGAGTGCTTCGTGCAATGGAGAGCCTTCGACAAAAACTCGATCTGTTCGTTGTACATGGTGCACGGCAGATCTATGTGTAGTTGGAGATGAGGGAGATCCCACAGATAATGCCGTCTGTACTGGTGCCTCTCTTCCCATTCCAGCTACTTCTAAAATTTGTAACATATTTGACGAAGCTGATGTTGGAACTGAAATCACTATTCTTGAGGATGTGGTCTCTAATAGCGTTACTATTTCAGATATAAATAGTACTCTTAGTGCCACTACTGCCACTGCTGATGCTGCTGATGCTAAGGCTGATATTGCTACTGCTGCTGCTGTTACTGCTTCTACCAAGGCTGATGCTGCTGACGCTAAGGCGGTTACTGCTTCTACCACTGCTGTTACTGCTGATGCTAAGGCTGATGCTGCTACTGCCACTGCTGATGTTGCTGACGCTAGGGCGGTTACTGCTTCTACTCAGGCTACTGCTGCTATACGTGATGCTGCTGATGCTGATGCTGTCGCTACTGATGCCTTTAGCGGAGCCGATCAACTAATTCAGTTTCTTATAGATGGAACAGCGTGTGGCGGTGATGATGATGTCTACACATTCCCTGCATCTTTTGCTCGACCATTGATCACTATCACTCCAAAAGACTGTCCTCCGTCAGTCACTGAAGGGTAAGTAATAATTTCTCAAACAAAAAAACTACTCCTTCGGGGGTAGTTTTTTTTAGGAGACCGGTCTCCGTAGTTTGTAGATTGTAGTTTGCAGATTGTAGTTTGAACCTTGACCTTTTCCCCAACCTCAGGCACCATCTGCGTCGATGATTTACAAAAACAAAACACGTCTCGCTTGGATTGGATGCATTGCCGTAGCAGTCATTATTCTGGCTGGATGCGGATGGATTTTTCGTGCAGAAATCCAGGAGATAAGTTCGAACTTGATGAACCCAGCTCCTAAACAAGTTCAGGCTCCGGTCGTTCCCCGTACAACTTCATACCTCGGACGTATTCGCGCTGCACAAAGTTTTTTGGAACAAGGACAAAATTCTCGTGCTGCCATAGAACTAACAGAGGCTATTTCCGAACGACCAAATATTCTACACCCCTATCTTTTACTTGGAGAAACGTATATCCGTGCTCGAGATTTTGAGAAAATAGAGGGGCTCATTACCGCCCTAGAACGAAAATTCCCGAGAGCTCCAGAAATTTCTGTTTTTCGTGCACGAGAACTCATTGCTCAGGAAGATTTCAGCGCAGCACAAGCTCTTCTCAAAAATGCCAACACCGAGATCCTTGATCCTTCAATGCAACTCTATCAAGCAATATTAGCTGCCCTACAAAACGATCATGAAACGGCTCAATCCCTTCTCACGGATCTACAAGACCTCCCCATCCGTGATCCATTAGTTTTGGGAACTGATGGAGTAACAGAAGTAGAAATGAAAAATGCCATTACTCCCGAAATAGCAGAAAAGGCAGCAGCTCTCCAGGAAGTCTATACGCAATTTGATAAATTTGCTGACGGAGAAGACCCACATCTTTTTGCGCTTCTTGCCAAAGCTCTCGCTGAAAATAATGAGCCAATATTAGCGCGATCGTTTGCTGATGTGGCTATCCGAGAAGATATCTCGTATGTAGATGCATGGATGCTTCGTGGATATGCTCATCTCTTATTAGACAATATTCCCTCCGCTCTCAAGGACCTCCGTCATGCGTACAAGCTCGATCCTGTTCGCCCTGAAGTAGAATATTTTCTTGCACTTGCACTTGAAAAAAATGGAGAAACAACGGAAGCCGCGTTGTTTTATGAAAGACTTCTCACACGAGATTTCCCTTATGAAACCGAAGTTCGTTGGAAACTCATTGATCTTCTCTCTGCTCAGCATGAAATGGATCGGGTTGTGGAATTGTACCAAGAACAGGCCCTCCTTGAGCCATCTCCTGTGAAATATATATCAGCTCTGCACACTCTTCTAAATGTTCTCAAGCGACCTGAAGATGCCCTAACCTTGACCGAGACGCTGCTCTCTGAGCAACCCGAAAACGTTCTTTCTCTCAACCTGCGCGCGTGGGCCCTCATTGAAACAGAACAATTCCCTGAAGCGAAAAATATATTAGAAAAGGCCGAAAAAATAAATCCTGAAAATCCTCGAACACAGCTCAATTTTGGATTACTAAATGAACGAGAAGAAAAACCCGTTGCTGCACGTGAATTTTATAAAAAATGTTATGAATTGGGACAAGGAAAGCCTTTTAATTCCGTAGTAGAACTTGCCGTTGAGCGATATAATGTTCTTTTGAATCTCGATGAAGCAGTCATCAATACTCTTCCTGCGGCTTCACCATAGTCGCTTCGCTCCAATCTTCCGTTTACAAATAAAGAATTATGTAGTTCCATATTTGTAGTTTGTAGTTTGTAGTTTGTAGATTTACTTAGAAATCCTCTCCCTAGAAAAAAGTGCAGAATTCGTTTGACATTTCTTGCTGAATCGTGAGAATCCGCACAAGAAAAATCTTCAAAAAAACCATGCCTGATTTCCTCTCCCAAGTACAAGAAACTGAGCAAAAAGCTGCTGTATTACTCGAGAAAGCTATTGCACGAAAACAAGGTGCTCTTCGTAAATATCGCACTGAGCTTATTGAGGAACAACAGAATGTAGAAGATAAATTTCAAGAAGAAACAAAGGACGTTCTTCGCGCTGCTCGAGCAACAGCACGTACTAACTACGAAGCACAAGTACAAACTGGATCTGGAGACGCAAAAAAGCTGGAAGTAGAACGTGGTGCTCTTACGGCAACGGTTCTTCCCGATGCAATGAAATTCTTTTTAGAAATCCTCTAAGAAATGGCAAAAGTATCTGTTCAAAAAATTCGAATTACTGGGCTACGAAAACACTATAAAGTGTTGATCCAAGAGCTCCACCGTCGCGGATTTATGGAGATTGATGAAAATGCTGATTTTGAAAAACACTCAACAGATGCTGCTGAATTAAGCCATTTTGATACTTTTGATTTAGCGCGTATTGATTTTGCGATTCGTTTTCTTGAGCCATACGCTCCAGAAAAAAGAAAACTCGAAAAAATGCTTACCGGAAACAAGGTTATTCTTTCTGAAAAAGATGCTCAAAAACGTTTTGAACACTTTTCTCCAAAAGCCGATGAGGTTATTTCTGAATGTGAAAAGATTGAGGAATTATTTGTACGAACAAAAAACGAATTAGCGCGTATTGAAAATGAAATTGAAATACTGAAACCCTTTCAGTCTATAAATATTCCCGTAGATACGTCGTTACAGACAGGAGACACTTCTTCGATGCTTGCAAGAGTTGCAGTGTCAAAAAAGAAGGATTTTCTTGAGCACCTTGCTCATTCTTCTCGACTCATTGATATTCGACTCTTTCACGAAGATAAGCGGCAGGTTTTCTTCCGTCTCACGTGGCACAAGTCACTGAAACATGAAGTTGATGCTGCTCTGCAGCAATTTGGTGGACGTGATATTGATCTTGCAAGTGATTTTGGAAAAAACTTTGCAGGAATGCTTCCTCGGGAAGTTTCAAAATCTCTCGTAAAAAAGACAAAAGAGCTCCAGGAAAAAGTTCAAGAAAAAGAAGAACGTCTTGCTGAGCTCGGAAAAAATTATGATGATTTGCGAATTGCTCATGATTTTCATTCATGGAGAAAGGCCAAAAACGAAACACAACAACGTGCATTACTCACTTCACACCTCTTTGCTTTCGAGGGATGGGTTCCTGAAGGAAAATTTGAAACAATGCGACACTGGACCCAGCAAGTCTTTGTTGGAGAGGTAACGATAGAAAAACTTGCTCCAGAAAAAGGAGAACGAGTTCCTTCTTTGATTCAAAATAAAGTAGGGATTTCGTCATTTGATTCTATGACAAAAATGTTCGGATCTCCTGCGGCCGATGATATTGATCCTACTCCAGTGGTAGCACCTTTCTTTGTGCTCTTCTTTGGGATTTGTTTATCTGATACGGGATATGGACTGATTCTTTCTCTTGCTGCTGCTTTCTTTTATTTCTTTGGAAAATTCTCAAAAGAAGCACGCGAGATGATTCTTATGGTTCTTCTTTGTGGGCTTTCTGCTGTAGCAGGAGGGATTCTTCTTGGAGGACACTTCGGAATGACAGCGGCTGAAGCTCCTGGGTTTTTGACAGCTATAAATGACGCCGGAGATATTGTCTTCCGTGGACAAGTATTGGATCCACTCAAAGGAAGCGGAACGATGACATTCTTGGTCTTCACTTTTGCGCTTGGATATTTTCAGGTTTTGGTAGGACTCGTCATGAGAATACTAAAAGGAATTACTAACAAAGACTGGGCATACGCCATCTGTGATGGATTTGGATGGCTATACACATTGATTATGATTGCTCTCTGGGCAGGTGCTGACCAGCTTGGATTAGACAAAGCTCTTATGCAATGGATGCTTCTCGGAGGAGCAGCCTTTCTTGTTCTTACCCTTGGACGGGCAAAGAAAAACATCTTCTTGAAGCTTGCTTTTGGAATTCTTGGGCTCTATGGAGCAATGGATTTCGTTTCAAACATTCTGAGTTATTCTCGTCTTATGGCGCTTGGTCTTGCTACCGGTATTATCGGGGCAGCAATGAACATGACGGCCCAAGTACTCGGAGATATGCTCCCAAGCGTTCTTGGTGTTCTCGTAATGGTTGCCTTTGTGTTATTTGGACATGCAATCAACTTCGGGTTGTCAGGACTCGGTGCATACGTACACTCTCTGCGTCTTCAGTTTATTGAATTCTTTGGACTTTTCTATGCCGGTGGAGGTCGATTATTTCGACCATTCGTACGGGCAAAAAAATACTTATTATTTCGTTCCTAAATCTCTTAATTTAACCCCTTGAAGAACATGGAAAATGTTGCAACAACCGCACTCGATACTGCATCCAGCATTAACTGGGGCTTGACATTGTCATCCCTCGGAGCGCTTATAGCAGTTGTACTTGGTGGTCTCGGATCATCACTTGGTATTCGTACCGCAGGTCAAAAAGCCGCTGGCGTTTTGGCTGAAAAACCAAACTTGTTTGGTTCTCTTATCGTTTTGACAGCTCTTCCTGGTTCACAGGGTATTTACGGATTGCTTATTGCGATCATGATTCTTTCTAACACTGGTGTTATGGGAGGAGAAATCGTAGAGATGACAACTCAGAACGGATTGAATTTCTTGCTTGCAGGAACAACAATCGGACTTCTTGGTCTTGCTTCTGCTGCATTGCAGTCAAAAGTAGTTGCTGCCGCTATGGGAGCATTGGCTCGAGATGAATCTGTTGCTGGTGGAGCAATCATCCTCTCAGTTCTTATTGAGACATACGCGATCTTCGGATTGTTGATCGCAATCTTCATCACATTGGCTGGATTGGTCTAAGTGATTCTTTTTCTGGGGTGGTGCAAACTCCCCTCCTTCTAAAAAATTGATACCATGGCATTGCAAGACATTTTGCAGAAAATCCTCGATGAAGCAGCTAACGAAGTTACGAAAATTGACGACGAGCTGACCGAGGAAAAGAAACAACTCAAAACTGAATTTGATCAGCAAACCGCTGTATCATTAGAAGAACTTTCTGAGAAAAAAGCTGAAGCTCTCGCCTCTATTAAAATAAAGACGAATGCTATGGCTCGACGTGATTCAAAGTCTCAGTTACAGCAGGCTCGTAGGACTGTTATTTCTCGAGCAATGAAGGATTTCCACGAAAAACTCGTGGCACTTCCTGATGCTGAATACGAAAAAATCATTGAGCCCCTTTTGGCTCATCTCTCAGGAGAAGGCACACTCTTCGTGCCAAAAGCTCGAGTAGAACTAACGAAAAAAGTAGCACCGAAAGGATTTACTGTAGAATCTTCTGAAGATATTTCAGGAGGATTTGTAGCAAAACTTTCTAGCTCTGAAGTAGATTGTTCTTTTCACAGCTTAGTCTTCTCTGAATACTGTAATGAAATTGAATCATTTTTTGCTCAAAAACTGAACCTGATCTAAAAATGACCAAAGAATTTTTGTTCCTCTGTGGCCGAATCCGAGCGTTAGAAGCGAAACTGCTTACTCATGCTCAGATTGATCGAATGATCGGTGCGAAATCACCGGAAGAATCTTTTCGTGTGCTTACGGAGTTACAATATGCTGAAATATTTGATGAGGCTACACGCCCACAAGATTTCTTCAAAATAATTCGTCGAGGACTTACTGAGACAAAAGAAATGATCACCAGCGGAACAGATAATGATCCTGCTTTTGAATTCATTTGGAAAGAATATGATCTCAGTAACATCAAACGAGCATTGAAATTAAAACTTCTTGATGAAGCTACCGAGCTCGGTGCTTTTTCTGAGAGTGATGGATTTGCCTTCTTGGGCTCCCTTTCTGCAGAAGAGATAGAAAAAGCTATCTTCCAAAATGAGGCAGGAATGTTGCCGGCAGAATACCAAGCGGCTCTCTCTGAAGCACAACAAGTGTTCGAAGAATCAAAATCCTTTCGTGCTATTGAGTTTATTCTTGATCGCGCACATTTTGATTTCTTAAAACGAGTCGCGGGAAGTCATCGTATGCCAATTCTAAAAGAGCTTCTCCGCTTGCGTGTAGATGCTACTAATTTGGACAGTGCGGCACGTTGCATTCTTATATGGGACACAACCCTTCCTGCTGAAGCAGTATTGCCACACGGGACTATTCCCGCAGAACTGCTTACTTCTATTGATTCTCTTGCGTCTTTAAAAAACGCCTTTAGAGCACATCCTTTCTTTACTCGATTCGAAGAGCTCCTTACAAAGGAATTAGCTCCTGAAGAATTATTGGTTCAGCTGGGAAGACAAATGCATAACTCCTCAATTGCGTGGCTATCCGAACGTGAGTCTGGAGACATTGGAACATTCGTTGTTCCGATGACATATTTCCAAAAACGAATTCGAAATGCTTCGCGTATTCGATTTGTTATGGCAGCTAAATTTTATGGAATTGAGCCAGAAAAAATTTATGAAACACTGAAACATTTTTAATATGGAAAACCAACTCAAGCTTGCGGTTGTTGGAATGGAAAGCTCTGTACTTTTATTTAGAGTTATTGGAGCCAATACGTTTGCCGTAACCAGTAACGAGGAAGCACGCGATATGATTGAGAAATTAGCAGCAGAAAACGCTGGTGATGAAGCTCAAACCCCAACCTACGCTATTATCTTCGTGGAAGAAGATTTTTATAAAAACTTACCCGCAGATTTGCTTGATAAGTTTGCCAAAAAACCGCTCCCTGCGGTAATTCCTACGCCGTCACCGAGTGTTGACGAAAAAAGTTTTTCCGTAAAACGGCTCTCTTCTATTGTTGAACGAGCTATTGGAAGCGACATTTTTAATAACTAATTTTCCCCCTCCTTTTCCTAGAAACATGAGTGAAAAAAATCCCATTATCGTAAAAGTCTCCGGCCCACTTGTTGTGGCAGACAACATGCACTCTGCAAAAATGTACGAGGTTGTCCGTGTTGGAGATGAAGGCCTCGTTGGTGAGGTTATCCGTCTTGAAGACGGGAAAGCATCTATTCAGGTGTATGAAGAAACAGCTGGTGTTGGACCAGGAGAACCAGTGGTTTGTACTGGGAAAACTCTTTCTGTTGAACTTGGACCCGGATTGCTCCAGTCTATTTATGATGGAGTGCAACGACCACTAAAAGTGCTCGAAGAGAAATCTGGACACTTCTTGGCTCGTGGTATCGATGCAGATGGACTAGATCATAATAAAAAATGGGACTTTGTTCCTACTGTTTCAGCAGGAGATACTGTGGGTGAGGGAGATGTTCTTGGGACAGTTCAAGAAACATCACTTATTCTTCATAAAATTATGGTTCCCGTGGGAATCAAAAATGCAAAAGTTGAAAAAGTCGAGTCAGGACATCACACCGTTCTCGATATTATTGCAGTATTGACAACTGAGGACGGAAAAAAGAGGGATATCGAAATGCGTCAATATTGGCCTATTCGTATCCCGCGAAAAATGATAAAAAAACGACTTCCCGATACATTGTTGAAAACAGGGGGTCGTTCTGTAGATATGTTTTTTCCTCTTGTTCACGGAGGAGCAGCATGTATTCCTGGACCATTCGGATCAGGGAAAACGGTTACACAACAAACTTTGGCAAAATATTGTGACGCGCAAGTTATCGTATATATCGGATGTGGAGAACGTGGAAACGAAATGACGGAGGTATTGAATGAGTTCCCAGAACTTATCGATCCAAACTCAGGAGAACCATTGATGCGTCGAACAGTAATGATCGCCAACACATCAAATATGCCGGTTGCTGCTCGTGAAGCGTCAGTATATACCGGAATTACAATTGCTGAGTATTACCGAGACATGGGATACAACGTAGCGCTTATGGCTGACTCAACTTCTCGTTGGGCAGAAGCAATGCGTGAAATTTCAGGACGTCTTGAAGAGATGCCGGGTGAGGAAGGATATCCTGCTTACTTGGGGTCAAAAACAGCTCAGTTCTATGAGCGAGCCGGAGCAGTTGATTGTATCGGTTCAGATGATCGACAAGGAGCATTAACTGTTATTGGGGCGGTATCACCTCCAGGAGGAGACCTCTCAGAACCAGTATCACAAAACACATTGCGTGTTACGAAAGCGTACTGGGGACTTGATGCACAATTGGCATACCAACGTCACTTCCCAGCCATTAACTGGTTGAAATCATACTCACTCTATCTTCCAAACTTGGATAAATACATGCGAGACAATGTTGCAGATGACTACTGGGATGTTCGTGCTGACGCAATGAGTATCTTGCAAGAAGAAAGTAAATTAGAGGAAATCGTGCGATTGGTAGGACCAGAAGCACTAAGTTTCCGAGAAAAACTTATTCTTTTGACGGCAAAATCTATTCGTGAGGACTTCTTGTATCAAGACTCATTTAGTTCAGAAGACGCATATACAATGCCTACGAAGCAGTATCAAATGCTAAAAACAATTATTTCATTGTACAAAGAAGGACTTGTTCTTGCTGATCGTGAAGAATTTGATTTCAAGAAGATCGAAAATCACCCAATGATTCATAAGATTGCGCAGGTAAAAACCTTCTCAAATGATGAGGTAAAAGCATACGAAGATTTACGAAACGAAATTATTCAACTGTTTGCTTCGTTATAATCATAAAAGTTAAATTAGGAAATAAAGAACCCCGCTGAAGCGGGGTTTTTTAGAGATTTTCTAAAAGTTCCTCATTTTCCCTCTCTTCATTTTTTCTTTGGTTTTCCTCAATTCTTTTATTTCTCGCCTGAGCTTCTTTACTTTTTTTGTCTATAAATTCATCTGCTTGTGATGAAAACTCATCCGCCATAGCTTCTATTCGTTGTAACATAATGGAAATAGTCTCATCTTCCTCCTTCATATTTATCGATTTATTGCCCGGTAAAAAAACCCGATCCCCAAGCTCAAGAACCGTGCGTTCCCCATCTTTAATAATATCTAGGCGTTTTCCCTTCCCTCCACTTGCATGTCCCTCTTTAAAATTATGTAAAGAGAATCCCATATCCTTACCTTCTCTGTCTTCAAATCTAAAGAGAGCAGCGATATTTACCAATTTTCCTTTTTCTGAATCAAATCTACTTGTAACTCCCCCCGACCCCATTTCATTTTTTATTCGCCCAAGTAGCGTTGATGGGCCCGATTTTAATGATTTTATTGTTTTTTCAATTTTTTCATACACTTCGTTAAACTTATTGACGTTTTTCTCTACCTGCGTTTCTAGTGATTCTGGAACAACTTCAGTTTGATCATTATGAACCTCGTTCCAAACAAATCTTTTTTGTGGGAATGCCGTAGCCGATTTAAATAAATTTTTCATTTTTGTTTGGTGTTATTTTATAAAAAAATATATTGCATTATACCAAATAAATAAATAAATAACAAGTAATATTCGTCATCAAAGGATTTTTCAATGGTCCTTTCCCAAGGACGCGTCCAAATGACATATGAACAAAGTTTTCCTCACTTGAGAAAGAAGTCCTTCGTCCCGCCTCAGCGGGGTTTTTTGTATTAAAAAAATCCCCTGCGTATCCGTAGATCGCAGGGGATGAGTGTGTTGTGTTTTTTAGATTAATGAATGCCTCCACAACGACCATTGTCCGAATTATTGTATAGGGTACATGTAAGAGTCTTTTTCGTTTTGTCTTCGTACGGAAGCATTGCTTTTAGCTTTCGCTCAATTGCATAGAAAAAATCAGAATCCTTTGTTTGAATGGTTTTATTTATTTCTATGCCAATTAGCTCTGCAAATTCTGAATAGCGAACGCTTGGAAGTTTCCACATAAAATTCGACATAAACCGGTCCAATCGATGATTTTTTACAGTAAGGTGATGGTAACCTGACAATCCCCATCCACCAGTACTATGCGGATAAATTTGCTTCAAAAGGCGGTTGTCCTCCTCATTTGGAACACCTCCGTTTTTCATCTTTTGTCCTGATTTAGAAGAAAGAAATCGAAGAATTATTCCCGAAAACGCAAGTGCCGATCTTTTAAAATTTTCTTCATCGAATTTCAGAAAGGGCTTCACGGTTTCCACAAGAGCTTTTTGTTCTATTAGGCGTTTGAGCCATTTTAATTCGTCCTCAACGTTTGCTAAGGCTTTCATTGGATCGGGATTTGTCCGATCTTTGTAAACTTGTTGTTTCATTTCTTTATTTTTTTAAAAGTTTAACAATAATTAATTTCCAAGCTCCTACATTGAGCCACCAAGTTAATGAGTGGTTCCTCCTGAGCATGGTGCAGGAGTAAAATTTTCTCGAAATCCAATTTCTGCAAAAAATATTACCTTGAGAAATTGTCCAGCTTCCATCAAGCGCTCAATTGCTTCCGTTGAAAAATCTTCTATTTTAAATTCCGACGTCCGTGGTATTTTTTCAAAAGAGATTCTCTTAGAAGGGTTCGTAAGAATGATTTTCATACTTTCTTCAAAACATTTTTTTTGTTCTTCTGTCATGATTTTTATTTTTAAAAATTATACGACGGGACTATTCCCGGCCGCAGGCTCTCCTCTGTATCAAAAAGAAGAAACCACGACCTGGAATATTTTTTCGATATGTAAAAGAACACAACACTTAAAAAGTCTTTCAAGTATCTAAATATAGATCTCAAAAAACAAAAAACCGGCTTCGCCGGTCAGACCTATTCATGAACTTTTGTAGAAATTTATGTGTCAGATCCCACCGGCGAAACCGTATGAGAATGATGATGCAATCGATCAAGAACGAGCTGATATCCACCAAACTTTCCTTTGAGGAACTTAGAAACGCGGGCAATCGTCGTCGAACTCATTCCTGTTTGTTTTTCAATTTTTACATATGAGTTCTTGGCAACCAAAAGCTGCGCCACTTCCCATCGTCGGGAAAATTCTCGAATTTCTTCCTCCGTCAAAAGGTCCCGCAAAAACCGCCACGCCTCATCCTCATTTCGAAGGACAAGAAACGCCTGAAGCAGTTCGCGAACGTTTGAAGT
>Ga0222627_1000236_pt1 | contig 30504 bp, 38 predicted proteins | sample AntAcemetageno93_FD_179859 | JGI IMG/M metagenome (GOLD analysis project Ga0222627, IMG submission 179859) | Saline water microbial communities from Ace Lake, Antarctica - #93 | ecosystem: Environmental > Aquatic > Non-marine Saline and Alkaline > Saline | place: Antarctica: Ace Lake | collected... | reverse complement strand
TTGAATAGAAGTAGCGATTAATTGAAATTAATTTTAACTAAAAAGAATAATTTAACATTTCTAGTCAACAGTAGGCGATAAGACCTTAGACTACTATCCGACTGAAAAAAGCATATATTACTTTTGGTTATATGAAAAGGTGATTTTTGAAGATACATATATTCCTTAAATTTAAAGTGTAGCATTTGTTAAAATTTGTAGTGAAGTACATTGGTGTCATAACAATCGATTCTACAGGATAAAACGTACCGGCTTCTTAGACAAAATAATCATACATTTGTAGGTCTAGGTTCTCTTGAACATTAATCCGAACTTTAATCATTATTATTTTTCAAAATGAAAATATACGTTAAGGGTTGAGATAATGGATTCTACAGTGTTATCCCTCCTGTAGGGTACGTTTTTACGGAAAACAAAAGAGGGGTACTGGCGAGTATTTCAATTAGATTTATTTTGACAGAGTAGTTTATATTTCATATAGGTTATTGAAGAGAGAAAAAACGATGAAGCATACGGCAAAACTTACACAGAGAAAAACATATCCATCATTTTTAATAATGGCAATGTTTTTGCGGTAACTTTTTACTAAAACCTAAAACAATTTTCAAGAAAATTGAGGAATAAATAAAAGGAGATATTAATGGCACTAATAAAATGTTCCGAATGTGGTCATGATGTTAGTTCAAGAGCAAAAGCATGTCCCAACTGTGGAGACCCGATTGTTGAGGATAAACCAAAACCTCCAACACTTGAGGAACAGTTAATCACTATGAAAAATAAAGCAAAAGACCTTCCTCTTGATTCACGAGAAAGAAGGGAACTAAAAGCAGAAATTGAAAAGACAGAATATGCTATTAAAACAGGGGAATCTTATTTACCCAGAGAATATCAGGAAAAGACAGTTAAGGGGCTAGGTGTTAGTTATCTGATGGCATTTCTTGTCCCCCCAATTGGAACTGTTTTATCAATTTATCTTCTTTGTAAGGGAGAGATTGGTCATTTTATAGGTGTTTTTCTGCTTAGTGATTTTATGTTATTCCTTTTATATGTTTTATTTTTAAACTAAGCCTCCACGAGATTATAATATCCATTCACAGTTCAACTTCGGAATTCCGATGTTGAACTGTCAGTTCCTGCGTTAAGAAAAAATCAAAAATAAATTATAAAAGTATAATTAATAAACAAACACTCCTATAAAAGTCTGGGGGTATTTATATTGATATGCCATATAGAGGAATTTAAAATGATTAAAATTATTTACCCTGTGTCACCTATGCCTTTTGATTTTGTTTAAAAAACCATAGCTATAGCTCTGTTTTTAACCTAGAACCTAATTTTAAAAGACCTATCCGTTACGTATTTTTAAAAATATGTTAACTTCTGATTTCCGATTTTAATATCCGACAGAAAAAAAGTCTTCAACTTACTTGACAAAACATGATTTTCGATTAAAATTGTTTTCGTAGGTGGTGAGCCCCTGATATTCCTTCCGCATCCCAGTAACCGCAACTCTTAAAGTTTGGGTAGTTAAAGAATAACTATAACTCTTTTATTAAATTATTCAATCAAATCTAAGCACCAAAACTAATCCTCCATTTTACTAAAGAGGCCGGAAATAATTCCATCAATTCCGGTTTGATGATGAACCTGATTGTTGCATCTAGGGGATTTACTGTTTTTATCCAAGATTAAAAAAGAAATTATTAAATTCTTAAACCAATACAAAGGAGAATAAATGGAAGATTTTATAACAATTGATGAACTAGCACAAAAATTAAAGATAAAGAAAAGCTGGCTGTATTCACAAACCCGAATGAGGGGTGAAAACACCATCCCATGTTTAAGAGTGGGTAAATATTATCGCTTTGATTTTGAAGAAGTTGTTGATTGGCTGAAGAGTAATCCAAGTGGGAGGTGGCAATGAATCAAGAAAATTGCATAAAATGTAAAATACAAAAAGAGAATTTAGAATGTCTTAACTTGAATCGTGAGATCTTCGAAGTTCTTTTAGATAAACAAACAAATATGCTTCAGAGACAGGAAGACCTTGTTTCAAACATGTTTAAGCTTTCTCATATGGTAGAGACGATGGTTAGCGACTCTAGAGCAGTAGAACTTGAATACTACTTACGCAAAAAATTACATAAACTTAAATTGAAGGAAATTAAATGAATACAGCTAAAAAAATAAATGATTGGCCGGAAATAATCCCGTTTGATGATGCGGATAGTCTTGTTGAGTTTCCAGTACAGGCATTACCTTTGGAAGGTAAAAAGATGGTTGAAAAAGTGGCGGAGGTAATCCAAGCTGATAAAGGCATGGTTGCCGCTTGTTACATAGGAGTACTTGCTATTGCTTTACAGAAAAAATTTGTTGTTGATTTGAATACTCATCCTGAACAGTTAAGTCTATATATTTGTAATGTTGCGGAATCGGGAGAAAGGAAGAGTGCTGTGTTTAATGAAATGAGCAAACCGATTTATATATTTCAGCGTAACGAAAAAGAAAGAAGGTATGATGAAATTAAAAAATCAGAATCAAACAATAAAATACTAACGAAGTCTTTAGAACTGGTTGAAAATGATATGTCTAATGCTTCCAACAAGAATAAGCACGAAGAACTGGAAGCTAAACGCAATCGTCTCATGGATGAAATTAAAAAAACCCCCATCTTAACAGAATCAATATTTGCTGTAGACGACATTACCACCGAGAAACTAGGTGTAGTTATGAATGAGAACAAAGAACGTATAGGTATTATGAGTGCAGAGGGCGGAATATTTCAAATCCTTGCTGGTTTGTATAACAGTAAAAACTCAAACCTTGATTTAGTTTTAAAATCCTTTAGCGGTGACCCTGTTTGCTGTCACAGGATTGGTAGAGGTAGCGTAAATATGAATAGACCTGCACTATCGATGTGTTTAAACGTTCAGCCCGAAGTTATTCGTGAAATAGGAGATGTGAAACAGTTTAAGGGTAAAGGTCTGGTGGGAAGATTTTTGTTTTGGAGATGTAAAGACTTGGCTGGTAACAGGCTTAGACAGTACGAAACTATAGAGGAAGAGTTAAGGAACGCTTACGAACTTCATCTAAACGAACTAATGTCAATACCCCTTGAGGATGAGACAAAGAAGCTTGAGTTAGAAAGTAAAGCACAATTAATATGGGATAATTTCTATAACATTATTGAAGCTTCTATGAAAGCAGGTGGAGACCTTTGTGAGCTTACAGATTGGGGAAGTAAACTTGCCGGTAATGTTGCTAGAATTGCGGGGTTATTGCATATGGCCAAACATGGTGTGGACGGAGAAAAGACGGATATAGAAGAAGCTACGATGAACAATGCTTGTAAAATCGGATTAGCCTATAAAAATCATGTATTGTTCATCCTTGGCATGATGGGAGAAATTCCTGAAATTAGTTCCGCAAAATTAACATTAAAATATTTAAAATCTAAAGAACTAACCAGCTTTACAAAAACAGATGTCTTGAGAACTATGAACGCTTTTAAAAAGATTGCTGATATTAAGTTGGGTATTCCAATATTAATTGAGCGTAATTATATCCGTGAGATTGAATTTCCCATAACAAATAAACCTGGAAGGCCTAAAAGTAAAGAATATGAAGTAAACCCTAAATCATATCTATAAACATAAAAACCACCTATAAAATTGATAAAACTCTTTTTATAAGTATTGTAGGTGAATTTCTAACATTTACGGTGGGTAGATTGTTCAGAATAAAGCAGGTTATCAACGTTTGTTTTTTGTACTCTTTGGAAGAAGCTTTCTGTCCTCTAGCCACTCAAGAATAATTTTTTCTACTTGAAAGGACAAGGGTCGGAACTCATCTTTAGCAATCTTTTCCAGTAGTTGCTTAAGTTCAGGTTTGATACGCAAGGAGATTATTTCATTTTTTTTATTTTCCATATGCAGATTATGGATAAAAACCTTGAAATTGTCAACAATATACATTATATACTAAGTATACATTGTATACAATCTAACAGAAAGGATAATAACATGGCATGCATAACAAAAAAAAGAAATAGAGATGTTATTGATTTTTATGACCAGCACGGAAAAAGAAGATTAAAAACTCTGCCAAAAGGAATAACCCTGAAAAATGCTAAAAAGGTGCTAAGAGAAATTGAGCAAGAAGTAGAAAAGGGGGTTTTTCTAACAACAGGGAATACACCTGTCTTTTCAGATGTTGCCAAGAACTGGCTGGAATATAAAAAGCCCAACATCAGGCAATCAACATTTATTCAATATGAAGGGCATATTAATAATCATCTTACCTCATACTTTGGAGCCACAAAGATAAACCGTATCAATTTTCATTCAATTGAAAAGTATCTTGGTTATGCAACAGCAAAGGAAGTAACCCCTCCTACACTCAGGAAAATACTTATCTCCCTTGGAGGTATACTTAAGTACAGTGTAAGAAAGAGATATATCGATTCTAATCCTATAAGAGAAATAGATAAACCTAAAAATAAGAGTAGTAAAAAAGAGGTGGATTTCCTAAAACCAGAAGAGATAAGAAGTTTCATAGACAATACAGACGTCCAAAAGTATAAGATCATGTTTCTCTTGGCTGTCATGTCTGGGATGCGTCAGGGGGAACTTCTAGGCCTTCAATGGGATGATATCGACTGGTTTAATAGTCAAGTACGGGTTAAGCGTACATTTAACCATGGAGGGTTCTTTCCACCAAAGAGCGAAACATCTAAGAGAGCAATCGACCTTTCTTCAATGGTTATTAAAGAATTAAAGAAGTGGCAATTGGCCTGTCTACCGAATGAACTTAATCTTGTATTCCCTAGTCAAGAGGGTAAGCCAATGGACAGTCATAACATGGTTAACAGGCATTTTCATCCAGCACTAAAACGTGCAAAGCTTAGAAGAATTCGTTTTCACGATTTAAGACATACATATGCAGCTCTTCTTATCGACCAAGAAGAAAATCCAAAGTACATCCAAACTCAAATGGGACACGCATCAATAAGTATTACAATGGATGTTTATGGACACTTGATGAATTCAGTGAACAGAGAGGCTTCAAACCGTCTTGAAATAGCAGTTTTTGGAGAAAGTGGAGACATTTTGGAGACACAAAAAGAAAAGCACTCAACCCTAAAGAGCTAAGTGCTTGATTTATCTGGTACGCCCGGAGGGATTCGAACCCCCGACCCTCGGATTCGAAGTCCGATAAGATATCGTAAGTACTTGATTTTCCTTATGTTGAAATTAGCAAATTAGCCTTTTTTGACCCCTTTAATTGTGGATTATTGTGGCTGGAAAAGCAAGGGGAAAAACTCATTTTTACTGGGGGGAGTCGAACCCCACAACCACATTATAAAACCCCTGTAAACACTGGCTAAAAACAATCGCGGATTTTAAGGGGGGACAGTAAAGGGACGGTCATATTTTTAAAGCTGAAAATAAAACTTCCTTGCTTAGCAAAAAACATGTTGACAAACAATACAATGAATGTCAAAATAACTCAAACCAACAGATTGATGATTAAAAACATAGATAAAACATATTAAGCCCGAGAGATAATGGAACATAAAATATATCAAGCCCGAGAGATAATGGAAGCTTTAGAGATCTCCAGGCCTACCTTTGATTATTCAGCTCAAAAAGTAGGCATTACTGCTGATATTAAAAAAGCATGTGGCCCAGGAACTCATAACCTATATTCCTTTAAAGCTCTTTTAAGCTTTGCATTTGCACAAGGGGTTTTAAATATAGGCTTTGCCCATACCCCAACAACTAAAATATTAAATCATCTATACAAAATAGATGAGCAAGAAAATTTAGGTATTTTTAATTATGATACCAGTTTTACCGGTAAAATTAGGGTGAAAGCGGTTTTTAATACAGGTGCTGTATGGCTTGCTTTAGGGGATGGGTTAGGTTTAGGGACTGAGTTAGGTTCAAAACAGATTTGTATCAATATTAAAGGTTCTTCTGGAATATTTGTTAAAAAAGTTAATGAAAAATTTGTCGATATAAAACCTCACTCATATGCCATGGTAAATCTTGAACAAATTAAAAAGGATCTTATAGAAAAGCTCGAAAAGTAGTTTTTTTTAATTGATTAATCATCATATTGATGGTTAAACCTACAACCATAATCCGTTTACGATAAAATAACCCAGGAGGGAACATGAGAAATAAGGTTTTGAGATTACAGATAATAAAAGGGTTTGGAACCCAGGCCGATTTTGCAGTGGCAGCCGGATGCGACGACACAATGGTATCTAAAGTAATAAATGGAAGGCGTCTTCTAAGCCCAGAACAGCAAAAAGAGTGGGCAGAGCTTTTAGGCTGTAATACTAATATCTTCTTTAAAGGTTGATAAATGGATACAGTAGTAAACGAATACCGAGAAAGAGGCTTCTCAGTCATACCTATAAAACCAGACAAGAAACCCTATATTAAGTGGGCACAATTTCAGAAAAAAAAGCCCACTGAAAAAGAGCTGGCCGGCTGGTTTAGCAAATGGCCGGATGCTCAAATCGGTATTGTTACAGGCGCCGTGTCTGGAGTTTGTGCAGTTGATATAGATGATATGGCGGCAATGCCAGCAGTCGAGGGTTTTTTGTCTGATAGTGTTTTATACCCCACAGCGACAACGCCCAGAGGCGGTCAGCATATCTACTTTAAAAGCCCTGGATTAAGCAGCAAAACAGGGTTTATGCCGGGTGTAGATTACCGTGATAACGGCGGATATATTATTGCTCCACCGAGCAGAAACAAAAAAGGCTGTTATGAATGGATGCCCGATTTAGGCCTTGAGAATGAGTTGAGCGAGCTTCCAGAGCGAGCGCAAGCCCTTATACAAAATTGCAGTTTAAGAGGGGGAAATACTGTTTCTAAGGGAAGTGTGGACATTTGTGTGGACATTGAAAACAAAATATTTACATTGGGCCGTCGTGATAATGATCTTTTTGAATATGCAAACTCACTTGTGAAAAGCGGTATGCCAGCCACAAAGATATATAAACTGCTAGAATATCTTATTAATTCATGGGGTGAAAAACCAGACTCAAAATGGATTAATGAAAAAATACAAAGCGCATTGAAAAGAAAAAACAGCCGGGAAAATTCTTTAGCTAGTGATGTAAAACAGTGGGTAATGTCCACAGAATGTCCATTTATGTCCACAGATGTCCACAAAGAACTTGGTATATATTCCAGGAAAGATCAAAAGAACATTATTGAAATACTCCGGCGCCTTTGTGATGAAAAGCTTTTAGAGCGAGGCAAAAGACATGGTGAATATAAACGGCGTTTAACTGAAACAGAGGTAATTGATTTTATCAATGTCAGTGAAGATTATTTCAATATCAAATGGCCACTTAATATTGAACGATACGTTAAAACCATGTCTAAAAATATTATAGTGGTTGCCGGCTGCTCTAACAGTGGTAAAACCGCCTTCTTACTGAACACAGCCTTTTTAAATATGAACAGCTTACCGGTAACTTACTTTTCAAGTGAAATGGGCGCCCACGAACTACAAAGCCGATTAATTCCTTTTAAGATTCCTTTAAAAAACTGGAATGTTAATTTCCTTGAAAGATGCTCAAACTTCCCAGACGTTATACAGCCGGACGGATTAAACATAATTGATTTTCTTGAGGTACACGATGAGTTTTATAAAATCGGCGGTTTTATTAAAGACATTTATGACCGGTTAAATAAAGGGGTTTGTATCATTGCTTTACAGAAAAACCCAGATAAAGACTTCGGCCTGGGCGGTCAAAGGTCAATAGAAAAAAGCCGGTTATACCTGGCAATGGATCCAGGGAAAATCAAAATAGTAAAAGCCAAAAACTGGAGAACACACGAGAACCCGAACGGACTTAAAACCGATTTTAAACTACTAAGCGGTTGTAAGTTTGTAAATAATCAGAACGGTTCAGATTTTAAATGGATAAAGGATTAAAACAGCATAATGACCCATTTAACAGCAGAAATAGAGAAATTTACGCCAAAACAAAGCAAAGCATTATCCTGTCTTTTAAGCTGTTCAAGCTTAAAACGGGCCGCAGAGGAAGCCGGCTGCGATAGATCCACTTTGAACCGCTACATGGCAGACCTGGCCTTTACTACAGAGCTTAATCGATTACGGTTTTTGCAATTATCGGCCGCCGCTGGATCTTTACAGCGTAATGCTGAACGTGCAGCCGGGATATTGTTTGAGATTGCAGAAGATATTGATGCCCCTTTTTCTGTCCGCTTGTCAGCAGCAAGAACAATCCTAGAGGCTGGGATCAAGTTCGCTGAAACTATTAATTTAGAAGAAAGACTGACCGAACTTGAAAGGGCAGAAAATGAAAAATAATATTTTACAGCGTTTGAGAAGCATCGAAAAGAAAAAAAAGGCACTGTTACAGGCTCACGGCTTAGCTTTGATTTTGAACCGAGATAAAAGTTTTACAATAGGGAAAAAACATTATCCAGCAAACACCCCTTGGCCTGCTGAGGTAATCGGAGTTTTCCCGGAAACAATAAAAAATTTAGAAGAGTGGCAAAAATGCGCAAAAGGCGAAGTTTCCTACTTCAATAATGGAAAAAATTGGGACCCTGAAACCTTACAAACCCTAGAGAAAGGCAAAAAATGAATAGTTTACGATCCCGTTTGCAAAGGCTTATGAACAAAAAACACCTTGATAACAAAGAACAACGGGAGCTTGAAAGCTACGCCGCAGAAATTAAAGAAATGCTTAAAGAATATAACATAGACCCTGAACAGCACGACTTTAGCGATTGGAAAGGAATAATGAAGTCCTGGGCTATAGGTTTAGACGCCTATCTTTTAACAAAATATGTAGACAAAGCCGGGAACCCTATTCCGGCGGAAGTAATTAAAAAAGAGTTAGAACAAAACAATAACAATATTTAAAGGAGAAAAAACATGAGCGAAAATTTTATGAAGTTAAAGGCTGCATTCCCATCAGTTGACTGGAACACAAGCGAAGAGACAAGAATGTTCGGAAACTATAACCCCCTGGAGATAGCTCTAGGAGCCCTCCAAAAAGCAGAGGCCGAAGGAGTGAAAGCTGCTGAGCGCCTTAGGGTTGATCTGAGACCGGACAGCGTCTATGAAGCCGTAATGCCCCATATTCGAAATCTGGAGAATGTGATTGAAGAGCAGCAAGAAAATATAGAGGCTTCCAAAGCACTATTTTCGCAAGAAACTAAAAAAGCTGCTTTTCCTAAAATACAGCCAAAGTCAGAACTCCGGATGTTGATGGATCAACTAAACCAATCTGAAATCAGAAAATATTTAAAATCTTTCAAAGGTTCAGAAGAAAAACTGAAATTAACAGAGGACCGATTAAAGGCCGGAGATGATTCGTTCTTAATTGCTGCGGAAAAGGATCCCACTCGAAATACTTTTTCAGCCGAAATATTGGAGAATATGCGTTATGATTATGAAATTTTGATAATTAAAAGGATGGCACCCACTGAGTTAGAGCGTCAGCAAGGCTTTGCTCAGGACGCCAAAAATTTTGATTTAATAGCCTGGGCGCTGAAGAAAATGATGCAGGACCGCCGCAAAGAGCTCGGAACGGGTCCGGAAAGTCTTATAAACCAGCCCTTCGAGAAAAAGAAAGAATACCTTGAAGCCCACGGCCAGCAAAAAACCTTTACAGAACTAAATATCTAAAGCGCATTTTTCACTCTTCCCGGGCCTACCGCCTGCAGCAACCGGCCTGGGAGGAGAGCGCTTTCTAATGTCATTTTAGGGTGATTTTGAGGTGAAAACGGTGTCTATATGCAGCTATGTTTTTTAGATTTAATGTCTATATGTAGGAAGCCAAAAACAGCCAAAAAAAGAGAAGTTAAAACAATAGTTTAAGTCAGCGTCTGATAAACAACATTATGTAAACCAAACAGTGTTTTTAAAGTAATTACAAATATTTAAGTCAATTGTCAGGCACCCAAAAGCGTAATATTACAATAAAAAATCATGTCCATATATAGTATGTTTTTTTTAACACACAAGTGAAAGAAGTTGTATGAGAGATCATTATTTAGACCTTACGGCCCTGTGTGAGTATTTAGGAATATCAAAACACAGAGTAAAAAAACATATAATGTCTATTGAAGAAGACCCCCTACCTTGTTATGAATTGACCCCAGGTATAAAGGTTTTCAAAAAATCGGATATCGACGCCTGGATTTATAACAGACGGATCTGGAAGGGAAAAACGGAAAAGGAACGTATAAGACAAGTGGTTAATGAGTTCAGAAAAAGCGCATGAATATATTAACTTGCAATAAAAGGGAAAATACTCAACAATACCCATCAAAAAATAAAGGGGTTACTGTGGGGGCGTTTGTCCGGGAACATCCAAAGGGTTCAGGCAAGTTTAATATCGTTGTGAGTCAGGACAATAAGCGGACTGAGCGCTTTATCGGAACAAAAGAACAGGCGGCAGAGGCAGTGCTGGAGGTAAAAAAACTTCTTAATTTAGGATTGTTTCAGTTTCCAAAAAGAAACAAACGGAAAAAAAACAGGTCTGATTCTTTAACCTTTTCAGAGTTCTTTAAAATCTGGAAGGAAACCGAAAAACCCAGGCTGAAAAGTTCAACCTATATTGATTATTGCGGTGCGGTTAATAATCACCTTATGCCTTTTTTTGGCCATATGCCTATTGAGGAAATCCAGAGAGACAATATAAAAGTATTCCTGTCTGATAAATTAAAATCAAAAAACAGTAAGGGTGAGCATACCCACTCTTACGCAACCATAAAAAAAATTAAGCGTATTCTGTCCACCATCTTGAGCGAAGCTGTTGAAAGCTCACAAACCCCTATTGTGTCAAACCCTGCAACCAGTTTATCAAAATACTTGAACCAGTGCTCAGGGGACAGGGTTGAAACGGAAAAGGTTGAACCCTGGAGCAAAAAAGAACTGAACATTTTTTTAACTGCTATACAAAAACTATATCCGAGATATTACGCCCTCTTTTTTACTGCGGCAAGGGGCGGATTAAGACAGGGAGAACTGATAGGTTTACAGCCACACGATATTGATTTTCACAATATGGAGTTACACATCCGGCGAAGTGTCACAAATTATAAACTGACATCAACCAAAAATAAGCGGTCCCGGCGGGTTGAAATGTCATCCGAACTGGCAGAGGTTTTGAGGGGCTGGCTAGTTGAGCGAAAAAAAGAAACACTATCAAACGGCTGGAGAAAAGAACCGAATTTTTTATTTTACAATACATCTGGAAACTGGGTTGATCCGGGAAACTTAAGAGACCGAGTTTTTTATAAGACAATAAGTAAGACAAAAAAATTAAGAAGGATAAGAATACATGACATCCGGCATACGTGGGTTAGCCTGCTTATTGACCTGGGGGCGGACCCGAAATATATATGTGATCAGGCCGGACACTCTTCAATAAAAGTAACTATGGATGTATATGGACACCTGTATAAAAGGAAAACAGGAAAGCGCTTTGTTGATAAGCTGGACAGTTCAACGTCTGGAGAGCGTAAAGGGGTAAATTAGCCACTAAAACGGCTTGGCTGAGGGGTAACTATACCCCTTATTTTTTTGCGATCAAATTGTGGTTATTTGTGGATTGATTTTATAGGGAAAAACAAAAAAGGGGCTTCAGATTGTAATATACTGAAACCCCTTTATTTTTTGGTACGCCCGGAGGGATTCGGACCCCCGACCCTCGGATTCGAAGTCCGATGCTCTATCCAGCTGAGCTACGGGCGCAGGACAATAATAATATTCCGAATAGGTGTTTTTATCAATAAGAAAAAGTTGTTTTTATTTATAAATCAAGATAAAAATATTTAATCGTATCTACTATGTAAAACATCAGGTGACGGAGCTGTTTTTATGGACTCGAAAACTAAAAAAGAACTGATTAAACATCTGGCTCAGTACGTCAGCCCGGAAAGAAAAGATAAGATTGACGGGGTTCTAAAAGAACGGACCGATTATGTGTCTCTTGTACTTGAAGATATAAACAAACCCCATAATGCCAGTGCCACCATCAGAACCTGTGAGTGTCTGGGGGTTCAGAATATCCATATCATAGAAAACCCGGAAAATGAAAGCCCGTTTTTTGCCAGTAAATGGGTGACCCAGGGGGCTTTAAAGTGGGTGGATCTTCATTGTTATAAAAAAAAGACAAAAAATAATACAAAAGAGTGTATTGATCTTTTAAGAAAAGAAGGCTACATGATCATTGCGACTTCTCCTGAGGCTGACAGTTTTTCACTGGGTGAAATACCCCTGGGAAAAAAGCTTGCCTTCATGTTTGGAAATGAAGACAAGGGACTTAGCGAATATGCTTTTGATGCGGCAGACGCCTGTTTAAAACTGCCGATGTACGGCTTTACGCAGAGTTATAATATATCAGTGAGTGTTGCGATAACCTTTTCCCATATTATTGAGCGGCTCAGGGCTTCAGAGGTCAGGTGGAAGCTTCCTGAAAAGGAAAGGCAGGACCTGAAACTTTCATGGTATAAAAAATCAATCCGTGCCGGAAAGATGATTGAAAAAGCTTTTCTGGAAGGTCTGTAGGAAGTTTTAAAAACAGTAAAAAAAGGGGAGTTTTATTTAACAACAGGAGAAAGGATGTATTCGAGAAGCCATGGATGAGGATAAGAAATTAAAAAAGAAGATACGTCTGTGTGTGAAAAAATTTGTTGACGAGACAACTGAGAAGAAGGGCGAATCAGAAGACAGAAAATGGGTTTCTTTAAGAGTCGTTGATGATGAGGGAACCCTAAAAGTCAATATGGCTGATGATGAGATAAAAAATCTTATAAAAAAAGTTGAAGAAGAATTTTCGGTTTCACCTTATGAGGGGCAGGAAGAAGAGTATTTGAAAATCATCGCAGAAAAACTTTTAAAAGAGGTTTCAAAACAGGAGGGGACCATAAAAGCAGCTTTTTAGACCTTTCCTGAATAAATAGTCTGCACCGACGTTTTTCTCCGGGTTTTTTTATAAAATATAATTGTTAGAGGTTAAGTCCCGAGAGACTCTTCATCTTCAAAAAGTTCAACTCTGTTTGTATTATTACAGTCAGGGGGAGAAAGAAATTGTGAGCATAGTGTCTGGCCCCGATTGGTTTCCTACTGCTTTTCCGGGTGCTCTTCGAAAAACGATAAAAGCTCAGCGGAAACATCCTTCGGAAATTGCTCAGGAAGCCAGTGCCCGCCGTCAAATGCTTTGCCCCGCACATCTACAGCGATTTCCCGCCATTCGTCCAGCACATTGTAAAGAAGTCCCATGGCCCCTTTGCCGCCCCAGAGTACCAGGAGCGGACACTGAATTTTTTTATGAAGATCTTTTTTCCAATGTTCAAGATCAATCGTTGCACCGGCCCGGTAATCCTCACACATGGCATGAAGTCTTTCAGGATTTTTGAAGCCTCGAAGGTATTCGGCAAAGGCTTCATCGGTGATCACATCAGGAATCAACCCGTTAAAGGCCCAGGTTCGAAGGAAAAATTCCGCATTGTTTCCCAGAAGAGTTTCGGGCAGCGGCGAAGGCTGGGCAAGGAGAAACCAGTGATAGTAGGCGGTTGCAAAGTCTTGAGTCAGGCGGGTGTACAGTTTGTATGACGGTACCACATCGATGAGTGCAAGCCGGGTTATTTTGTCCGGATAATCAATGGCCATTCTATGTCCGACTCGCGCACCGCGGTCATGCCCTGCGACTGCAAAACGATCAAATCCCAGACGGTGCATGAGTTCGATCTGATCCCGCGCCATTTCTTTTTTGGAATATTCTTCATGGCTGCTGCTTTCAGAAGGTATGCTGCTGTCGCCATATCCCCGGAGATCAGTGGCAATGACGGTAAAATGGACGGCAAGAAGCGGTGCGACCTGATGCCACTCCACATGCGACTTTAGGCCAGCCGTGCAAAAGGAGCAAAGGGGGGCCGCTTCCTCTTCTTACGCCATTAATTACAGCAGTTTCTGTTGTAATCCGAATAGGTTCAAAACCCGGAAAGAAACTGAGTGTCGAGCTGTTGGATGGCTGCATAATATCACCTCAGGCTATTTGAATTGTTAGAAGGCAATTAGAACAATTTTTTTAATATTGTCGCCTCAAGAACAGTTTGAACGGATTGAACGATATAAATGAATTAAAATGAAATTTCAAAGTTCAAATTAAAAATAGGATACTCTTCGTAGCAAGCTACTGGGTATCTCGGTAGTTAAGTTTGATTGTTTTAGATACATGCCGCATGTCGAAAAATCCCGCTTGTTTTGCGGGAACTCCAAACCGAGGTTCGGAGTATGCGTGATATGTCGCCGACCAAATAAAACTGAAAAACACCAAGGCCAAAACCTTTTATCCTTTTTTCTTTTTTGTCATTCATTTGGCATTTGAACTTTGAAATTTGACTTTTTGATTGTACCGCTTCAGCCTCTTGCTGCGCAACGGTTACACGTTAAGAAAATGCTCTAGCTTTTAGAGCTTTTAGTGAATTAAGCCGATCAAAGACCGGATCAATTGAATCTGCCGGCTTAGATCAAAACCGATTCGCGATTGCTTTAAAAACAAGTCAGGATTTTCACAGGTTTAATCCCAGAGACTCTTCATATCCAAAAAGAATGTTCATGTTCTGTACAGCTGCTCCGGAAGCGCCTTTGCCGAGGTTGTCGAGACGTGCTGTTATGAGCGTCTGGTTTTTGTTTTCATGAACAAACAGTTCAACTCTGTTGGTATCATTGCAGCCAAGGGGAGAAAGAAATCCATCCTTAAGTTTTTCTTCGCTGTTTAGAGGCATTACTTTTACAAACTGTTCGTCAGCATAATATTCAGTAATTATCTCATGTATTTTTCCCCCGCTTAAATCTCCCAAGCAGTTCTCCGTAAAAAGAGGCAGAAAGACCAGCATTCCCTTGTAAAAATTTCCGACGATGGGCAGGAAATGGGGCGGGATTTCAAGAAGTGACATTTTCTGCATCTCCGGTAGATGCTTGTGCCCCATTTGCAGGTTTTTGGGCCGGCACATTATTTCCTGGAGGTTTTCCGGATCGACATTTTCAAAGTCTGCGATCATGCCTTTTCCGCCGCCGCTATATCCTGTAATAGCATAGGTAACCACGGGATAGGCCGGTGCAACTGCCTTTTTTTCAATTAAGGGACGAAGCATGAGAATAAATCCTGAGGCATAACATCCCGGGTTTGCGATTCTGCTGGAGCTTAAGATCTTTTCCCGTTGCCCTGAAATTTCCGGCATTCCGTAAACCCAAGTATCTGCCGTGCGGTGTGCGGTGCTTGCATCAATTATCTTTGTTTTCGGGTTTTTTATTGAGGCAACAGAATCTCTGGCCGCATCATCCGGAAGGCATAAAAAAACAAGATCCGCTTCATTTAGCAGTTTTTTTCGTTCAGAGGCATCTCTCCTTTTTTCATGAGGAATTCTAATAAGTTCGACATCATTCCGGCTCTCAAGGCGGGTTAATATCTCAAGTCCTGTGGTTCCGTGCTGTCCGTCTACATATACTGTTTTCATGTTTTGTCCTGATAAATGATATGGGTTTATCCTTAAGTTAGTGCTTATATCTTTTTTGATTATTCATGTCAAGGGTAGAGCTGAATCAATGACGGGTTTTCCCGGCTCGCTATAACCTTTGTCTTGGGAAAGTAGAACAAAATATTGTCACATAAGACAAGTCTCGGACACAGAGAGCCATATTTTTTTGCTTTAAAAAACATAAAACCTCTAACATGTTGATTTTTAATTAAAAAATAAAAACTTATATTGAACATTGTTTTGGCACTTTTCTTGTGTGTATTTTAGTTGAAAATATGGTTTCTTTTAGCTAATTAGTAGAACGGGGCAAAAAATGGATGATAGAAATCTTATTGAAAAGATGGAAGCGATCAGGGAAATAATAGATATGATCGAAAAAAAAGAGCAGCTTGTTCTTAAAGAGACCCTGGATGCTCTCTGTTTTGAAGAAAATGCAACTCAATGAATTTTGATGAAACGTTAGAAAAATTCAAAAGTTTGGAAGAAATTGTAGACTGGATAGAAGGAAACGGTATAATAGTCACAGGGGAACCCTTGGAATTCATATTTGCGGAAGAAGATGTGTGCTATGAAGGACAGAGAACTTATTGAAGAGCTTGAAACTTTGGAAGAAGTAATCGGATGGTTGGAAGAAAAAGGCAGGTCAGACTTAAGAGAAGCGATTGAAAACGTGCCTGTTGATAAAGAAGAGATCTCCGACTGGATGAGTGAAGCCAGTACCATAAAAACAGATAAAATTAGTAAACATTAAATTGCCTTATTTTAAGAGTCCTCCTTTTATATCTTAATATCCTGCCCTAGCATATCTCTTGATGCATCGCCAAAAAAATTAAAGGCAATAACGGCTAAAGCGATTGCAAGTCCCGGGAAAAGGACCATCCAGGGTGCTGAAGGAAGATAGCATCTGTTCAGGCTGACCATGGCTCCCCATGTGGGTGTCGGCGGCTGGACGCCGAGGCCGAGAAAGCTTAGCGCGGATTCTGACAGGATAAAACTGCCGACTTTCAGGCTTGCCGCGATCAGGGATACCGGCAGGCAGTGGGGCAGGATGTGGATAAACATGATCCTTAAGTTTGAACATCCGATTGCCCGGGCAGAATCAACAAAGGTATTTTCTTTGAACGAGAGAACCATGCCCCGGAACAGACGTGCAAAGGATGCCCAGCCCACAAGGCAGAGCACAAAAGTAACTGAAATCAGCCCGGGGGGTAAAATAACAGATATTCCTATGGCAAGCAGTAAGCTGGGAAAGGCCAGAAAAAGATCGATGATCATGGTGAAAAACATATCGATTTTTCCTTCGTAATAGCCTGCGATCAGTCCGACGATTAGTCCCAGCCCCAGTGATAACACGGTTGCGCTTATGCCCACAAATAAAGAGACACGGGTTCCATATATGATTCTGCTTAATACATCTCTTCCTATCGTATCCGTGCCCAGAAGATGTTTTGTGTTCGGTGCTTCTTTTATATGATCCAGGTTAATGGCCAGAGGATCATAAGGGGCGATGACCGGTGCAAAAAGAGCAACAAGGACAAACAGCAGAATAACCGTAAGGGAATAATAAAAGGCCCTGCTTTTTTTAGTTTTGCGGCTAAGACTCAAGATGGTTCTCCCCTGTATAATTATGCTTTTGTCCTGTGCCGGATCCTCGGGTCGATAAATCCGTAAAGCAGATCAACGATTAAATTAACCAGAATAAAAAGGACTGCTCCTACCAGAACGCATCCAAGTATCACAGGATAATCTCTTTTAAATATCCCTTCCACAGCGTACCGTCCGATACCGTCCCACCCAAATATGGTTTCGGTCAGAACAGAGCCGTTTAGATAACTTCCGAAATCAAGGCCGATAAGCGTGATGATTGGAATAAATGCGTTTTTTAATGCGTGCCTTATGATGATGCCGCTTTTTGTAACCCCTTTTGCTTTAGCCGTTGTAATGTAGGGCTGGGAAAGTATCTCGATCAGGCTTGAGCGGGTAATCCGGGCAAGATAGGCTGATGAATTCAGGCCCAGCGTTGCGGCCGGCATGATCAGAAACAATATGCTTCCGTTTCCCATCCCTGAAGGCGGGAATATCTGAAAAATGAAAGAAAAAAGATAGATAAGAAGAAGACCCAGAAAAAACACAGGTATTGATATTCCGCTTACAGAGAGAACCTGTCCTATCCTATCCCATATGGATCCGGGATCCAGAGCCATTAATATTCCAAGCAAAAGACCTGTTATCACTGAAAAAATCATGGCACCGACAGCCAGTCTCAAGGTGTTGGGCAGTTTTTCTTTGATGTCATCTGCGATGCTTCTGTTTGTATAATATGAACGGCCCAGTTCACCCTTTAATAAAAGTTTCATGTATCCGGTGTATTGAAAAAGAATGGGCTTGTCAGTGCCGAGTTCCTGCCTGAGCCTTTCGATGGTTTCAGGCGAGGTTCTTTCTCCGGCAAGTCCCTGAGCAGGGTCTCCGGGCAGTGCTTTTAACAAAAGAAAGCTTATGAATGTGATTCCAATGAGTGTTGGAATCACTAAAAATATTCTTTTTAAAAAATAATACTTCATAGTACAGACCTAAAACCGACATATATATTAGATACAGGATTATTCCTGATATGTTAAACTATGCTTAAATTTAGGTGAAAACAATAGCTGCTGTTAGCTAACCTATTATTATTATTTGTTTTTTTCAACATATTCTTTTCACGAGGTTTGTTTTTTTATAATCAGGGACAAAAAACGACAAGTATCATCACAATTACAGTCGGTAAGGGCGGCGTTGGTAAAACCAGCATCAGTATAAATCTTGCCCTGTGTCTGTCCAAACTTGAGTCAAAAGTCTGTCTTTTTGATGCTGATCTTGGCCTGGCCAATATAAATATCCTTTTAGGTCTGTATCCTGAATATGACCTTGAGGATGTCATCCTTAATGAAAAGAGTGTTAAGGATATTATTATCCATACGTATCAGGGGATTGACATCATTCCGGGCAGTTCCGGTGTTGAAAAACTTGCCAATCCTGAACCTGAGGAATTATAGCCTATCGTTCAGGCCTTTTCAGATCTGGAAGAATATGATTATTTTCTCTTTGATACTTCTTCAGGTATCACCAGAAATGTGCTTTCGTTCTGTCTTGCTTCATCAGAAGTGATAATCGTAATAACGCCTGAGCAACCTCATTTACGGATGCATATGCTCTGCTAAAAGTCCTTTGCGTGAATAAATTCAGCGGCCGTGTCAAGGTTGTTGTCAATCAGTGTAGTTACACAAAAGTTTCCAGCCAGACATACCGTAAGTTTAAAGAGGTCGTAAATAAATATCTTGCTGTTGATCTGATACCTTTAGGGGTCGTGGTTCAAGACTCGAAAGTTCCTGAAGCTGTTAAAAAGCAGCAGCCCCTTGTGACCCTTTTCCCCGAATCAAATGCGGCCAAATGTATTAATATCATGGCGTCCCGTCTTTTTTCAAATAAATCTGAAAAATTTGAACAGACAAATATCGGGTCGTTCTGGTCACGTTTTATGGGGTTTACAAAAAGCTCTCTTGACCTGTCAAATAATACAAAAAATAAAAAAACAGAAATTAATGAACCTGATATTGCTTCAGAGTATATACACAAAAACGAACCAAAGACAAAATCAGAAATACCTGAGGGAAAGGGTGAAAACAAAAAAGATGATGTAAGGCCTGATCATACGGAAGAAGCGTCATTCGGGTTCGACGGGACGGTACCGGAAGGCAAAGGGAAAAGGTTTGCTCCTTTGCAGGGTTAGGGCAAAAGAGTATCACGTACTAAATTTGACAGGCTTGAATTTTCAAAAAACCTGCCCAGTCTGCCGCATCTCCTTCTGAAGCTTATGGAAGCATGCAGCAGAGAAGATATGACCGTTAATGATCTGGCAAAAATAATTGAAAAAGACCCTTCCTTAAGTTCAAAAATATTAAAGCTGGTTAACTCGGCCTATTATAATCTTCCACAGAAAGTCCATAATTTTGAACAGGCAATTTCTCTGCTTGGGATCGATGCAATTAAAAATCTTGCGCTGAGTGCTTCGGTATATCAGGTTTTTGACGATATGGAAAAGAATTCTGCCTTTAATCTTTAAAAGTACTGGTTCCATTCGCTTGAATGTGCGGTGCTTGCAAATAAAATGGCCTATCCTTTTTGTGAAGAAGCCTTTGTCTCCGGCCTTCTGCATGATGTGGGCAAGCTTTTAATGTGGAAAAATTTTCCTGAAGAATATGCAGAGATCCTGGCGGATGTGCAGCAGGGTTCGGAGCTGCTCGCTGCAGAGGATAAGACACTGGGGTTTACCCATGCAGAGGCCGGTGTTTGTCTGATTGAACACTGGCAGATGGAATCGTTTATTTTCGACGCTTTTCTCTATCATTACGAATCTCCGGGAAGGGTTTCAAATGCGCTGCCGATGGTAAAGATAGTTTGTGCGGCGAACAGTCTCTTTTCTGATTGCTATGATGATGCTGCGCGTTTAAAAATAGCAGCAGATATGTTTGGATTAAGTCTTGCTGAAACAGAAGATTTAATAGAGCAGGCTGATTTCAAGGTCAAACATGTTGCTCAGTCACTGGGTATTACAATTGAAGATATTAAAGATAAAAAAGCTGTTTATAAAAGTGACATGAAAGCACAGGGTGAACTTGTGCAAAGAGTCCGGGATATGTCGCTTCTTCAGGGAATGCTGCAGAACCTTCTGAATGCAAGGGACATAAACGCAATTTTAAATGTTGCCCATCAGGGGCTGCAGATACTTTTTGATATTAAAAAAATATTGTTCTTTCTTTATCATGAGCCGGAAAATCTTCTTGTGGGTACGGCAATAGATTCCTCGTCCATGGACAGCGTCATCAGTGAACTTTCCGTTCCTGTGCAGGAAAACAAGGGGATCCATTGCCGCAGAGCAGAATAAACTTACATCTTGATCTTACTTCGAATTTTCCACAGGCAATGACAGCAAAAAACAGTCTGAAGCAGGTCTTTCTTAATCTTATTAAAAATGCTGCTGAAGCTATCCATGAAGACGGTAATATATTTGTTGAGACCCGATATAATAAACAGGAGCCCGATGATTCTCTGGACCGGGATGACTGTATAGAGATTATAATAAGAGATGATGGTCCCGGTCTTCCAAACAGCATTAAATCAAGACGGTTTGAACCTTTTGTGAGTACAAAGGGCGATGAACATGCGGGACTCGGTCTGTCCATTGTTTGTAAAATAATTAAGGAGTTAAAAGGAACGATCTCCTGCCAGACAGAAAAAGGGAAAGGGACGTCATCTACGATTGCCCTGCCTCTTGAATCGTGAAGCGATGTTCTTTTTGGGGAATGAAAAATGTCCTATGATCCGAAAATCCTAATTGTTGATGATGAGCCTCATATATGTGACAGCCTTAAGATACTGTTGTCCAGACAGGGATATGAGATTACGACGGCTAACAGCGGCAAAAAAGCGCTGGAAATTTTAGAGAGCAGCAGTTTTGATCTTTTGTTGCTGGATATGGTCATACCGGATTTAAGCGGATTTGAGATAATGGACCATATTAACAGCAGAGGGTATGATCTTCTTATTATTGTTATTACCGGAAATGCGTTGAACCAGCAGCGGCTGGGATATGAAAAGAAGATCATGAACGGAAAACTATGCCCGTTCTGAGGAGCGCTATCAGTATCTTATTCAGAATTCACCGGATATTATTTACATGCTTGACAATAACGGGAATTTTACTTTTGTAAATTTTGTAGTTGAAGAGCTTTTGGGATTTTCAAGGTCGCAGCTTAACCATCTGTTAAGTTCACCCTTCGGTTCAATCACACCTTGTTTTTTAATAACATCTTCTTTTACAGCCTTAAGGTAATCTCGAATATGTTTCGATTTATTCCAATTTTTAACATTTTGTACTAATAGTTGGATACGATCCTGTTCTTCCTGCTATCTTTGCCATTCCTGTCTTCCCCTCTACTCCTGCTCTTTCTCAAGCCTTCGCACTCTCTTAAGGGCTGCAGTTTCAATCATCCCTATAATAAATTCATTCAAACAATTTTTATTTTGTCTGATAATTAGAATATTCTAATTATTCTCTAATTGTTTTCTAATGAAAGAAGAACTATATTTAATATAGACACAGAGTAAATTTTTTACTCCTGAGCATGATTATTTATATCGATAAATAATGGATACATACAGGCAATTATTAAAAAATCTTAATGTCTTTAGTTCTATGAAAAAATCACCCCGTATCATGTATGCAGGCAAGTGGTTTTTTTACTTTATATTAATTGGTTTAATAGCTGGACTGGGATCCATTGTTTTCCATTACCTCTGTATGTACGGCGCCCATTATTTAATGGACTTTTTAGCTGGCTATCGATCGCCAGGTCCTGCTGGTGAAAGTCATCTGCTACCACCTACAGATACCTCGTTTAACCGTTGGATTTTACTTATATTACCTGCTTTCGGAGGAATACTCAGCGGATGGCTGGTATACACCTTTGCACCTGAAGCAGAAGGCCACGGCACGGATGCGGCAATTGATGCATATCACAACAAAGGAGGCTTTATCCGCAAACGGGTTCCCTTAATTAAAACCATCGCCTCTGCCATAACGCTGACAAGCGGAGGATCGGGAGGCAGGGAAGGCCCTATCGCTCAAATCGGAGCCGGTTTTGGATCGTTTCTGGCGACAAAGCTGAAACTCTCAGACCGTGAACGCCGCATAATGATGGCGGCTGGTATGGGCGCAGGCATTGGCAGTATTTTCAGGGCCCCTCTGGCCGGCGCACTTTTTTCTGCCGAAGTTCTTTACAAGGATCCGGAATTTGAGTCCGAGGTAATTATCCCTGCCGGTATTTCCTCAGTGGTTGCTTACTGTACATACTGCCTCGTTTTTGGATGGGGCTCTCTCTTTGAATCACCCGATTTCCTATTCAGACGTCCAATAGAATTAGGCCCATATCTTATCCTGGCCCTTGTTCTTGTCGGAACGGGTATTCTCTATATAAAATCTTTTTATGGCATCACCTCACTTTTCAGGTCCTTTAAAATTCCAAACCATATAAAACCTGCCATCGGCGGGCTTTGCACAGGTATTATCGGATTCTTTCTACCTCAGGCACTTGCCTTCGGTTATGGATTTGTTCAACAAGCACTGAACAACGAACTTACCATCCCTTTTTTACTTTTTTTAGCGATAGGTAAAATCTTCACTACCTCCTTTTCAATTGGATCGGGGGGTAGCGGTGGTGTATTCGGACCTTCGGTGGTCATTGGAGGAGCAATGGGCGGCGTGGTTGGTAAGATTTTTCACAGGATAATGCCTGTAATCGTGACAGATCCCGGAGCATTTGTTGTTGTTGGAATGGCCGGTTTTTTCACTGCTGTTTCTAATACGCCAATATCGACTATTATTTTTGTAAGTGAAATGACAAACTCATACCATTTACTTCTTCCAAGCCTTTTAGTGTGTTCTGTATCATATCTTGCGGCAAAACGATGGACTATTTATGAAAAGCAAGTTGAAAATAGGATAAAATCACCGGCACATGAAGGTGATTTTTTTATAGATGTACTCCAAACAACAAAAGTAAAAGATATTATAAACCTTGTTCAAAAGACCACCAGTATTTCACAAGGAATGACCTTTGACTCCTTCAGAGAATTCTATTCCATAACTAACCAGAACTATTTCCCTGTAGTAGATAGTAAGGACAGACTGGTAGGGATATTTTCAAGCAATGATTTCAGATCCGTTCTTTTTTCTCGGGAAATCGACAGTCTTATAATGATGAAGGATATTGCCACTGTTGATATAATTGCAACATCACCTTCTGAAGATTTAAATACAGTGCTTCAAAAGTTTACGACAAGAAACATTGACAGTCTACCGGTTGTGCAGGATGATGACTCTGGTATCCTGCTTGGAATGCTGAACCGCAGAGAAGTAATAAGATTTTATAATCAACAGGTACAGGAAATGAAGAATAAAGCAGGACAATGAACATCTTATGTATGATTCAGAGATAATAAATAAACCATATTAGAGTCATTAAAAGTATTTTCAGTTTTGTTTTAGAGGTAATTATTTATGCGTATCCTTGTTGTAGAAGATGAGAAAAAGATAGCGGCCTTCATAAAACGAGGGCTAAAAGAGGAAGGATATACCGTTGAAATTGCCCGTGATGGTGAGGAGGGCTACGATTTTATCATAGACAATCAATATGATTTGATTATTCTTGACCTGATGCTTCCTAAGCTTGATGGGATCAGCCTTTGCCGTCAGATACGCCGCGATGGTTTTGAATTTCCCATTATAATGCTTACAGCAAAAACAACGGTTTCTGACAAAGTATCCGGTCTTGATTCCGGTGCAAATGATTATATTACGAAACCCTTTTCTTTTGAGGAACTGCTTTCAAGAATCCGTGTTCTGTTGCGTACACATGCCAAAACCCCAACAAAACTTCTGGCAGGAGATCTGGAGCTTGATTTATTGACACACAAAGCCACCCGAGCCGGCAAAGAAATTAATCTGACTGCAAAGGAATATGAGCTACTAGAATATCTCATGCGGAATTCCGGCGTTGTCGTTACCCGCACAATGATAGCTGAACATGTATGGGATATAAATTTTGATACATTTACAAATGTGATTGATGTATACATAAATTATTTAAGAAACAAAATCAATTCAGGCTATGAAAATAAAATAATTCGTACTGTGCGCGGCCGGGGCTATATTCTGGAGGTCTAATGTGTTTCTAAGAACACTGCGTTTTAGAGTAGTATTTTTCTATTCAATTCTGCTTGTACTAATAATGCTCAGTTTCAGCACTATGCTATATCAGAGGCAAAGCCAGGAACTGCATGCAAACCTTGATAATCTGCTCTTAACCCGAGCACAGGGCATTGTTGATGCCATAGACACCTTCTGGGAAATTGAAAAAAATGAGGCCGCAAAAGATGGTCTCAACCTGGATGTGCTGAGCAAGAATAAAAATATAAACTTTTCCAAGATTGCCCAGCGTTGGCTTCACGAGAAATCACCCGTACCAGACCTACTGAACATTATAGTACAGATTCTTAATACAGAAGGCAATATTATAGCAAATTCCAAAAATGTTCCTCGAACGATTATTTCACCCCAAGAAATTTATAAGGATGCACTACAGGGAACGGCGCACTTCAAAACTTTTTATGTATCTTTTGAACCTGAAACAAAAATGCTGCTGCGGGCCTATACACTGCCGGTATTTGAAAACAACAAAGTGGCCTATATTGTTCAGGTTGCCGGACCTCTTGATAAAATCCAATCAGCTCTGAAAAGTCTAAAGAGGATACTGTTTGTGCTTTTTCCAATAACCATATTAATCATCGGTATCACAGGTCTGATTCTTTCTAATATAATTTTAAAACCGTTGAACAAAATGATAACAACTGCGCGTAAAATTAGTGCTAACGATTTAACCTCCCGGATTTATATTCCTAAAAGCAAGGGCGAACTGCAGAGGATGGCCATAACCTTTAATGATATTCTTGATCGGATTGAGAGCACCTTTTTATCACAGAAACGTTTTGTGCAAGATGCATCACATGAGCTTAAAACGCCAATGACTATTATGAAAGGTGAACTGGAAGTTGCTCTCAAAAGAATGCGATCGGTGGATGAGTATGTCGAGATACTGGAAAGCATCCTTGAAGAGATTGATCGGCTGATTAGAATAAAAGAAAATCTGTTAACGCTTACCTGTCTTGATGAAAAAAAACTGACTTTAGACTTTAAAAAATTCGATATTCAATTACTACTGCGAGATATCGTAGAGGATATTAAAGTGCTGGCAGACAGAAAAAAAATTGGGGTCCAATGTGATATCATAGAAGAAACAATTATTTCCGGAGATAAAGATCAGCTACAGCAGGTTTTTTTCAATATTTTTGATAATGCAGTCAAATATACGCCAGAAGGTGGAATAATCTCTCTCAGCTCTGAAAACAGCCCGGATGAAGTATTGATAAAAATAGAGGACAATGGAATCGGTATTACATCTGAAGATCTACCCTATATTTTTAACAGATTTTATAGGTCAGACAAGTCGCGATCCAGTGAGGGTTCCGGTCTGGGGCTGAGTATTTCTAAATCAATCGTGGAAGCCCATAAAGGCAGTATTGCTGTATCCAGCACCCCTGACAGGGTAACAATAATTGCCATTTTTCTGCCAAAGCACAGTCCTGCAAATTAAAATATTCTAATTTTAATCTAATCTTTTTTTAATCACACAACTGGTATCCTTTTAAAACAACACAATCAAAAGGTGTCAATGAAAACATGAGCAAAAAAGAGGCTTTTGAAAGTACGATGATTGGCATCGAATTTGGCAGAAAACTCTGTCATAAAAAAACCTATGTGAACGGGGATTTTGAGGGACGCTATATTATGTCTGACCGTATTATCTGTACTGATTTTTATCCATATAAAAACAAGCGCCTTTGTAAGTTGAGTTTGCTAAATTCCGCATTTATAATGAAGAAAACATATTGATTTTTTGTGTACTCCTTAACCGACCTGATGTGTCAGGACTACTGAGATTGGACAGGCACACATAGAGTATCCCAAGTATCGAAATAAAGGCTGCAATAGATATGATTGGATTCTTAAAACGCCGGTACTCTTAAATCAATAAATTCTGAAAGCAAAAAAGTACATACTGCACAAAGTCTTTTTTCAGTACTCTTTATAAGAATAAAACACCTAATAGGTAAATACAAATAAAAAGATCTGAAGTTAATTCGAAGACCCTGAAAAAATATCCAACAGAAAAAAGAGGGTCAGAGCTTATTCACGATCCACTAATATTACAAGGGAACGGCTTTTTCTTTTTTAGAACGTGAAAAACTGGGCTCGGCCGGTTTGCTCCCACCGCGGGTGCTTACCATGGATGAACAGTTGTCACGGTTACGCGAGAACTATGATCGTTTAAAACAGCTCTTGACAAGCATGTGTTTATCGAAGCGGTACATGACCGTAATGAGACATTATCCTACAGATTTTTAATGGAGAATCTGGAATTACTGAGCCCTATTATTTACACACCAACTGTCGGAGAAGCCTGTCATTACCGCTGACCTAAAGCTCTGATTTAGTTTGAAGATTTTACAAATGATCACGCAATCCCTCTTTTAAAAAAGTTCCGTTCCAGATTTTTGTGTTTTAATGATGATATACAGGGTACCGGGGCTGTCGCTCTTGCCGGAATTTTTTCTGCTTTGCAGATTACAGAAGAAAATATCCAGAATCAACGGATAGGTTTTTTAGGTGCCGGCTCTGCAACAGTGGGTATTGCTAATATGATTGTAGCAAGCATGGTTAAAAACGGTTTGACGACTGAGCAAGCCCGTAAACAATTATGGTTTGTGGATTCAAGAGGGTTTGTTACAACCGGACGCAGTGAAGCTCTGGCAGAACACAAAATTCTTTATGCACGGTATGAAAAGGATCTTAAAACACTGCTTGAGGTTGTTAGAAAAGTAAAACCAACTGTTATGCTGGGCCTGAGTATACAGAGCAATGCTTTTACTGAAGAGGTCATCAGAGAAATGGAAAAAGGTGTTGAGCGTCCGATTATTTTTGCACTGTCCAACCCAACAGATAAATCGGAGTACAACCCACAGCAAGCAGATAAATGGACGGAGGGTTCGGTCCTTTATGCCAGTGGAAGTCCTTATGCCCCGGTTGTGTGTGGAGACAGGGAATTTAAACTTGGTCAGGGAAACAATATGTATATTTCCCCCTGTGTTGGCCTAGGTGCAACTATGAGTGAATCACGAACGGTCACGGATTCAATGTTTTATGCAGCGGCAAAAGCACTTAAAAGCTCAAGTCAATGAACAGGATTTGAAATTAGGCAGTCTTTATCCGTCGCTCAAAGATATACTTGATATATCATCAAAAATTGCCGCTAAGGTCTGGCAAATTTCCTGGGCTGAAAGAAATGCTGCTAGGTAACCACCCGAAAACCCGATCCAGTTCATTAAAGAAAAAATGTACCAGCCAAATTATTGGTCCTATGAACCTGCATAAAACTCAACAAACAGGTTAAAATTAGAAATTTTTAATTTTAATCTAATCTTTTCTTAATCCAAAATATTGTACATTTAGTATATAAAAGAGACGCAATCAGTTTTTTGGCAGTTAAGAAATATTGGCTGAGAGACTGCTGGCTATCAAACATATAAAAATGAATGACTGTAACGATTGAGAAAAAACGCACAGATACATACTGGCAAAATTACTTAAAAAATAATGTTTCAATATGAATTTTGCCCGGAGAAGATAAAATAAATTAACCTTACTTTTTGTTACCACTAACCTCTGCTAAAAACTGAATGACGATTATTACAAAATAAAAACAATAAACCCCGGTGTCTGGAGTCCTGACTTCCAGGTTAAGCCTTTCTCCGAATACCATCTGAGGCTTCAATGAACAGAATTAGAGTTGTGTGCCTAAATAAAAATTAATTACGAGAATGGCCATATTTTACATCGGAATCATTAAATTTCTATTAATAAAATTACAATATTTAACATACTAATTAAGGGCTTCACAATGAAACAAAAAAAGACGGTGTCCGGAAAAACATCTTTAACAGTTTTTTTGGGGAATTCTTTTAGCGTTATCTCTTTTGATAGAAATAAATCTTTCAGGGCTGTGGTTTGCTTGTGTGCTTTTCTAAGAAATTAGTAACAAAACAGCTATAAGATTAAAATCGGGAAACAACGTTGACATCTGACTTTCCCACACATTTTATACATGCTAGACAGAAAAGACAAACCACTGTCCAAGGCATCACCACAGGAGAATTGCCGGCCCCCATCAACTCTCCTGTGGCTAAGTTTCAAAAGGAGATAACCGAATGAGAACAATTTGTCATATTATATTGATTGTAATGCTCAGCTGTTCATGCTGTTTTGCCAAGGCATCTATAATACCGGTAAAGATTGTAGCCAAGAAAAATAATGGGGCGAAAGCTGTAACCGGCACAGTTGAAAATGTGTTTTTGGCTGATCCAGCAAAGGGAATACAGCCAGCGCTGACTATTTCAATCGTGGAAGAGCAAAGCATGATCATTCTGATTAAACCCACAACAACAATTTATGACATCTCAAAGGGAAGTGTTACGCATGAAGATATAAAAGCCGGCGACAAAGTTAAAGTAAGATATGAAATAACAATCCAGGGAGCCAAAAGGGCATTAACTATCTTTCTTTCACATAAATAGATTTTTAGATTTAAGGGAGTGAATTTGTGAAAAGAGGTCATAAAATATTTTGCATTTTTCTTCTCATTATAACAAGCATCGGTTTTACAGGAGTGGCCTTTGAAGAGCAGAGAAGATCTTCACAAAAGCCTCTGCAGAATCGGACTCAATACTCAGCAAACATTCAGAAAAACCTGCAGCCTGCAGTAAAAAGAAATAAAATGTTTGGCAAAAGCCCTGTTGCTCTTACTGATGGGTCTGGGGGTTATACACTGGATAAAAACGGTAACGAAGTTCTTAAAGAGCTTGATGGGTCTTTGATGCAACAGATTGCAGATAGGCTTAAAGGTAAATATATTTGCAACAATACGGCTAAAACCAGGAATGCTGCCGACATAATACGAAAAAAAAGATGGGAGGAACGTTTTAAGTATATAATTGGATTTGCTGTCTTCCTGCTGGTCATGGAAGTTTTTTTTCGCAAGCGGTGGAAGCCATGAAATTGTAAAAATCATATTGTTTATGAGCTGAACAATTTTACTTCACCTGTCAAAAGAACGTTCAGCGCAAACGATAAAAAATGGGCGTATTTATTACTTGCTGCATATGGACTTTAACGTTTTCAATTATTGTTACAATAGGCCTGTGTACAATAAAGCAATAAGTTAGCCCGGACTTTGAATAAATTTTGCGTGACTTTAATTTTGAGATCTACTTAAAAGTCAACATGTATAAGCGATACACATATTGAGTATTTCCTATGTATAATAATAAAACAGTCTTACAGGCACTACCAATATTAAAAAGAAATATTCTTTTGAAAACTATTTTCATATGTTTCATTTTAATGATTGAGCTCATTTGTTTACTTATTCTAGCAATTTATCATTCAATGAAAATAGCAGGAAAATATCTGCGTATACTTAAAGATAAAAAATCTGTTAACAAAAGTTCAAGATTTAATGACATCATATTTAAAGAAAAATTTTAAAAGCTTTAAGATAGATAAAAAAGTAACTGTTATCTGGATTCTTGTCACCTGTTGTGCTGGTGGAACATACTATTTTACAAAAAACACTAGATCGTCAGGTTTTCTAGCCCTAATAATTTTAAGAATTTGTTGTTTATTTAAGATCCCTAAAAGTACAGACAGAACGCAAATTGAAAATAAACAACATGATGACCACAACATATAACCTGAATATTGCACGATGAACTAAAAAACCATAGAAAAACCATTGAGGTATCCTGTATTAATAGGGTTGCGAGACCCGTTAATCAAAAACACAGGAGGAACCCCAGATGGTTAAAAGCAATAAAAGAAATATCACGAGAAGCAAGGTAAATAAAGGAAAAAAGAGACGGCCATTATGGACAAGAAAAATCAGTGCTTCCACGCCGTATGAGACCTGTAGTGAACCATTGAGCGCATTCGGCGGGGTACTGGCACTGATAAAGTTTCTGGATCTGGTCGGATTTGAGGAGGTCTTTGAGCACTGCTACAAGAAACCTGCAAGGGGGCCGAAATTGGGTCACTACCGGATGGTGGTGGGCATCGTAATGCTGCTGTTTATCGGGTTCAACCGGATCGGGCATTTCAGTTACATCAGATTCGATGCCATGTTGTGCAGATTTTTACAGGTAGTGAGCTTACCGGTTGTGAGCACATTCTGGCGCTATGTGA
>Ga0222627_1000235_pt1 | contig 30517 bp, 20 predicted proteins | sample AntAcemetageno93_FD_179859 | JGI IMG/M metagenome (GOLD analysis project Ga0222627, IMG submission 179859) | Saline water microbial communities from Ace Lake, Antarctica - #93 | ecosystem: Environmental > Aquatic > Non-marine Saline and Alkaline > Saline | place: Antarctica: Ace Lake | collected... | reverse complement strand
CATTATTAAACTCTTCTGATAAATGAATTTGTCTGTCTTTTTTTTGATCACTCTTAATCTGCTTTTGTATGTTTTTGGATAATAATTTTACCAATTTGTACACCTTAATCGACTGGATAGAATCATAAATTCTGGCACTTAATGTTTTCTCTTTTGTATATTTAATATATCCTTGTGCATACCAAATATTTGCACCTCCAGCTAGAATAACTACTAAGTCCGGATTAAATTCTGCTATCCATCCATCAAATTTCGATAAAATTGAAAATGTATTGTACCCGCCTACCCCTCGGTTGATAACCTGACAATTTATCTTATTATTATCTGCATTTAACAATTTCTCTAATTGCCGGGGGTAACTTTTATCAGAAGGAGCACCGCTACCATGAGTAAATGAATCCCCTACACATAGAATGATATAGCTATTAGCTTCTTTTTGATTGACTTTATCTCTAGCGGCATTTTTTAGACAAACATACCCTGTCAATCTCAAACCACCTTCAAGTGCTACCAAACAAACAACAATTCCTAGTAAAAAAACAATAAATTTACGTCTTAATAAAAACATTTATGCTGATAGTTCTAGGAATAAAATATATTCTATTAAAGGCCTGGACAAACTTTATTTTTCTAAATCGGAATTTAGCTTTTTTATATGTTTACAAATATTTTGAGCCATGGCTCCATACCCTTGAGCATTAGGATGCCCCCTGTCTATCGATAAATATTCTTCTTTGTCTTTCCAAATTTCATTGAATCTTTTTTCATTGTCAATGTAGGTAGCTCCATTATTTTCTGCAACTTCTTGCAAAATATAATTCATATCCTTGAAGGACCAAATATCCTCACATTTTGGATAATTTTGGATTATTACGGGAATCTCTTTGTCTTTGCAAATATTGATCATCCTTGTAATATCCGAATTAACCCACCCTTGTAGCGTCTTCAAGTACAATATTAAATCCTTTTCTCTTTTAATAAAATCTCTGACTATTTCACTTTCTTCTTCAAATTGCGATAAAAACTTAATATTCTCATTCCTTATTTCTGGTTTTTGAGAAAGAAAATTTGAAATAAAAAATCCTAACGGCTGATATTCATTAGGATTAATTTCTATTGCTTTCTTTGCGTATTCATACGCAATTTCATCATCATGAAGCATAAGAGCATATATTCTTGCAATTTGCCAATAAGATTCACAATACTCAGGCTCTAATTCCATTGCTATTTTATACCACCTTATCCCTTCCTCCCATTCTCCTTCATTTTCACAATTCCGTGCTTTATTCCAAGCATTATTAAACTCTTCTGATAAATGAATTTGTCTGTCTTTTTTTTGATCACTCTTAATCTGCTTTTGTATGTTTTTGGATAATAATTTTACCAATTTGTACACCTTAATCGACTGGATAGAATTATAAATTCTGGCACTTAATGTTTTCTCTTTTGTATATTTAATATATCCTTGTGCATACCAAATATTATTTCCTCCAGCTAAAATAACTACTAAGTCCGGATTAAATTCTGTTATCCATCCACCAAGTTTTGATAAAATTGAAAATGTATTGTATCCGCCTACCCCTCGGTTGATAACCTGATAAGTTACCTTACTATTATCTGCATTTAACAATTTCTCTAATTGCCGGGGGTAACTTTTATCAGAAGGAGCACCACTACCATAAGTAAATGAATCCCCTACGCATAGAATGATATAGCTATTAGCTTCTTTTTGATTAACTTTATCTCTAGCGGCATTTTTTAGACAAAAATACCCTGTCAATCTCAAGCCACCTTCAAGTGCTACTAAACAAACAACAATTCCTAGTAAAAAAACAATAAATTTACGTCTTAATAAAAACATTTATTTTAGTAATTTTACAAACAGAATTAATTCTAATAACAATCCGAATAAAACTTACCCTGTTGATTATTTCTGCTTCTCTCCTAAAATTTAAAAAACTGACACAGCCTTTTATACTATGCTTTAACTAACTTATAGCCTTCCATATTTAACATTAAACATCAACAATAAGTCTAACGAGAAAATATCTGCGGCACTCTTATTATTTCCCTAATTTATTTATGCTTCTAACTAAGATAACCTAACATTACTTTATTACTTCTATCTGAGCTTTGGTTTCACTGATTACTCTTTCACAATCTTTATACTTCTTAAGAATAGTATTGAAAGTTTTTTTAGCTTTTTTTACTTTTCCTTGTTGCTGGTATACATTACCAGTTCCCAACAACGCCCAAGCACATACTTCAGGCTGATCAGAATATTTTCGCAAAACAACACTATACGCAGCTAAAGCTTCGTCAAACTTGCCCATTGATGTATATGTATCTCCTATCCCTTTTTGCCCAGCTGAACAAGCCCACAAATCGTTAGGATATTTAACTAAAGCAGCCTCGTATGCACTTAATGCTTCTTCTTGTTTTCCTATGCGCAGATAAGCATTTGCCATTCCTATTTGCGCTCTTGCACAAAATACTGAATCATTTGGATGCTCAGCTAAAATAGTTTTATAGATATCTAGAGCTTCTTGATTCTTTCCTTCATTAAAATATTCGTCAGCTTCAGACACCTTTCCCTCAACTCCGCTTGTCTGTGCTAATGACATATTCTGTTGCCCATTTTGTATCCCAAATATTACAATTGTTGCCACACACCATGAAATTAACCACAGGGAAATTTTTTTTCCTTTACACATTTGTCCCTCCCAATTACATTGCTCCAAATTTTTCTAAATCCAAAACAAAAAACCTCACTCTCGTATCTTACCACCTCCTTTTTAGTTTTTAATGATATTCTTACCTTTAATTACCAAAATACCAATACTTCATTTAAAAGACTCAAGCGCAAATATTTGCCTCCAGTATCATTCTCCGGCATTAAGCATTCTTTTTTTAATCTCTTCAATTTCGTCTAAAACGCATATGCTACATTTTTTACAATTTGAAATACAATACTCTCCAATAAATTGTTTTGTAAAATCTACAAAATCCTTGTTTTTAAAAAACTTCTTCAGAGATACAAGAGAAAAATAATTTCTCTTATAAAATTCATCCCGCATGGAAAAACATTTAGGCATCCTTCCATCTGCCCAAATCGCAAAGGTAATCAAAGGATAATAGCAGCCTATCTTGGAATTTTTGTTAAATAATAATTTATTCTTAACCACCGATTTATGGTCTCTGGAATCTTCGATAAAGTCTCTGTTTATTTTAAAATTATTTATGTTAGATCTTATGTGTTTATCGTAAAAAACTTTTTCTACTTCTGGGATCATCATCAAGAACTCCTCTTTTTGCTGATTAGTCAGCTGTAGCTTCAAGCAATCCTCGTGATCAATCCTTAACGGCTGTATAAAAAAGTATTCAATATCCATATCATTTAGTATCGATGCAATCTTAGGAATCTGATTATAATTTTCATTGCATAAAACAAACATTATATGCACCAAAGGGTATCTTTGTTTATACATTTTTTTATATTTAGAAATGCTCTCTAATACAGAAACTGTATTTTTATGCCTTTCCTTATTAAAATATAACTTATCTGCTACTGATTCGTTGTCTTCATTTAACGTTATATTCAACTGGCTAACAAACTTGCTTTTGACAATATTTCGTATATCCATATCAGTAAGATTGGCACCATTGGTTATTATTCTTAGAAAAGAATCGACTGCTAACATTTTTTCCAGAAAATAAAACATATTATCTTTATAAAAGAACGGCTCTCCACCACCGAACAAGTGTATATCTTTAAAACCGACATCCTCTATATCTATTACAAGTTTATCGATATAATCTTTATTATTAAAAAAGTCCTTTTTAATGCTCACTTTAGTATGTTCCGCGCAATACTTACAACGATCATTACACTTGTTGGAAGGAAAAACAAATAAACGAACTGGATTGATACCCTGGTAAGAACTCAACTGATATAAATAGCTACTCATATAATTAGCTACTTTTTCTTCATCAAACTTAAATTTAAATTCTGATAAATTCTGCTTATTCATAACAAATAATGTTTATCAACAAAACAAGCCATCCTAATCATAATGACAAAACTGCAAACAAGAATTTTTACATTGTTTAGTAATTAACCTCATTTCAGCCGCTTTTTGAGAATACCAAGCATCTTTCAAAGACATATCATAGATATTACCACAGCTACCTTGGCAAAAAAATACTTCCGAGCTAGCTTTGCCATTCTTCCAGCAAGGTGCCGTAATAATAATACTTTTATGCCCGGCACAGCATGGTTTATCTATAGTCCTCTGTGAATAATAATCAAGTAAAAGGTCAAAACTAGGATTTGAATCGACTTTTAGATAAGAATAGCGATGCTCTTTTATTCTTTGAAAGTTATCACTTAAACATTTTAGTCCATAATTATCGGGCCATAACAAACTGTGCTTACATCCTTTTTTTGAGTATTGAGGATTAGTATTATTAACCAGATAAGGAATAAAATTGATTGAATTTACTTTGAGAGCATCAGCTATTTGAGTTAATTTAAATAAATCATTACAATTTTTGCTGAATATTACTGTCCCAATGCCTATAGATTTTTTTTTGTTTAATAAACGAAGATGCTTTATTGCTTCCATTGCATGGTCATAGCTACCTTTTCCCCTTATAAAGTCATTGCTTTCCTTTAATCCATCTAAGGAGAAATGAATATGGTCTATGTGCGATTTAGAAATCATTTCAACCATCTGTTTATTATAAAAACCATTTGTTGTTACTGAAATATTAAGGCCCAGGCTATTAATATAGCTGGCAATTTCAAATATTTCTGCTACTAAAAACGGCTCACCTCCACTTAACACAACAGTTTTGATATTCATCATTCTTGCTTGTCTGGCTATATCAAATATCTTATTCTTATCTACCTTTATATTATTCTGGTTTATGTCTTTTTTTATACTGCAAATGCTACACTTTAAATTACAAGATTCCGTAAGCGATATAATTATCATCTCTGGCGGAACAATAGGAACATTCAAAATTCGCGACATGCTGTATTTTCCATTAAGGCTTTTAGAAGCATACTGATTAAAGTTAGTTGTTTCACTACGCAACGGCCCACAACAATTACTACACGCCGGATCAATCATCTTTCCCGCTAATATTTTTTTCCGTAATGCATTTAACGCTTTGCTATCCCATACCTTCAACAAACTATCGTCTATCTTTTCTATTTTATTCTTGATAAGCGAGCAAGGTGAAATGTATCCGTCTTCGGAAATAACTAATGTTTTCCATAAATGGATACAATACAATTCCTTTTCATTAAAAATTGCAGACACTGTTGACGATTTTCTTTGAAAATTTTTATAAAGAGAAATTATAAAATCAATATTGTGTTGTATCCTTGTTTCAAATCTTTTTTTTGATAAAATATCTATCAACTCTTTTTGCTGTTCATCAGAAAGAGACATGCCCCTTGCCCCTTCATGTACTTCCAGCAAAGGCATAAAATGTATCTCATCAACTCCCTGGTTAATACAATATTCCATAAATAGATCTAGATGGCCATAGTTCTCATTAGAAATTACCGGGCAAACTCTGATTAATGTATAACTTATATGATTATTCTTTTTAGCCATTTGAATAAACTTAAAAATTTTATTTACTTTAGCAAAACATCCATTTACCCCACGTATCTTATCGTGAACTTTTTCTAAATGTGAATCAAGACTTATTCGTAGAATATCCCACCCAACAGCCACTAATCGTTGGGCAATTTCGGCATTAAGAAGCAAGCCGTTAGTTATCAAAATACCCTTCATATTACAAGCCTTGATCATTTCTAAAATATCAATTAGCTGCGGATACAGAAAAGGTTCGCCTCCTCTACCTCCAATATTCCAAGCTAAAGAACCATTTCTGCTAGATTGTTCAACTAGCGAAAGCATCCTTTTTTGTGGTATTATTCCTTCAAAGCTATCAACTGTTTTTTGATCATACCCTCCACAATAAGCACAATGTGAATTACAATTGTAGGTAGGGAACCACTCAATCATCTCTGGCCCTTGTAAGTTGTAATAGATTGATTTTGCTAACCTATCTAAAGGTGTTAAAAGTGTTTTATTTATTAGATTTTGATATTTCACCATTTCTTGTCCCATCTAACATCATGTCTAATTAATAGTTATCTGGATTAATATGCAACCCCTGCAAACACGGTTCTTTACAATTTTTTATTCTCTCTAGTTCTTTTTGATAATCGCTTGAGTTAAAAACATCTTTGAACCTCAATTTATATAATGGCATATTTATTTCTGTTCCACACAAATACGGCTTACCTTCAAAAGTAATATTTAATGATTCAAATCCGGTTAAGCAACGATTTGATTTTTTAAGCTTATTATCAAAATAGTCAATATATCGTTCAACAACCGAAACCGGACGAGCACTTATATCAGGGTTATTCTTTACATACTCAATAATATCCTTCAACTTATTTTTTTCCAACTCTGTTATCAAAAAATTCCCTTTAACATGGCATAGTTCATTGTTTGGAATAACTGGCTGGATGTCAACCCTTACCCCCTTATACTGTTTAAGCAACATTAAAAATGCAATATAATGCATGAAATTCTCCGGCATCAATATCGAACTTACTGTTAAAAAATTAATCCTCTGCAATTTATAATAATTATGATAAATTGCTTTAAAATTAAAAAACGACTTTTGAAAAGCGCCACTTCCACGAATAAAATCATGAGTATATTCCAGCCCATCGATTGAAAAAATTATTCCTATTTTCTTTAATTCTTCTTTTGAAAAATTATTCAAAAATTCCTCATTAAATAGAATCCCATTAGATATAATATTGACTGTAGCAATATCTGTTGCGCAAACAAATTTAATTATTTCCGGTAAATCTTTACGTAACAGCGGCTCTCCCCCACCAAATGTGATTCTTTCAATATTGCAATCATTATTTAAATTAAGAATCAGCCTCTTCCACTCTTCCTTAGTAATTTCATCTTGGATATCAAATTTACCCTTACCAGTAGTGCACATAATGCATTTAAGATTACAGCGATTAGTAATCGCAATATAAAACTCTGTGATATTGAACTCCTTTCTATCCATTATTACTTTCTTGCTGCTACTTTCTTCGTCTAAGCAACGTTTTAGCTCTTGATTAATTGCTTTAATTGGACTACAACAGCTATCCCAGCAAAGAGTGCTATCGTAATAGTGCTTATATTGTTCGATTAGTTTATAGTAAATATCACCTAAGTCCTCATCGTAAACATTAAATGGTGTTTTTTGAGGATCACCGTTACACTTTAATACTTGCCCCTGACAATCAATTAAAATTTTATATAAGTAGAAAAAACATTTATTTTTTGCAATACTTGATATTTCCGAATTAATTTTTTGGATATCAGCGCAAGATTCATTGTCTAACCATTCTGCTCGGTTAAAATTAACAGGAGTATCCATATTTTTTAATCTATATTTAAAATCTATTATCTGTTTGTCTGCAGGCAATAGCTCATTAAACTTTTGTGTCATTTTGACTAATTTGATTAAAGTTACATTCTTTATTCTATAAAGCTCTGATTTTAAAAAATAATTTTCCACGTTATCATAGTTAATATTTGTCACTACCATATTAAGATTTAAATTAAGAGTTGGATTATTTTTAACGGTAAATTCTAAGAACCCTATTATTCTCTGTAAATAATCATCACCACCACAAGCCGGTTTTAATTTATACTGAATAGCTGGAACAAATGAATCTAAAGATATAGTCACTACATCCCAACCTATTTTTTTTATAAATTGCGCAAATTCTAAATCAAGTTTGCTACCGTTAGTCAATAAAGTACCAATGAGTTTTCTCTTTTTAATCTCTTCCATTAAAAATTTAATATCCTCGACTATTGTTGGTTCGCCAATTAAAGATGTTAACGAAATTTCCTGAGTTCCCATCTTTTTTGCAGCATTAAGAATTTTTATTAAAACATCTCTGGATAAATATTTATGCTCATTATGTTTTACACTTCCGGAGCAATACAAACAATTTAGATTACAAAAATTATTAATAACTAAATCAATGCAATAAGGTCCTTTTTCCACGCCTTTCAACCTTTTCTTAAACCAAGAATAAAACTCTTTTGAAATCATTGATTAAATATTGAAAATATCAGATTTAAGGTAAATTTATAAATACAATAATAAGTTACAACAGCCACTCAATCACCAACAAAACCTTTATCAATCAATTACAAAGCACTTTAATTGCTTCCCTGATTCTTTCCTTTTGGCTATGCGCCTTTGAAGGAGAAAAAAAAGCATATCCGTCAGCTTTTGTTAAATAATTTAAAAGCAACCGTAAGTCATTGATTAAATATTGTTTTCCGCCACCAAGGCAATTGATTTTCAAATTATTGCTAGATCTTAATAATACTTCCATATTTTCGATTATCAGAGAATAACTATTATTCATTAATTCCTGTAACGGTAACATCGGATACAATGATACATATTTTTCTAAGAAACGTAATTCTTGAAATATCAAAAATAAATTTCTTTTGCTACACAGCCGGCTGTGTATCTCTTCTGCCGAATCGGAAGACGGCCGTATAGAACAAAATTGAACACAATTATTTCGACAGTTTCTTATTGTGTTTCTGAAATGTTCGGCATCTTTTGAAAACCATACAGTATCCCAAGAATCCTTGTCACCCTCTCCAAAATGCTGTAATTTTCTATCATTTGGCCCATTACACACAAAGCATAATTTCTTTCCCACAAGTATTGCACGAGTAAAGCCAGCATAACATTTATCTACATATACAGCTTTTGAAAAATAAGTATATATTTTTTCACAAGGAATTTCTACATGTATTGGCATCCGTTTCTTTTTTTCTTCAATCTTTCTTAAAGCATCATCTAAATCCGGAAGTCGCTGTTCAGGTATCCAAAATTCGCTGCTTCTCATTCCTTTTAAGTCAGTATTGCACACGTAAGGTTGGACACAAATGCCACAAAGATCATACTCAAGACAAAAGTCTAGCATATCATACATAGTATCAAGCGTTTGGTTCATTAAAATAGATAGAGTATTTACCCGCGGAAAAATCTTTTTTCTCCTTTTTTTCTCTACATTAATATAATTAATCGCTTCTATTGCTTGTTCAAAAACTCCTTCACCCCGCAATGAATTATGAATATCAGCATTTGGTGAATCTATAGAAATACCTAAGGTATCAAGCTCTACGTCTATCAATCTATCTATAATCTTTCTGCTTAAAATTGTTCCGTTAGTGTTAAGATGGACTATTATTCCAGGATAATAATCTTTTACATATTTTACAAGATTAAATATGTCTGGCCGCATTAATGCTTCTCCGCCAGTAAAATATACTTGCTTGAGATTACCTAGCTTATACACATCATCAATGCTCTTTTTAACATAAAACATATCTAGTTCATCTTCGTTAGCATTCCAAACTCCGCACATTTTACAACGCAAATTACATTTTGTAGTAAGCAACAATTGATACATAAACGGCCCCACTAAAGGTTTATTTAGATAAAGCGAAAAATTATACAGATAATCTTCCTGAATATTTTTAAGAAAATCTAATTGTCCCTTGTCATCTTCTATTGAATAATTAAAGATATTTACATCTTCCTCTAACATCAAACAACCTTTTGCCGAATCAATCTTGCTATCAATAATTTTGTCCTTTACTCCGTTATCGTTAGCATCTTTAGCTTTTATATAATAGGCTAAGGCTTGCTTGTGCTCATTATTCTCAATGCGCTTATCTCCTAGAAATAGATAATATTCAGATGGAGAGTAAAAACTATCTTCTTCCCGGCCAATATAATTATTGCAAAATTCTAGAATCTCTATTCTCTTTTGTAATGTATTCTCCCCATCTCTAGAGTGCCATCGCACAGAATTAAAATTATCTTCAAGCTCAATGCCAAAATCTCTTCTATTTTCATAGATATACGTTCCTTTAGCTATTACTAATAAATGAAAAAGAACCTTACCAATAAATCGTCTGTTACGCTTAATAAATTCTGCTGTAAGGATAATATCCACATCTTCTTCTCCGGGAAGCCCTATTATCAACGTAACATCTGCTGTTATTCCTGCTGTATGAGTATTCTGTAGCACCAACTCTACCAATTCAGGCGTAAAACGTTTACCAATAGTCTTTAATGTTTTCGGGCTTAAACTTTCTAATCCGTAAGTAATGTGTGAGCAACCTGCCATTTTCATTTTACTTAATAGATCTAAATTCATTTCTTCTCGTATACTAGCCTGCCCTCCCCAGTTAAGCTTTATTTTACTATCAACCAAACGATCACAAAGACCATTCAATACTTTTAAATCTCCATTAATAAGAGAATCATTTAAAAATAGTGAACTAATACAAGGATGCTTATTGATTTGGTACATAATTTCATCAAATATATTTCCTGCACTCCGTGTCCTGTATTTTTTCCAGTTTCTTGACTCACTGCAGAATATACATTTATTAATGCAGCCTCTACTAGTTGATATTGCTAACTTATGACTGTGAAACTCATCTAAATGATATTTATCAAAATTAAAATCAGAATAATCAGCAAAAGGCAATTCATCTAAATTCTCTATTAATTCTTCTTCCGGACAGCTTATGATATCATTGTTAATGTCTCGAAAAGCTATTCCATTTAAACCGCTAACCTTACCACATCTTTCTACTATAGCTACTATCTGAGGAAGAACTTTTTCTCCTTCAAGATAACAAATAGCATCTACAAACTGATTAGTATGTAATAAAGATGCCCCCATCTCAGACTTAGTACAATGCGGTCCGCCAAAAATAATAATTTTATCGCTATTCTCCTCTTTAACCCTCCGAGCTATTTCTTCAGAAAAAAGACGATTTAATCCCGTAATGGTAAACCCGATTGTTTTATAACCAATACTAATAATTGACTTTACACATTCTTCTATAAACTCCCCGTATAAATTGATTATTTTTTTAACAAAATCATCATTATACCAATCTGTGGGCCTATCATATAAGGAGTTTTTCCTCAGCCCAACTAAATAATTATAAAATTCAATATTAAAATCTAAGCATTTTACCTTATAGCCTTCTGCCTGGCATGCTGCCTTAAGCAAGGCTAGACTATAGGGTGGTGAATGTATCGACCAACAAGGAGCTTGAACAATGACCAGGCTCATAATCCTTTCTTATTATTACTCAATAAATAAAAATTCATTTATCTGTTATCAAAAGGAAACTAACTAAATTCAATAGCTTTTTTAACATTTTTAAAAAATAACCCATGCAAAGCAACGCAAGGAATATTAGTTATACATCGTCACAGAAGCATGGTAACAAACATGGCCATGCGCATCTTTTTACCTGATTTCTTGCCTGAATTATTTCCTTGCTCATAAGGACATCTTTTAATAACGTGTTTTTTAAACTTCCATACACAGAAAAACACGTTCGACATTTTCCATCATTAGCCACCAGAATTGTTCTGTCCGCAGACAAACATTTAGCATTTTCCGGCAATAATCTGTTGCAGTAATAGTCTCTCATTAACAACAAGTTGGTAATTGAATTCTTTATAAAATCCGGTTTTTCTTTTTTTAACTCTATCAGTTTACTTAAGGAATCATCCAGTATATTTAGCCGATCTTTAAGAACCCAAAATTCAGATTTCTTTCGTTCATTCATCCTTAGATTATTGGGAAGCAGCGCTTGAAATTGTAATGAATCTGCACCTAAAGATTCAACAAAAGCAGCAATGTCCGCTAATTCTTCTAAATTATGATTCAAAATTATAGTAATTACGTTAAATTTTACCTGCGAATTACTTTTCTTCAAGCAAGAAAGAACACCAAGCCCTTCTACTGTTTTCTTCCAAGCATTATCATAGTTGCGGATATAATTATGGGTATCTGCTTTTAATGAGTCTAAAGAAAAGACCAACGAAATAGTATTATCCAGGATATAGGGCTCTAATCTGTTAATATTTTCCGCAATCATTATCCCATTTGTCAAAACACCTAAATTTTTAATATTTATATTTCTTGCGTAATCAAATATTTCATATATATCTTTTCTTATTAGTGGCTCACCTCCAGAAAGAGCAATTTCATTTATCCCCAGTTTTTTAGCTTGATCAAGCACCCGCTGGACATGATAAATATCTATATCTTTTTCGGAAATACCAGTTTTCCATATATCACAAATACGACACTTTAGATTGCAGGAATGTGTAATATCTAAGATGATAAGCCGAGGCAGATAAAGATTATTAACTTTGTTTAACATTGCCAGACTGAATTCGGAAATATTCATGAATATTTCCAAAAATATAAAAAATTTTATGAAGAGCAAAATAAATATAAACAGTTATTCGTCGAGCCCCTGTCCCCTTACTCTGATGTTTAAGAAATTGTTTACCTAATATACAGCTAAATCGTGGAATTTTAATAAGATTGCCTAATGTCGATAGCCAAAAAGAACTTCTTCCTATTTTTAGTTCTTTTAATAAAACATGACTATTGTTTTTATATTTTGTTAATAGGTTACCTCTTCCGTAAATATAAGCTTGTTCAAGAAAGCTTATGAATGTATCCTCGCGATAATGAATAACTCTTATTTTTTTATCCCAGATAAATCTATGGCCATCCTTGAACAGACGCCAAAAAAAATCTAAATCTTCGCCTCCCGGCAAAGGAAAATCTTTATCAAATTTATATTTCTCAAAAATTTCTCTCTTAAGAGAAACATTGCAAGTAGGAAAAAATATTATTTCTTCTTTGCCATCAATATTGGTATTAATACTACACGTACTTAAGAATTGACTAACCAATACAGCAATCTTAGGCGATCGAGAATAAGTACCTCCACCTACAGCCGAGACATCGGGGTTATCCTTATGTATTTTAACCATCAATTCCACCCAATTTTTCTCAGCAACACAATCATCATCAGTGAATAAAACTATTTTTCCTTGGGCAGCTTCTACTCCTAAATTTCTTGCTACAGCTGGACCCCTAGAAAGTTGAGAAACATAAACTAAATTACCAAAGTTAAATTTTATTTGAAAAATTAACTTCTTTATCTCTTTATTTGCTCGATCATCAACAACTATAACCTCAAACTTATTTAGAGGATAGTTCTGCTTAGCTAAAGAACTCAAGCAATCAATTAATTTTTTCTTTCTGCCACACGTAGGTACTACTACCGAAACTTCCATTTTTTTACTCTCCGTTAACCATTATTTCACCTTTTGAATATATATACTCTCCAGGCATTAAACTAATCGGAACATCATCTAAATATTGTAAAACTCTACCACGAAAATTAAGATCTGTGTTTACTATGTTAAGCTTGTCCTGCTGACTTCTAAAAAAGGGGGTAAATATTATTTCGGGAAAATAACTTTCCTTTTTTCTAATCCTCTTTACCCCAGCATAGAACTTATTATCCTCCGACAAACAACATGAAGAAATAACTCCCCAATCATCGTCAACATTTCCATCAAAAAGAGGAAATGTCCCTTCATTTTTATTGAATGCCCATTGTTTATATTCTTCAGAAAGCATAATATTTGTCTGCTGGCGATCAATTCCAATTTCTTTATTAACTCTCATTTTAATTGAAAACGCAATAACACCCTCCCGTACTAATCTTAAATTCCAATATTGTTCTATTGGCAAATGCATCCATCTGCCAATAGAATTAATTTCGGAATCATTACCCTGAACACTCCATACAGCATGCGTACAAGAATCGTACCATCTGCCTTGCGACCGCAAAGAGGTATAAAAACCAAGCTGCTTTGTTAATTTTTTATCATTCCAAAATATTTCTCCTCTCCCATTTGTTAAATTATACTTTAATTTTTTTTTCGCCACCATCCAAGAATCATTGGTAGTATTTTGTTGTTTAGCGTCATATTTTAAGGAAATTCTTACCTCAAAACACCTATGCCTACCTTGCGCAAACTTTCTTTTATCCTCCGGTTCAACACTTTGGATAGACAATACTCTTGTCCGGCAAGACATAGCTGAATTAAAAATTTTAGCAAAATTATGCGGTTTTTTAGAGAAATCTAATAAAATATCCGGCAAATGTTTATCTAAACTAGACAAAATAATACTTTCATCGGGAATACATCTTTGCAACATATCCTCTTCGCGCTCTGAAAAAATATCCGAAAATGCACCCTTACCATACTTACTAAAATAATATTTGTATCTTTCTGATAACTCAATCCTGATAAACTTTTCCTCAATCTCTAATTCATCTTTTATCTCGATATCTAAAGTAAAAATAAAATAATCTTCACTAATAATTTCTATTTCCCAGATACAAATAACAGGTAAATACGCACTCTCACACCTGGCAATTATTTTTTTATTGCCTTCTTTTTTTATCTCCCAGAAACTAGATTCAAAATTATACACCCGGCCTGCACAACGTAAAAAAAAGCTTACACAATTACCTTTGACTAAAGATAAATCATTAAAGAACGGAATGACTTTCCCATTATTAAATGTTAACCTTAACCTCTCTTGTGATATTGTTGTTTCGTCTTGAATATTCTTAAGATAAGCAGGCACATCTTTGATTCCAATAATGATTTTTCCGCTAAAAAATGTTAACCGTTTCCCTTTATTTTTAGAATAATTTTGTACATTCGCTATTTGAAATTGCAAAATTCGCGAGGAAATGAAACAATCTGAATTTAATATTTGCCCATAGACAGGTAAAGCAGATAATGATTGTTCAACAATAAAAGAAGGCATACTCTCAGCAAGGCTATTCTCGGTTATTACTCCGATACATCTTCTAGAAATATTATCTTCCAATAAAGGCATCCATTGGTTATTACCTTCAATTATGGAGGGAAAATTATCTTTTTCGCCTAGAGAAGTAAACCATTGCTGATATTTATCAACTAAAATAAAATCAACACATCCCTGTTCAATTTCCATCATTTGTTCACTCTCAATCCCAATATCTATCTTTATCTCGCCGGAATCCATCAATTCTATTTTCCAAACAACAATAAGCTCTATTTGATATATCCGCCCCTTAGCTGTAATCCGCTTATCACTTTCTTCTTCAATCTCCCAGTAGGCTTGAAAAGAATTGTACCGTTTATCTCGCGTAAAGAAATTAATATGTATTCCGGAAGAATTAGTAATAGGCTGATCGGCCCAATTAATAAATAAGCGGCCATTATTAAATACAATACTTAAATTATCTTTTTTTAGGATCCCGACACCCTCCTTTGCCCCGACTACTTGTGTATAAAGAGCGATGGTCTTTTTCACCTCAGAATCCTTAATGAGCCTACCCTCTTTAAGCAAAATAGCTCTCTTGCAAAGCCTCTGCAGCATCCCCATTTCATGGGTAACGTAAACAATTGTTGCACCTTTTTCTCTGATTTCAAATATTTTCTTTATGCATTTTTTTTGAAAAGACTCATCTCCCACCGCTAAAGTATCATCGATTAATAATATTTCCGGATCCAGACAAATAGCAATCGAAAACGCCAAACGGACAAACATTCCTTGAGAGTAATACTTAACCGGAGCATTAATAAATTTCCCAATTGCGGCAAAATTTTCAATATCTTCGTATTTCTGATCAATTTCCTGTCGTGTAAATCCAAAAAAAGTGCTGTTTAAGAAAATATTATCTTTTCCGCTTAATTCCTGCTGAAAACCAGCTCCCAAATCTAAAAGCCCGGTTACTCTCCCAGAAACACTCACCTCGCCTCGATCAGGGACGAGTATTCCGGCAATTAACTTTAAAATAGTAGATTTTCCTGCCCCGTTTTCTCCGATTATTCCCAGACTTTGCCCCTTCTCAACATCAAATGTTATATCCTTTAATGCCCAAAAATTATCCCAAGAAAGTTTACCATCAATAATAAACTTTATTCGAAATATTTCCCAAACATCTTTAAACGTGATCATACTATTTTACAATTTTTTAAATAATTCCTTCTCAAAATACGAAAAAACTTTAAATCCAAGAATTAAACTGACAATAGCCCACAAGAATGTACCTGCAAATATAGAAATGCTAGGCAAATTTCCATTAAAAATAACATCACGATAATATTGAATATAGCAACTCATAGGATTTATACTTATTACCCACCTAAGCTGTTCGGGAAGCATCTCCGAAGAATAGAATATCGGAGTTATCCAGAACCAAAGCATAAGCATAACCCCTAGAAAATGTGTTATGTCACGATAAACTACATTAAGAACAGAAAGCATAAGCGAAATACCGCAAATAAACAAAAAATGCAAAAATAAAACGATAAACAAAAAAGGGACCAAACTAATTATTTTAAAATTAAAAAATAAAAATACAAAATATAGTGTGCAAAACCCAGCAATAAATTCCAAAAAATTTGCCAGAACAACAGATATCGGAAATATTTCTTTAGGTATATTGAACTGTTGCAAAAGCCCTCGCTGATTTATAATCGACCCTGCAGCATCAAACAGAGAACTAGAAAAAAACATCCAAGGGATAATACCAGCAAGAACGAAAAGAGGAAAATTTTTGATTTCCGCCTTAAAAATAAAAGTGAACACAAAAGTTATTACAAGCATTAATAATAAAGGATTAACTACTGCCCAAAATACCCCTAAAAAGGCATTCGAATATTTTGCCTTCACCCTAGAAAAGGCAATTTTCCATAAATTGCCACGATAAGAATATATTTTAGTTATTCTTTCCCTTAACATAATACTAAAACGCATATTTTAACATAAACCACTTTATGCTTCAATATTTTCCGCCACATAAACAAAACCCAGTCTCATGTATCATCATTATCGCATCAATTCAGAAATATTGTCTGCAATTATACTGTAAAGTTTATCGCCCGCTAAATTTAAGGAATATTTTTTACGCACAACCTCTAATCCGTTTATTCCAATGGTTTTGGCCAGGTTACGATCAGAAATCATTAATTCCATATTAGATAAAAATTCTTCTTTATTATAACTTAACAACCCGGAATATCCACTTTGAATTATAAAATTTGCCTCACCTACCGCAGAAGCAATTACCGGTTTCCCTTTTGCCATATATTCAAACAACTTGACTGGACTCTTGGATAGATTAAATTTTGTTGTATCGAATAATGGCACAAGGCCTACATCAACTTCATCTAAATACTCAGAAATATTTTCTGGTTTTATCCATCTTTGATAAACTATGCCGTTACATCTATATTTTTCAATCATCATTGCTAATTGCCCATCGAAAGTGCCCTCCCCGGCAATAAATAATTTAATAAACGGATACTTCCGGTAAAGCACCAAAAAACAATCAATAATAAATTTTATATAATCTAATATTTCGATCCTATTTAACGTTCCGTGCCATGAAAATACCATCTTTTTCTTCTCTTCAGCAGAAAAAGATGGATAAAACTCCTTAATATCTACCCCACTAGGTAGATAATAAACCTTTTTATTTTGCTTCGACAAATAATCTTTAAGGTAATTGCTCGCAGCAATACAGCAAATACTTTCGGAAGCTAATTTCCTTGTTAAATATTCAGCTTTGGAGCGTGGAAACACCCCAAAATAGTTACTGATATCCTCTCGTGCCTCCCAGTCATCCATATCAAAAATAAACGGAATTTTTTTTATTTTCGATAAAATCCATACTGGAATCGTATGATAATTGAAACGATTTATTATAAATATAGGATTGTTAGCCTTTTTTAAAAGGAATTTATACCCCTTAAATGCATAGATTATCTTTTCCAGCAATGTAAAGTTAGCGTCTTCTCCCCCTGATTTTGCTCCTAAATTTTCCACGAAAGACACTACAGAAGAACGAAAGCCTTTTTCGTTAAGCTGTTCAGAAAATCCCCATGAACGTGCTCTTGCTCCTGGATCTTTACGACCTTCCCTAGTTATAAAAATAAAATTTTTATCCAATAATATCTTGCTCATAAATTCTATACTTGTTCATTAAATTCACTCTGGCACCTTGAAACAGCACAAACTAAATACACCTGTCAACGATTCCCTCATCCAAGAAAAAATCAATTATAATACGAACACCAAAGCAATCATCACCAAAAAAATAACAAATTAGACAATCCTATCGATTAATTCAATATTGCAAAATATATTTTTTGCAAGATTTTAAAAAATACTGCATATTTATTAAACACACAGCATTATCGCCAGCCACTTCTCTTCGCCTTATTAATACCTAGTTTTATCATATTTCACTGCCTTAATCAGCAGCTCAAACTCAATAAATATTCTACCACTATAGAAAAGCTACCACTAAACCTAAATTACCTTTTTAATCGTGTCTACTACATGCTTAATCTGTTTCCCAGTAAGCAATGGATATATCGGTACTGATACTGCTGAACGCATAATATATTCTGTATTAGGAAAATTTTTTGCTGATAAATTTAAATATCTATGCAATGGGTGAGGTTTTACTGGTTGCTTTACCTTTACTCCTTTTTTATAACATTTCTTCATAAAAGAATAGATATCTTTGTTTATCCTGATCATATATCTTTGATATATGTCTATACTTTCTGGACAACCTTTTAGTAATTGCATATCGCAATCAGCAAAAGCCATATTGTAAATGTTTGCCACTAACTTTCTTTTTCTTATAAACTCGCCCAATCTTGATAATTGCACCCTGCCCACTGCAGCTTGAAGATTTGTCATCCGATACGTATATTTTATTTTAAACTCCGAAGAATCAGGCTCCTTGAGCTTCTTTAATCTGTTTAATAAGTAATTAGAATTCGACAATACCATTCCTCCTTCACCAGTAGTTATATATTTGGTCCCTTCAAAAGAAAATATAGACAAATCGCCCCAACTGCCCACCTTTCTATTTTTATATTCTGCTCCTATCGAGTGAGCACAATCTTCAATAATATAAACTCCTAATTCCTTAAATTCATCAATCTTCGCGGGACACCCGTACATATGAGGAATAATTATAGCTTTTGTTCTTCTAGTAATCTTTTTTTCGGCTTCACGCGAAGACATATTGTAGTCTTCTACGCTAACATCACATAATACTGGTTTTGCTCTAGAATATAGTACAGAATTTAATAGTGAACGACACGCATAGCTTGGAATTATAATTTCGTCGCCACTATTAATATCCAGACACATCAACGCTAAATGCAATGCCAACGTTCCCGTGCAAGTAGCTACACCACCTTTACTATTTATATACTGTGCGAGTTCTTTTTCAAATTTACTTACAATTTTGCCCTCAGCAAGATAATTAGTCTTCATAGTAGCACTAATAGCTTTTTGCTCTTGTCTCCCCATTGTTGGCTTAGAATGTTCAATCATGCTTTAATCTTTTTTCATGTCGACTTTATTTTCACTTTGTCGCTATCGGTATTTTTTGCTTAAATGAAAATAGACTTTTTCTAAATATATATATAAAACCACCTACAATGCTAGTACATACGAGCGAAGTAAGGACCAACACAGATACAGCAAGCGCTTTTTCTGAAGATATGTAAGGTCCTAAAAAATACACTAACGCTCCTTCTCTTATTCCTAAGCCATTCAATGAAGGCAATAATGTCACAAAAAATACTATTGGAACTACCAAAAAAAATACACCGATTCTAACATCAAAAACATGTAGCGCTTTTGCGAATATATATATTGCAAATATGTACAAAATCTGGACTATAGCTGATAAAAACAAACCCCAGAGAAGAATCATCTTATGACTTAAATACATATTGAAAAAGACAAATTCATTTATTAAGTTTTTACACCAAAGTCTATTTCTAAAGGGCTTAAGTATCAGCATAAGATACTTAGTTGTGTTTTTATGCAAAAGTATCCAAATAAATGCCATGCCCATTAAAAAAGCACTGTACACAAGCACAACAATTAATCTGTTTGATATTTGATGACCAAAAAAAACTACTATAACAACAGGAATAATTATAAATGATATTACATAGAGTATTCTATCCATGAATACTCCGGCGAATAAACCTTTCTTCTCTCTATGTGTTTTCCCCATACAAGAAACTTTTAAAATATCCTCCCCTAAAGAAGTTATTGGAAAATTACTAAAAAAATACCCCATAAATGTAAAGAAAATAGATTCTTTTAGACTCATCCTTATATTTTGCACAGATATAATTTTTTTAAGCCTTAATGCTAGGAAATATGTAGCACCAACAATTAAAAAAAATCCAAGAATTACAAACTTTCTGTCAGCATTCACAACCGTATTAAACATTATTGATAACTTATTACGCATAATCCAACAAAGTAGCGATATCAAAGATACACTGATAAATGCTTTCAATGTAATTAAAATTTTATTTTTCATAAACAACAACATGAACAAAATCGATTTCGGGATTAATCATATTTTTGTAAATTTTTTGAGTTTTACTTTTGAGAAAACTTTTATTTTTCATAGGAAGATAGGTTTGCTTTAATGCTAAAGTCTAGCCTTGCAATGTGTTTTATTGTCACTTATTCGTTTTTCAACTACACTATTTGAAGAATATCATATTCTGCTTCCTTAAAATAAAGGGATACGCCAAACTTTAGACAAATATCATTTATTTTAAGAATTATTGCATCCTTAATCACCTTACAAAAACGCATTGGGCTCCCATATTTTGAAAAACCATGATTTCTTATCCGATGAGAAACAATAACTTCCCCAATTAATAAGTTATTGTTTTTAGCTAAAACGGGAATAAACCGGTGCCCCCCGTTGAATATTACAATACCCTTAATAGACCTATTTTTATAAGCTCTAAGCGTAGTGCTAAAATCATGCACGCCTAGATTAAACATGACGCGACCTAATTTATTTGCTAAAACAGAAGGCATCCTCCTGAATAATATATTATCAGAGCGTACTTTTCTGTAGCCGCAAACCAAATCATAACCTTTATCTATTTCCTTAAGCAATGATGGAATATCTTTAGGGTCATGTTGAAGATCCCCGTCCATAGATACAATTAAATCCCCTATAGCATGCTTAAATCCTGCCAATAATGCTGAACTTAACCCAAAATTTTTTACAAAAGTTATGAGCCTCACAACATTGTCTTTTTTTATAAGTTCAATAATTTTCTCTTCTGTTGAATCTACGCTTCCATCATTAATAAATATAATTTCATAAGTCTTATTCAAAAATCCTAATACACTCTTAAGCTCTTTATAAAGAGTATTTATTGATAACTCTTCATTGTAAACAGGAATAATAATACTTAAATCCATATCATTCTACTTGGTTATTTTAGATTTCTGTAGGATATCAAAGTAATATTATTTTTCTTAGCTATATTACTCATTGCAAAATTCATTAAAAAATTATAGTCTTTAATTCCAAATTTTTTAACATTGAAATGTCCCAATCACTTGGATAATCACTTGTTTCCAAGGATGGACTATCAATTCAATTGTACCATCTTTAATACTGTTGATAGAATAAATAAATTGTTTCTCTCTGTATACTTTTTTAGAATGAAAGCAACAAATAAAGTCCGGATGTATCAAATTAGATAATTCTACTAATTTTTATTTATCTGTGACCAACCAATAACCCTCTTGAAATAATTAAAAGCTTTACACATTACACTCTTTGGCCAAAACATAAACTTATTAGCATATCGAATCCTCTTTATACCAAAACGCTTAGCAAGCCTTATTAATACATCTAATATCAAAGTTAGCTGGTGAAGATGCTTTTCCGTATCTAAATGTGTTATAGTTATCCCTCTATCCGATACCTTTTTAATCTGTGCATATCCCTCTTTATAGAGATCATCCGCATTTATGATAAGTTTGTCATTATTAATTCTTGATTTTATAACACCTTAGCTCAGCCCCATTATAAGAAGCATACATAGAATAAATTAGATTATAGTATTTATTTAAATATGAATAAAATGATTCAGAAAAAACACCTGGCCAATCAGGTGACATTATCAGCCAAACATTTCGATTTTGATTAACTATCGGAAGTGCTTTATCTCTATTGATAAAATCTTTAACTTTAAAAAGATCAACTCCGATAAATAAATTATTATTTATTTTAAATTCCTTTACAGACCTTTTATTTATAACCTTACCGGTAACATCTATATTCTTAAGAGAATCTTGTTCATTATAATTAAAGTAATAAAAGAATGCGGGCATTTGATCTGTTGGAATAAAAATAACTGCGTCTGCAGGCTTTATATTCTTTCGCAAATATAAACCTATCTCCCTCCAAGATAGCCTATTTTTGCTTAAATTATAGTAATTATAAAGAGCAAAAGACATCAAGAACATTATAATACAAACAATAAGAATCATTAATCTTTTACTTCTCAATAGAGATACTCCATATGCAATAATCAAATAATACGCCGGTAGAGATATTATGGTATGTCTTAACAAATAAAAGGAAACATAAAAGACACTTGAAAGATATGGTATTATAACTGGAATCAGTAGCCACAAAAGCAAAAAGAATAACCTACCTCTAATACTGTTGACACCACCCTTAATATCCTTTATTTTTTTAAAATATAAGGGCTTTAGCGCTATTATAAAAATTACAGCAAACAAAACATTTAGTATTCTTGGAACTATCAATTTTTTGTTTACAATAACAAAGCCATCTTGTCCGTGAGCCTGTATTGGCCCGCCATAATTAAATGTTTCGATTACTGGAAATAAATAACTAGGAGTCAACCTCTGGTTAAACCGAATAAAAGTATGGCTTCCAACTGTAGCTAAACAGATTCCTATTAATACGGCTAAAAAAATAAATATTATTGCCCACCACTTTAACCATTTTTTTAATCTTTTTCTGCTTAAGCTAAAAAAAGCAAATATATGCTGAACCGGAATTAAATACAAAGTCATCGGATGTGAATAAATTAGTATTATAGTAACAAAAGTATACGCTATGTAATCACGTTTTCTGTCAAACTTTAAAAGTCTAATAAAATAAAACATATTGATAATTGCCAAAAATATTACAAATGTATAATTACGCACTTCTTGAGACCAATAAATATGAAATGGTGACAATGCCAAAAGAAAAGCTGCCCACAATGCTACCTTTTTATTAAAAATTAGTCTTCCCAACTTATATATTGCCCAAACTGAAATAACCCCAAAAAGCACTGAGGGTAATCTTAGAAAAAACTCTCCCGTCCCAAAAAAAATACTCCATAGTTTAAGAAATACAAAATAAATAGGACGATTCAAATAACGATGATAAAACAAGTCTGTTATGGGATAGAAAGTAAAACTCACACTATAAGACTCATCTGTCCAGAGTGCTCTATTCTCCAGGCCATAGAGCCTAAGAACCAAAGCCAAAAGCAATATTGACCAAAGACAAGCATTGTTTGATTTCATATAACTTCTATTCATCTGAATTACCCAATAGCCTTCTTGTATCTACAATGTACACCGCCCCACGATCTATCTCTTGTTTAAAATTATAATTTTCTTTAATAAATCCCGAAAGAAAATAATTTTTTGAAATATCATTAGCAATTATACTATAGCCTTCTTCCATCCTCGGGAACGATGGTCTTTTATAAGAATTAATTACGCCATCTTTATACATATAGTCTTCTATCACAAAATAATCTATACTATACTGACAAACAAAATCTTTTATTTTCTTCAACGAGCTTGCGTATAGTGCCAATATTAAATCCTTGCGTCTTGTTTTAAATCCTGTTCCACCATAAGTCATTATTGATATGTCATCCATCCCATCTGCATGAAAGATCTGCCGTTTTGAAAATAACGGTATTGACTCGATAAACTGGCTGTTTGGAAAACCAGCGATTACAACACTTTTTGGCAAATGATCAATATAATCATACAGTGGCTTATATTTTTTATAATTAAGATTAGCATTATTATAAAAAGGGTGCAAAACAACAAATATAAGCACAATGGGCATTAATAGTAAAAATGATTTTATTTTAAATCTTTCAATAATACTGCTAATATTTATAGTAACAAAAAAAACCAAAAACAATGGCAAAGTAAACATAAATTGTCGTGAAGCGAGCACAGAATTCACTGGATACACCATAATGAATCCAAGTATCGAACCTAATAGCATAAGCCAGATTGCCTTAGGCATACGCAAAGAAGCAGCCTTCCTAAAGAAAACTATAAATAAACTTGCAATAATGAAAAAATTAGTAAAAATTATATACAATCTGCTGTGCTCGTTAAAATTTAAAATAAAGTACCTTAAAATATCTATAGGGTTATGCATATTCACAGTATTAGCGATGTCGACCACATATTTATAACTCCTTAATAATGATAGATTTTCTAAAACTATGCTATTTTCTCTGTCAACCAACAAAAACAAAATAGATATTGCTAAATTAATAATTAGAATCAACAAATACCACTTGATTTTAATTTTTCTGTTATAAAAAAATGGCACCAATAGACAAATTATCGTGACTAAAAATAATATCTGTGGATAAAAAAATGATATCACAGTAAGTACAAATGGTAGATACATAAACTTTTCTTTTACGAGAAAAAACATAAATATTAAAAAAATAAAAGCACCAAAAGACCTGTCTTGACCTCCATAAAATGTATCCATAGAAAGAAAATAAATAAGAAACACCCCAGATGTTACATATGAAAAGCTTTTCGAATATAAATACCTTACTGTCTTAAAAATTAAAATTACAGAAAACACACACAAAATCATTGATGCTAATTTTAAAACAAAAGACAAAGGAAAAAAAAGCATTAAAAAAAGATAGATTTTTAACCTAATAAATACTCTTGTTAGTGTTATGTTGTTAATATGCTCCAAAATGAGAATGGTAAATGGATCATCAGCCAATAAAGTGGAATCAAATAAATTATGATAGACATATTGTTCTCCAGCATCAGGATATTGAAAATATACGGGCTCAAATGTAAACGAATCTGTACAAAAATTAGCATAGCCTACTACCGCTATCAATAAAATTAAATAAAAAATTTCAGTTTTTCTTAATACCTTCACGTACGTAACCCCACTTGTTGCACCATTATTGATTTATTGTAAAAAGCTGTTTAGAATAGAATAATATATTCTATTTTCCGCCTAGAATTGCTTATCTACCACCTTTTATATCTTTTCCCAGATTTGTAAATATCATCGCTTATTTAACAAAATATTAAGGCTATCTGGTCCATATTGAAGCAACAGATCGATTATGCACATATAGGGCATAAAGGGTTTATACATCTGTTCATAAACAGGATGACTATAATCTTGAAACTCTACCCGAATATTCTCCTTTTGAAATTTATTGGCATTAAGGAATGTAGATGCTGCCTTACTATCATACAGTTCTTGCGCGCCAAGCTTCTTGCAAATATTAATAATCTTAATCTCTTTTGTGCCATCTATGTTTAGCAGTGATGATTTGAAAACAGGAATTTTGATGCCTAATTTTTCCTTTAAAAAAATAATTAGCTCAACATTAAAATCAACAAGATAGCGCCAATCACAATAATATTTTTTTTCTAAATACGGAAAATATTTACTAAAATACCTAGCTCTACTATAGTTTATCTCTATTGCTCTCAGATGCTTCTTTCGCCAACTAATAGAATTATTAATCTCTACCTCATTTATCAATTGAAATCGTTTATTCTTTGTATACACGGGAACTGTCAGCCATGCACATCCATCTTTTGTCCTGATCCGATTTCTGCTTCTCCAATCTTTTTTTGTATGTTGCACATCATCCAGCAAAACAAAACACTCGCAATTAGCCATGAGCTCAAAAAAACCTAACCATGGCAAGTATCCCGGTTGCATTATTGCTATTCTCAATAGTATTCCCTTTTTTAATGTCTACAACGTAAAATTACCCAGATAAACCAAAATCTTACAATCTCATAGATTGTTTGTCCTATCACTGTAAAATTACCACATTTAGAACTACCTAATATTCGTGGATGAAAATCTGTAAGGTACTCCTCCATTTTAAATCCCATGCTTAAGGCTTTAATGATAATCTCCGGCGGAACAAATGTTCCTTTCGACTGGACCTTAACTGCATCCAGAACTTTCTTTTTATAAACCTGCACAAATTGAAAATCATTTACCCGCACATTAAAGAACAACCTTATTAGCCAATAATTTGCTAATGACGTTATCTTTCTATAGATTGAATTCGCTTTTCTATCCTTTCTGGAAACAACTACAAAATCAGCTCCACTTTCTTTAAATAGGTGTAATATGTTCTGTAGTTCTCTGATATCAAATGGCATATCAGCAAAATTACTGACCAAAAATTCACCACGTGCGTTTTTAAACCCAATAAACAAACTTTTTCCTGAGCCTTCATTCCGAATGTTATGGATAGGCTTCACATGGAAGCAAGTATTCGCGCACTCATCTATAATCTTTCCTGTTTTATCATCGCTACCATCATCAACAACTATTATTTCATAATTTTTTGTTATATTTCGCAAATATTCATCTGAAATCCTAATTGTTGCGTCAATTGATTCTTCCTCATTGTAAACAGGAATTACAAGAGATATAAAATTTTCTATTTTCATAATAATTTTTAAAATCTGGCTAAAATTAGCAGTTTCTAACTAATTCCTTGAATATATACAAATAACGCATAAACACTGACCTGCGAACAATGCGATCGTTGAATGAGGATGAAAGCAAACTTGTACACATCGCTAATATTGCCGGAGGAATGAAAATTGGGAACCACAAATAAATTTTTCTTTCAATAATCCATTTAATAACAAACGGAGACAAAAAGGGCATAACAAAAAACAAAAACTGCATTTTAACTAAGTTTTTTCCTGCCATACTCCCCCCTCTTGAAAAAGGTTTACAATGTTGGCCTTCTAATGCTTCTTCAAGCTGCAAATTGGTAATTAAGCCTTTTTCTTTTACTTTTTTTATTATACCTATGTTTGGATAAAGTCTGAGCCAAAAAATATAAATCCTATTAACCCTTCTGGTATTATAAAACCTGGCCAACTCGATAATATCATCCTGGACTTGCTCTGGTATACCCACAATATTATCTGTTACTATGTTTATTTTTTTAATTTTTATTAAATCTATTGCCTGCTCAATGGTTTGATTTGACATATTCCTGCATAATACATTCCTCCGAATTTTTTCTGCTATACTTTGAATCCCAATCTCAACCTCACAACATCCCGCATCTTTTAAATAACTTACTGATTCCTGGGAAACATGACACGGATGCATATAGCACAAAAAAGGCAAAGCTATACTAGCTTTATACTGTATGGAAAATTCCCGCAACCATCCTATGTCCGTTCCTATACTTTCATCAAAAAATCTTATGTATCGCGGATGATATCTTTCTTTTGCGATCTTTAGCTCCTGAATCACATTTTTAACACTGCGCCTTCTAAAATATGTGCCTTTATTTTTATAAATTTCTCTTAAGTGTGAGTGGCAACAGTAGCTGCAAGCATAAACACATCCACGGCTAGCTGTAATTTGATAACACTGTGGGCTATTCTTGGCAGCTGAATAATAAAGATCTTTATCCAGCATTGGCAGAGAATCAAGATCTTCAATTAAAGATCGTACTTTGTTTCGGATAACTTGACCGTTTTTCTTAAACCATATATTTTTTATTGAGTAATCTATTTGTCCTCTTTGCATGCTGTCTACAAGCTCAAGCATAGGATATTCGCCTTCCCCCACGCAAACCATATCAACAAAATCATTATTAATTACTCTTTCTGGTACGGAAGTAGGATGGATACCCCCAAAAATAATCGGTACATCCATTTCCTGTTTAATCATTGCGGCTATCTGGCAGGCCCACTGATAAAAATCAGTAACAACAGAAAAAGCTACTAAACTAGGTTCGTAAGCCTTAAGGTGCGAAATCAATTTTTTCTTATAATCAAATGCACGGCTTAACCATTTAATAGAAATATTCTCATCATCAAAAAGCTGCGGGTCAATAAACATCTTTGTTTCATATCTGGCAGATTTAAGCATTCCAGAGATATATTCTGGCCCTAAGTGTTCACATGAATCGCTTACTAATGCTACTTTCATTATTCTCTATAAATATTACATTTTCCTTTGGATATTTACAATTAATGTTTTAAAAAAAATTTATAATGATTAATAGTAGTCCTTAAGGATACGTATGATGCAACCGAACGAGGAGGTATACGTGCAATTACATCAATTAAAAATCGTGTAAAAAAAACAGGAAAATAACGGTAAAGTCTTTTTTTGACAATTTGCTTTGCTATTTTTCTGGGTAAAATACGAATAATTGAAAGTAGTAGCCTATATTTAATAGTTCTTTCGTCCACTATATTATTCTTTTCTAGATATTTATAAGAAAAACGGCCATCTAATATATTTTTTTGATTCTGCGCGCTTAATAAACCACTATCTATAGCTCTTTGCGTTATCTCCGTATAAGGAAAATACTTTAATGTAAAGACAAGAGAACGTAACGGCCTCAGTTCAATATAGATCTCTGATGCTTTTAAAATATGCTCATGATCATCGGATAGATTAGGCAACCCGACTATCTCATTCGTGAGTACATTTATGTGTGCTTTGTTTAATAGTCTTATGGCTAATTCCATCTGCGCATTCGAAACCCATCTATTGAATAAGTTCTCTCTTATGGTTTTGTTCCATGATTGAATCCCAATCTCAACCTCACAACATCCCGCATCTTTTAAATAACTTACTGATTCCTGGGAAACATGACACGGATGCACATAACACAAAAAAGGTAAGGTTATCTGAGCTTTATACTGATTAGAAAAATCCCGCAACCATCCTATGTCCATTCCTAAGCTTTCATCACGAAAATTTATATATCGCGGATGATATCTTTCTTTTGCGATCTTTAGCTCCTGAATCACATTTTTAACACTGCGCCTTCTAAAATATGTGCCTTTATTTTTATAAATTTCTCTTAAGTGTGAGTGGCAACAGTAGCTGCAAGCATAAACACATCCACGGCTAGCTGTAATTTGATAACACTGTGGGCTATTCTTGGCAGCTGAATAATAAAGATCTTTATCCAGCATTGGCAGAGAATCAAGATCTTCAATTAAAGATCGTACTTTGTTTCGGATAACTTGACCGTTTTTCTTAAACCATATATTTTTTATTGAGTAATCTATTTGTCCTCTTTGCATGCTGTCTACAAGCTCAAGCATAGGATATTCGCCTTCCCCCACGCAAACCATATCAACAAAATCATTATTAATTACTCTTTCTGGTACGGAAGTAGGATGGATACCCCCAAAAATAATCGGTACATCCATTTCCTGTTTAATCATTGCGGCTATCTGGCAGGCCCACTGATAAAAATCAGTAACAACAGAAAAAGCTACTAAACTAGGTTCGTAAGCCTTAAGGTGCGAAATCAATTTTTTCTTATAATCAAATGCACGGCTTAACCATTTAATAGAAATATTCTCATCATCAAAAAGCTGCGGGTCAATAAACATCTTTGTTTCATATCTGGCAGATTTAAGCATTCCAGAGATATATTCTGGCCCTAAGTGTTCACATGAATCGCTTACTAATGCTACTTTCATTATTCTCTATAAATATTACATTTTCCTTTGGATATTTACAATTAATGTTTTAAAAAAAATTTATAATGATTAATAGTAGTCCTTAAGGATACGTATGATGCAACCGAACGAGGAGGTATACGTGCAATTACATCAATTAAAAATCGTGTAAAAAAAACAGGAAAATAACGGTAAAGTCTTTTTTTGACAATTTGCTTTGCTATTTTTCTGGGTAAAATACGAATAATTGAAAGTAGTAGCCTATATTTATCCACTATACTATTCTTTTCTAGATATTTACAAGAAAAACAGCCATCTAATATATTTTTTTGATTCTGCGCGCTTAATAAACCACTATCTATAGCTCTTTGCGTTATCTCCGTATAAGGAAAATACTTTAATGCAAAGACAAGAGAACTTAACGGCCTCAGTTCAATATAGATCTCTGATGCTTTTAAAATATGCTCATGATCATCGAATAGATTAGGCAACCCGACTATCTCATTCGTAACTACATTTATGTGTGCTTTGTTTAATAGTCTTATGGCTAATTCCATCTGCGCATTCGAAACCCATCTATTGAATAAGTTCTCTCTTATGGTTTTGTTCCATGATTGAATCCCAATCTCGACCTGGCAACATCCCGCATCTTTTAAATAACTTACTGATTCCTGGGAAACATGACACGGATGCACATAACACAAAAAAGGTAAGGTTATCTGAGCTTTATACTGATTAGAAAAATCCCGCAACCATCCTATGCCCATTCCTAAGCTTTCATCAAAAAAACTTATGTATCGCGGATGATATCTTTCTTTTGCGATCTTTAGCTCCTGAATCACATTTTTAACACTG
>Ga0222627_1000225_pt1 | contig 31457 bp, 24 predicted proteins | sample AntAcemetageno93_FD_179859 | JGI IMG/M metagenome (GOLD analysis project Ga0222627, IMG submission 179859) | Saline water microbial communities from Ace Lake, Antarctica - #93 | ecosystem: Environmental > Aquatic > Non-marine Saline and Alkaline > Saline | place: Antarctica: Ace Lake | collected... | reverse complement strand
ATTTACTGATTGGTTCTTTTTTGCGCGAGCTTAGAATAAGAAAGCCAAAGCAAAAATTGGCTTTATAATTTTGCCTAAAGATGATACTATTAGCCTAAATTCGGCATCTGGGCGTAGAAACGTGTCAGATACGAGGAGTCGTTTTTGAAACCCCTTGTAACTAAATAAGTTGCAAGGGGTTTTTATTTATAGTAGAATAAAAACACTGGAGAAAAAATGAAAGAAAAGATAAGATGTCCATGGCTGAGTGATAACCCATTAATGATTAAATATCATGATTCAGAATGGGGTGTTCCGGTTTATGATGATTGTAAGTTATTTGAATTTTTTGTTCTTGATGCTTTCCAGGCCGGACTTAGTTGGTCAATTATTTTAAAAAAACGAGAAAATTTTCGTAAGGCTTTTAATAATTTTAATCCCGAGAGAATTGCTAAATATGTTCAAACGGATGTCAAAAAACTCTTGTCTAATGAAGGTATTGTCAGAAATCGGTTAAAGATTAATGCAACTATCACTAATGCTCGGGAATTTCTGAAGATAAAAAAGAGTTCAAAAGTTTCAGTAAATACATTTGGCAATTTACTGATTACAAGACGATTCAAAACAAATTTAAAACCTTAAAGGAATTGCCAGCCAAAACCAAAGAATCTGATGCTATGAGCAAAGATATGAAAAAAAAAGGATTTAAATTCGTAGGTTCAACTATTTGCTACGCCTTTATGCAAGCAGCAGGAATGGTAAATGACCACATAGTTACTTGCTTTCGGCATAAAGAAATAATAGTAGGCAGAAAAGGAGAAAAATATGGAACTAAACGCTATTAAAGAATCTGTTGTGGTAAAGGTATATCATATCAACTCAGACACAAAAGTTCCTTTGCATAAGCACGATAAGCAAGATGAGATATTTTATTGCATGAAAGGCTCTGGCTTTGGAGTTTTAGAAGATGGACAAGTAGAGTTAAGCGGAGGAAAAGCATTTATTGTTCCCGCAGGAACAATGCACTCGCTTAATACCGAAGGGAATCTTTATGTAAGTTCTTTCCTTGTTCCTTTGCTGGAGGACAGAAAGGGATAATTCAAATGTCGTGGATTTGCCCTTATAAAGAAGAGGACTATCGTAATAGGCTAAATAAGAAATGCAAGGCAGGCCAAAAAGGGTGTGTTCTTGGTGGAAAAATCAGTTTTATAGAAATAGAAGATAGCTGATTAAATAGTAAAAAAGAAGCGAAGAAAAAAGAGTAGATTAAATAATTTTTGGTGTCCAAAAGGTGCCCATCAAAGGTGAAAACACAGGAAAACAGAGGAAGGTAGACGAAAACAGGTAGAATCGCAAGCCTTTGAAATAAAACAGCTTATGTCATAATATCTTGCAATAACGAGAGTTACAACTTTTTGCTTAGACGACTCCCTGCCTCAACGCCAGTAATTCTCACGCATCACAACTTATCTCATATCAATAGGTTATAGACATAGTGAAAAATTAAAATTCTCTGGTGCTCATTTCGTGCCTCAAAAAGAGGTTTGAATTTTTAGAAGATATACTAAAAATTAGTTCGCGTCCGATACGCGGAGCCATGTTGAACGGTTAACCTCAAAGAAATTTGGGTAGGCCGAGGTGTGTAGAATTTCTCTTGTTTTTTATTTTCTTATGTAGTATTCTAATAATGAAAATTTCGTTCTATAAAAATTAGCGTTTTGGGTTTTCTTCAGGTGAAGGGAGCCAAATTGTTCGCGGTGGGAGCATTAAAAATAGTGCTCCCACTTTTTTTGAAAAACAGAACCGTCCCCTTTGCTATCGTTTGTTATTATTGTTTACCGTGGTATAATAAAACGCATTGTTATGAATCAAAAGAACCATCTTACAGAAGGCCCTGTTACAAAAAAGCTTACCTTGCTAGCTATCCCCATGGTATTTGGCATGCTTTCAATGGTAGCGTTCAACCTCGTTGATACCTTTTTTATTTCGCGGCTTGGCACAACGGAATTAGCAGCAATGGGGTTTACTTTTCCTGCGGTTCTATTCATTAGCAGTATCGCTTTAGGTTTAGGTGTTGCGACTTCGTCAGTGGTTTCACGCGCTATCGGTAGAGGAGACCATCATCAGGTTCAGCGGTTGACCACCGACAGTCTTGTTATTTCTCTTTTTCTTGTTGTTATTTTTGCGGTGTTGGGACTGCTTTCCATAGATTGGCTATTTCGCCTACTCGGTGCTGACGGCAAGATCTTGCCCCTGGTCAAGCAATATATGCACATCTGGTACCTGGGAGTTGCTTTTATTGCTATTCCCATGGTAGGCAACAATGCTATTAGGGCCTGTGGCGATACGCTCATCCCCAGCCTGATTATGATTATCGCAACTATTGTGAATATCATTTTAGACCCTATACTAATTTTTGGGCTTTGGGGTTTTCCACGCTTGGAGTTAGAAGGTGCAGCAATTGCCACAGTGATTGCTCGTGCTGTAGCCATGGTATTTTCCCTGCTAATTTTACATTTCAAAGAAAAATTACTTGATTTTTCTTTGCCGCCTATTCGGGAACTCATAAATTCAATGAAACAAATTTTTTATATTGGTATTCCTTCGGTGGCGTCCCGAGTACTTATGCCAATCACTGTAGCAGTGATTATGCGCTTAGTCGCAGGGTATGGTTCTTCTGCTGTAGCCGCCTTTGGCGTTACCATAAAGATTGAAATGTTCGTGTTCCTAGTTATCATGGCTTTAAGTACAGCTTTGATTCCTTTCGTGGGCCAGAACTGGGGCGCAAAAAAGTTCAGCCGTGTAAAAGAAGCGGTAGAAAAATCAGGTCTATTTTCTCTATGGTGGGGTGCCGGTAGTTTTATCATGTTTTTAATACTTGCAGTACCTTTAGGCCACTTGTTTGGAAAAGACGCCGAGGTTGCGCGGTATATTACTTTATATTTATTAATTACCCCTGTAAGTTATGGCCCGCGTGGCTGCACATTTTTGGTAGCCTCAGTGTTCAACGCTATGAATAGGCCCATGTTGGCTATCGGATTGAATTTGATGCGGATGTTTATACTGTATATTCCGATGGCAATAATCGGTAGTTGGCTGGGAGGGTTAGCCGGGTTGTTTACGGGGTTGTGCTTGGCGAATTTTGGGGCGGGAATACTATCAATCATCATAGGGAGATTAACTTTTCACGATTCATGCCTTACCATATAAATTATTCTTATCTGTCTTTTTAGAGCAACAATAATCGGTTGCTAAAAGCGTCCAAGAAAGGGAGCCAGATTGTGGCATATTTGGGACATAAAAAAGAGATAATGTGTATCGATAGAGGAAAGCGCAGGAAAGCAGGTAGAATCGTAAGTTTTTGAGATGGAAGCAAGTTGTGTTATGATACGTTGCTAATAAGGCAGCTATAAAATAGTGTTTAATGCGACCTCACCATTTAGTTTGTCCCGCATACTAGTAAATTTTTATTTTTAAAAGTTTGCACAATCTGTGGTATAATCGTTTTTTAAATATCTGACTATTAAAAAGAGAGGAATTATAATATGTCAACAGCTGATAATCTTCAAGAGGCTTTTGCAGGAGAGAGCCAAGCTAATCGTAAGTATTTAGCGTTCGCAAAACAGGCAGAAGCCGATAGCAAGCCACAGGTAGCAAAACTCTTTCGCGCAGCAGCAGAAGCAGAGACTGTTCACGCTCATGCTCACCTTCGCGCAATGGGGGCTGTTGCAACTACACAAGACAATGTGAAAGCTGCTATTGAAGGTGAAGGACATGAGTTTAATGTAATGTATCCAGATTTTATAGCGGAAGCGAAGAAGGAGAATAATCAGGCAGCGTTAAAGTCATTTGAATTCGCGATAGCAGTAGAGAAGATACATTATGACTTATATAGTAAAGCAGCAGAGGCACTTAACTCCGGGGAAGACCTAGAGCCTACTAAGATATTCGTATGTCCTGTCTGTGGCAATACTGTGTTAGAGGCAGCTCCAGTTAAATGTCCTATTTGCAGTGTCCCAGGCACAAAGTTCAGTGAAATAAATTAGCAATAAACACAAAACCTAAGATAATTATTCTGCACAAAAGAGTCCGGAAGACATATCTAATGTGATGATACCATCCTGACCTATTTTACTTGCCAGAGGCTTTTTTGCCCCGACCTATTAAGCGCCCTATAAATCAGAGAAAGCAGTACCCAGAGCAAAAAGAAAGGTCATTTTTTGCTTTCCTCTTGACATACCATAGGGGGGTATGGTATACTTAATACAAAAGGAGGAAAAGATGAAAAAATATCCAGAGCATAAAGATAATATAGTCTCATTAAGGCGCGTCGAAGGACAGATTAGAGGTATCCAAAAAATGGTAGCGGAAAATAAGTATTGCGTTGATATCCTAACACAGATTCAGTCAGTAGGAGCAGCGCTTAAAAGGGTAGAAAGGCATATTTTGCAAAAGCACATCGAAAATTGTGTTGTTAACGCGGTTAAGGGAAAATCAGCGATTGAAAAAGACAAAAAACTGAATGAGATTTTTCAGTTGCTCAAAAAAATGTAAGAAAAGGAGGAAATGTCATGAAATATTTTGCTATAAGTTTAGTTGTAGTGGTTGCAGCATTGCTTGGCACGTATACGGTTAGCGCATCTGGAATAGATGGTTGTAAGTGCTCACCATGCGCATGCTCGCCATGTGAATGTAACTGATAATTTTCACAATGCAGTGATAAAAAAGGGGATGTTTTTAACGTCCCCTTTTTTATGGTGCCCAAAAGGTGTCCACGCAATGCCTCAAACATAGTTAATCATTGCAAATGATCGGAATATCTAATTTCTTGACATTTAAGAATTTACGACGTAATATGTTATAAATAAGAGAGTTACAGCTTTGTGCTTAATTGACTCCTTGCCTCTCTGTTAATCTTATGAAACTTAAATAGGAAAGTTATGAAAATAGCGATTATCGCACCTCCATGGATTCCAGTGCCACCTCCGCGGTATGGAGGAACAGAACTTGTTGTTCATAATCTCACTGAAGGCTTAGCGGCTTTAGGCCATGAAGTTTTTCTTTTTGCCCCAAAGGATTCAAGTGTTTCCTGCCGGGTTTTCCCTTATTTAGAGCAGAGCGAATTTTATTGTGGATTGGATTCCCCTCTCAGAGAGAAGGTATTTATAGGGGAGTTGGCAAGTAAATATGCATACTCAATGGCAGCATATCAAAAAGCCGATATAATTCATAACCACATGTTGTCGCAATCTCCGGTAAATATTGATATACCGATTGTTCATACACTGCATGGTCCTGCAAACGAAGCAACAATAAAAAAATGCGTTGAATTATCAAAGTTTTCCAATCACCACTTTGTAACTATATCAAATAAGCAAAAGAAAAATTACGCCACAATAAGCAGCAGGATTAATTTTATCGGTACTGTGCATAATTCTATTGATGTAAAATCAATTAAGTGGAACGCTAAAAAAGAAGATTTTTTTCTTTTTGTAGGGCGCGTAAATTGGGAAAAAGGGCTTGAGATGGCCATAAGGGTAGCGAGCAAAGCAAATATTAACCTAGTGATGGCTGTTAAAATGAGTGAGGAGTTCGAAAAGGAATTTTATAGGGCTGAAATAAAACCCCTGATAGACCAATACCCGAAAGGCCTGCTTCTTAAACTTCATGAGGATTTACCCAGGGAAATGATATTAGATCTTTATGAGCGCGCTAAATGCACCCTATTCACTAGTCAATGGGAAGAACCGTTTGGACTTGTTATGATAGAATCTATGGCATGTGGGACACCCGTAATTGGCTTGAGGCGTGGGGCGGTGCCAGAGGTAATAGTGGATGGAAAAACCGGCTTTGTAGTTGATAATGAAGATGAAATGATCCAAGCTATAAAGGGTATAGATAAAATAAAACCTGAAGATTGCCGTAGGCATATAAAGGAAAATTATTCCAGAGAAAAGATGGCTGAAAACTACGTTAGTCTGTATGAAAAAATCCTTTCTAAGACATAATCCACGCTCTTATATATGCTGATTGACAGCAGGCCGTAAATGTCGTAGAATCATATATATTCTTAAGAGACATTTTCAGGAAAGGCGTATAATGCAGAAATTACTTATTACGGCAGTGTTAATATCAACTCTTTTTTTAAGTGGGTGTACTACATTAAGTGGGCTAACCACAATAGCGGGCCTTGTTGCGGCAGGATATGGGATTTACAAGACAAGCAAGAAGTAAGTATAGTTGGTATGGTAGTACTTTGGTTGGTTCCCGTTAGTTTATAGCGAAAAATTACATGAGCATTGGTTTCAAAGTATAAAAAAGGAGTTAATGATGAAGAAGCTTTTAGCAGCAGCATTTTGTTTAATAGTTTTTTGTGTAGCAACTAGCTCTGCCTTTGCCGGTGGTGGAAAAGTAAGAGGCGATAAAGGCCAGGGAACTGTTGCGCAAATAGACGTTAATAGTCAAGGTAACCAGAATTGAATTTACTAGATACAAGAGTCTCTTATCATATAGGGTAAGAGACTCTTTTTTTTATGCCTAAAATTCGGCTAAGAATACTACGCAATCTTTTTTTCTTGTCCTCGCTATTCATAGGCGTAAAATAAACCAAACAGGAGTAAAAATACTGGTGGAGAGCGCATTATTCTTATGTACAGGTAACTCTTGCAGGAGCCAGATGGCAGAGGCTCTTTTAAGGCATTTAGAGCGGCAAGAGATAAGATAAAGTTACATGTCAGCAATTTCGCAGCGTTAAAATAATTGTTGTATTCGAGTTAACTAAAAAGGAGATATAACTATGCGTGTATTATTAAGGGTACTGATAGCTATTATATTGCTTGTTAATACTTTATCGCTATCATCCTGGGCAAGCGATAATCCCATGCTTGATTTTTATAGCGGACTAACAGAGATTATAAATAAAAATATGGATAGCCCGAAAGCCTGTGAGTCACAGGCAGAGAGTTATATCAAAAGTAATATTAAAACATTACACAAAGCTACTGAAGCAGGAAGAGAGATGACGCGTAATAATACGCAAAAATATGAGAATATGAGTGGCAAGGACTTAGAATCCGCGATTGCAGAAGCGGAAAAGGCTATGTCAGATTCGAAGGTAGCGGAATCTATGAACGCGTCTATGAGTGTTGTGAATAGATTTATGGATGCGCTGAATGAGTTTGCAACTAAGCATCCAGCAGAAGGAGAGAGGATTTCAGAGATTCTAAGCGAATACTCTTAAAAGTACGGGTTGTATCAGGAATACAAAAGGAAGGGATATTATATGCGTATAAATATCGGATATTTTACATCCACGGGAAATACTCTATGGCTTGGCTTGAAAGCTAAGAAAATCATGGAAGAACAGGGCCACGCGGTAGAGTTGTATGAAATAATAAAGGATAGCGCCGCGTTTTCCCAGGCAGATTGTGAAATGACAGGTTTTCTATATCCCGTATGGGGGTCTAACCCCCCTGATGTTATGGTGGACTATTTATTGAGTATGCCGGAAGGCGGTGGAGAAAAGATTTTTTTTGTAGGAAATTGCTGTGCCTTTACAGGAGATACGGGCCTTAGGTGGAAAAAGATACTAGAGAAAAAAGGCTACGATGTTTTTTATATGGACCATATCATTATGCCTACAAATCTTAATATTCCATACTTACCTGAAAATGTTTGGAAGAAAGTCCCTGTAGGTGAAGAGTTTAAGAATATACTCCTAAAGGCTGAGGAAAAAATAAAAGCGGTATGTGATTCTATCCTAAGAGGCGATAAAAAGGTTGAAGGAAGAGGGCTTATCTCCAGATTTGGCGGGTTTATGCAGAGAACCTTCTATTGGACAGCAGATTGGTATAAATCTCGATTTTCAGTAGATAAAGAACGTTGTGTTAAATGCGGCTTATGTTATCGTGTTTGCCCAGTTGGAAATATCTCTAAAACCGAAAATGGCGATACAATTTTTGGAAAGAAATGCATCCTCTGCGCAAAATGTTATAACCTTTGTCCTGTTAACGCGGTCTTGATCAGTGATAAGAGCATTGATGATAATAAATATAGAAGATACAAAGGTCCTAGTAGCGCAATCAAGCCAATTGAATATCGTGAATAAGGTAGCTAGCACGAAAAATAATATTTTTCGAAGGTCTTTACAGATTAAGGATATGGTTGCATTAATATTCTTAATAGGTTGTAATGAGATTGGCAAGGGGTAAGCGTATGTATGGAAGGGACTTATGGCGTTATAGAAGAACTGCCATTGGATGTAAAACGCAAGGTAGCATGCGATAATGCCAAGCGGATATATCATCTTGAATAACACAATATTTACCGACATGCCTATACAAGAATAATAGTTGTATACAATATCACGTAATAGTGGTAATATGAGCCATAATGACACAGACGCCACAACAGACAAATACTTCCTTTTATGGCCTTGGGATAGCGCCAAGAATACTCGATATCCTGGACCGAATGAAGTTTACTATCCCTACGCCTATTCAGCACAAGACTATACCCATAGCTATTGAAGGTAAAGATGTAATCGGTGTCGCGCAAACAGGCACCGGTAAGACACTTGCCTTTGCTATCCCTATTATGCAGCGCCTTTCCTTGAGAAGAGGACGTGCGCTCATCCTTGTCCCTACTAGGGAGCTTGCTATACAGGTTGATGAAACGTTCCAGAAGATAGCGCCATCCTTCGGCATAAAAACAGCTGTTATTATAGGCGGTGCGTCTATGCAGCTACAACTAAAAGCATTGAGGGCAAATCCGCGTATTTTGGTAGCTACTCCCGGTCGCCTTGTTGATCACATGGAGCGGCGCACAGTGCTTCTGGCTGATATAAGTGTACTGGTTCTGGATGAAGCAGATCGCATGCTTGACATGGGTTTCCTGCCGCAGATAGAGAAAATTATCAAATTTATCCCACCAAATAAGCAGGCGATGTTTTTTTCAGCTACTATTCCAACAGAGATAGTAAAAATGGCAGCAGCGCATATGAAACTGCCTATACATGTTGAAGTTGCTCCATCAGGAACTACCGCGGAACGTATTGTACAGGAAGTCTTTATAATTAGGAAAAGCTCAAAACCTCGGCTTTTGACAAAATTGCTCGATCAGTATCACGGCCCTGTTCTGATATTTTCCAGGACAAAGATAGGTGCTAAATACATAACGCGTAATTTGCAACGGACAAGATATAAGGCCGCGGAGATTCATTCTGACAGATCATTGCCCCAGAGGAAAGAGGCGCTTGAGGGTTTTAAATCAGGAAAATATAAGATACTTGTTGCTACTGATATTGCTGCCAGGGGCATTGATGTTACGGGCATAGAACTTGTTGTAAATTATGATCTTCCGGATGATACGGAAAATTATGTGCATCGTATCGGTCGTACAGCACGTGCAGGACATGAAGGCCGCGCTGTATCTTTCGCTACACCTGAACAGGGTGATGATGTGAAAAACATCGAAAAACTGATTAAGACCGCATTGCCGATAATCGAGCACCCCGGATTTCCAAAAGAAAAATTTGTCAAAGAAGTAAAATCTCAGCAGAATTCAAGACCTTATCAAAGTAGGCGACCAGCATCTAAGGGGCCGCATACTTATAAAAGTCGCAATGATTCCCGCTATAAAAGCCGTAAACGTTAGTTTTTAGAAGATCCACCCTGCATTAACTCTATTTTACTGGTATTTAATATTCCGATGTGATACAATGCACAAATGAAATACAAACACGCCTTATTTTTAAACCCATATGCTATTCGTAAGACCAAGTCCGCGTCTATTACAAGGCTTTTTCCGCCAACAGGCCTTGAATTTGTCGCTACAAGCGCCAAGGATTATGTTGAAAAACTTACCCTCCTTGACCTGCGCTATGAAGAAGAACTCTCGGATATCGATAATTTGCTGGAGTTTATAAATAATAAGGGCATAGACGTAATATGTGTTGGCATAGGATGGGATAGGGAGTTTAAAGATGTTTGCGCTCTTTTAAACGTTATGCCCGCTAATATACCATTGATAATCGGTGGACATAAGGCTACAGAAGAGGCAGATAATCTCCTTGAGTTATGTCCGAATATAGATATTATTGTAAGAGGAGAGGGTGAAGAGACGATAAGAGATATCATGCAAGGCCTTCCGCTTAAGGATATACTGGGCATCTCTTATAGGCAAGGTGATAAGGTATTACATAGTGATAATAGGCCGCTTCCGGGGATTGATATAATCAGTTCACCTGACCGCAGCTTGAGGCGCAATCAATACCGATTAACAGTGCAGGGAAACAATATTACGAACCTGACATATGATACTATCTTAAGCGCGAGAGGCTGCCCATTTAATTGCAAATTCTGCACCTTTACCTTGAATCCTCTTGGCCAAAAAAGGCCATACGCGGAAAGGAGCGTGGATTCTGTCATAGAAGAGATAGCCTCCATAGAGGCGGATATCGTCCTTTTTAGCGATGAAAATTTCGCAACTAATGTCAAAAGAGCAGAAAAGATATGTGATCTGATAATAGCGAAGAATATTAAGAAGCGTTTTCTCGCGCAGGTACGCATTGAGATCGCTAATCATCCTCAATTATTGGATAAGATGGTCAAGGCAGGTTTTAAGATGCTTTCATTAGGTATTGAGAGTCCGCATGACCACATACTTAAAGAGCTTAACAAGGGCTTTGATTCTAAGAAGATAAGAGAGGCTTTTAAAGTTTTCAGAAAATATCCGATATTTTATCACGGCTACTTTATATACGGCAATATAGGTGAAACAGAAGAAGAGATGCTTTATATCGGAAAATTTGCCAGAGAGATAGGAGTTGATACCATAGCATGCAGCAAGCTTAGGGTCAGCAAATTCTCACCGCTTAAGAAGTTTGTCGATGAATCGCCGAGTCATTATGTTACTGAAAAAGGAGAAATCTATTCTGACGCTTACAGCCATTCTGATTTAAAGAGAATAAATAAAGAAACAAAGAGGATGTTCTACACGCCCTACAAGGTTCTTCAAATAGTAAAAAAATTTATAAATATACATTGGCTTACGGCAAAAGATATAATCCCGTTGATATCAGTGGTACCCGCGCTATTAAAAAGTACTATCGCTAGCGAGAGGTACAAGGCAAGAACAAGAAAGCGATAAGAAATAACATATCATAGTTCGTATAGGCATTTAAGAACGCATAATGTTGATTGTTTGACGAGACTGCAACTCCCCAGACTTTTTAAGGCCTCATGAATAAAGAGCAAAAATCCGCGAAAGATATCCTACGTGAGCCTCACTATGACAGCGAAGGCTTCATCGATTATATCTATAGAGACCAAACTTATAAACTGTGGTACGGTATTATAGGTTCCGGACGCAAGGCACCTGTATTAGTTTTGCATGGCGGCCCGGGAGGTAATCATCACAATCTAGTGGCGTTCCAGGCATTAGCTGATGAGCGGGATGTAATCTTTTATGATCAACTTGGCTGTGGAAAGTCGGATCGTCCGGATAAGCAATCTTTGTGGACCGCTAATCGATATTTTGACGAGGTGCTAGCGATACAAGACGGGCTGAGGTTAAAGAGATACCATCTGATTGGCCATTCATGGGGCACCATGCAGGCTGTTGGTTTTGCTGCTAAATATTCAAAGGAGATACTCTCAGTTTCTCTCCATAGTCCTATATTGAGTTTTCCATATTATATTAAGCATGTAGCGGAAAAACTTAAAAAGGGATTGAACCGTCCGGATAAAAAATTCGCGCAGATAATAGATGATTATGAATTAAAAAGAATAGGAAAGAAGAGCGACTACGATAAGGCTTGCATGGAATTTATTAAAAAACATGTTACGCATACATGGCCGTTACCAGAGGCCATGAAAAGATTAATTGCCAATAGAAATACCGCAATTCATGATATTATGGTTAGAAGTGGTTCAGAGTTGAATGTATTGGGAAACCTAAGAACAGCAGATGTTACATTGCAATTATATCAGATAGATGTGCCTGTTCTTATGACCTGCGGAGAAGATGACCTATGTACACCTGCTTTTACTAAATGGCAAACTGAATTTGCCAAGGATATTAGGTCCCATGTTATACAGGCAAGCGCACACATGAGCCCGGTGGATAATCCTTTGGAACTTATAAGCTTGCAAAGAGATTTTTTAAGAGAAGTTGAAGGATGAAACAATAGACGGAGATCGCTGAGGCATGTTTCGGTGAGATTAGTTATGTAAAGGAGGTTGGACAAGGTATGTTTTCTATAAAATTCGACAAAAAGCGAAACCTTTTAACTATTACATTCCGGGATCACTTTGACATTCAACAGGGAGAGCTTTTATGCAAAAGGCTTGAAGATTGCCTGTTAAAGGCAAAAAAGAATTTCATGGTATTGACAGACCTCTCTGACTTGGATTCCTTTGATAATTCAGCTCAGCAATATATCCAGCAGATGATGACAATTTGTAATAAGTATGGCGTTTCAAAGATATTTCGCATCATTCCGGATGAGGCAAAAGACATGGGCTTTAATATTATGTCTATATTTCATTATTCGAAACATGTAAAGATACATACATATAAAACATTCGAAGAAGCGAAATACTATATTCGGATAAACACAAATATCACATTTTTGGAAAAAATACTCGCGGCTTTAAACATTCTTAAGATAAAAACAGCCGATATTAGTAAGCATGCCGTATTTCGCGTGCTGGTTATTGTCTGCGGATTTGTCGTGCTTATTATCCTAAGGCAGACATTTAAGGCCTTTGGTATATCTTTGGGGTATCTTTACATAACGCTTATCGCGTTAGCGGGATTTTGGTTTGAGATAAAAGGTGGTCTTGCAGCTGCCCTTATCGCGTTTATAGTATTTGTAGCGGAAGTAAACCTTTTTAATGCCTGGGCTGACAGGAATATTGTTGTAAAGACTATTTTCTTGAGGTTTGCGATCTATTTTTTAAGTGGTATTGTCATAGGGTATCTGGCCAAATCAGAAAAGAAGATACAGAAGAAATTAGAATTTTTGGCTGGGCACGATGAACTTACAGGGGCCTTAAATTTAAAATTCACGCTTATGCTTTTAAAAAAGGAATTTGAACGCAGCAAGAGATATAAGGAGAACTTCACCATAGCGATAGTTGATATTGACAATTTTAAGAGCATAAATGATACGCGCGGACATCTTATTGGCAATGAAGCTCTAAAAACTTTTTCGGATATTATAAAGAATAGCCTTCGCGAGACAGATATGATCGGCAGATACGGAGGGGATGAGTTTCTTTTGATGTTCCCGGAGTCTACCTGTGAACAAGGGGCCAGTGTATTAACGCGAGTAAAAACAGCCCTCTCTACTATTAAGATAACATCCCCCTTCTTGCTTGATAAGGGCCATGTTTCGTTGACATTCAGCGCCGGTTTAGCCGCGTATTCATCGGATAACACGCCTAGCGTTAATAGCTTGATAGATAACGCGGACAAGGCTCTTTACCGGGCAAAAAAAGAAGGAAAGAATCGAATATTAGTATACGAGAAAAATAATTGACTGCTGATGTTTGATTTTAATAAAGGGTCCGACCCATTCCTGCCAGCCTTTAAAAATCACAAATATAAGTAAGAGGCATAAAAAAATAAAAAAGCTTGACATTTACGTAAAAATATCGTAATATCGCAATATTACGATAAATACAGCGAAAGGAATTTGCAGAATGGATTACGAAAGGAGAAGCAACCTCTTTAAAGCATTGGCGCACCCGGTTCGCTTAAAGATGGTGTTAGGCTTAATGAATAACAGGTGCAATGTAAACGAGATTGTAAAAAAGCTTGATATGCCGCAGTCGACTGTTTCACAGCATTTAGGTATATTGCGGGCTCAGGGTATTATTGTCCCAAAAAAGGATGGTGTAAGGACATGCTATAATGTGGTAAGCCGAGAAGTTAAAGCGATACTTAAAATCTTAAAGTAGGAGACCTATATAATGTTTAAAAAAATAATTGAATATTCCATCAGGCGTCCAAAGGTAATTATGGTGCTGACTTTGGTAACGGCTATTCTTGCATTGACACAATTTCCAAAGATAAAAGTAGATACCGATCCCGAGAATATGCTATCCGAATCCGCCCCTGCACGGATCTTTAACAGAGAGATGAAGAAAGAGTTCGCTCTTTATGATCTTATTGTAATAGGCGTTGTAAATAATGATAATCCGGACGGCGTTTTCAATGTAACGACCTTATCTAATATATATAAGATAACAAATGAGATTAAAAAAATAAAAGGCGTTATACCAGCAGAGATTATAGCCCTATCAACAAAAGACAACATAGAGCAGGCCGGCATAGGCACGGTGCGGTTTAACTGGCTAATGGAGAAGCCGCCGCAAACAAGAAAAAGCGCTCTGCATATACGCGATGAGGCACAGGATCACCCCATGTTTTATGGAACGCTTGTCTCTGAAGACGGTAAGGCGCTTGCATTATATATACCGATTGAAAGAAAAGACCTAAGTTATGAGATTTCGCAAAAAATAAAAGCCATTGTAAATAAATATCCAAGTAAAGACGAGTACCATTTTACAGGCCTCCCTATCGCTAATGACCAATTCGGTACAGAGATGTTTAAGCAGATGGCCGTATCCGCTCCTTTGGCAGGGTTGGTGATATTTTTGCTCATGTGGTTCTTTTTTAAGTCTGTAAGGCTTATTATAGCACCCATGCTGGTAGCCATGGCGACAGTAATAACTACAATGGGGCTGCTTATAGGTTTTGGATTTCCAGTACATATAATGAGTTCTATGATACCTATATTTTTAATGCCTATCGCTGTTCTCGATTCGGTTCATATATTAAGTGAGTTTTTTGACAAGTATCAGATATTTAAGGATAGGGAGAAGGCTATCAGCTTTGTTATAAAAGAGCTTTTTAAGCCTATGCTTTTTACATCCTTGACATCGGCCGTTGGATTTTTTTCGCTTTCATTTTCACCGATACCACCTGTTCAGGTATTCGGAGTCTTTGTCGCTACAGGCATAATGCTTGCTTGGGTGCTTACGATCCTATTCATACCGGCATATATTATGTTGATGAAACCAAAAGATTTTGAAAACTTTGGCTTATTTCATAATAAGGGAGATTCGATTATTTTAGACAGGATTCTTGGAGTGGTAAAGATAGTTTCTGTTAAGCACTTTAAGATAGTTCTCATGGTCACTATTGTTCTTGTTGGCATATCGGTATATGGTATAACACGCATCAGCGTAAATGATAATCCTGTTAGATGGTTTTCAAAGTCCCATCCTATAAGAGTCGCAGACCGCATATTGAATAAACACTTCGCAGGTACATACGAGGCGTATTTGGTATTAGAAGCTAAAAAGAATAAAGATGAGATTTTTATCATGCCAGAGATGTTAAGATACGTAGAAGGCCTTCAAAAAGACTTAATGTATAGTGGCTTTGTAGGCAAGACAACATCCTTGGCAGATATAGTCAAGAAGATATATTATGAGTTATTAGGAGGGGATAAAGCCGATAGTGTGATACCAAAGACAAAGGCTGCTATCGCGCAGTGCCTTATATCATTTGAAAATTCACATAAGCCTGATGACCTCTGGCACATGACAACTCCGGATTATTCTAAATTGAATATCTGGACCCAGCTAAAAAGCGGCGATAATAAGGATATGGACAAAGTGGTAAAGCGCGTAGCCTGGTATATAAAAAATAACCCACCTCCTTTTGAGATTACATATAACTGGGCCGGGCTTACATATATAAATGTGGTTTGGCAGAACAATATGGTTGTCGGTATGCTTAAGAACTTTATAGGTAGTTTTGTTATAGTGTTGTTTATGATGCTTTTTCTTTTCAGGTCGCCTGTTAAAGCACTCATATCAATGATACCATTAACAGTAACTATACTCTTTAGCTATAGCATGCTGGGCTTTTTTGGCAAGGACTATGATATGCCTGTGGCGGTTTTATCTGCCTTGACCTTGGGCCTATCAATTGACTTTGCTATACATTTTATGCAAAGGGCAACGGAGATAAGCAGTGTAAAGAAGACGTGGAAAGAGACATCAGATGAGATGTTTGCAGGTCCCGGCAGGGCTATTATACGTAACGCTCTGGTTGTGGCGATAGGTTTTTTACCTCTTTTAGCAGCGCCTTTGGTTCCATATAAGACTGTAGGATTTTTCATGTTTACCATAATGGCGGTCTCAAGCTTCGCGACACTATTTATATTGCCCGCATTAGTATCTCTTAATCCAAAGATAATCTCAGAGGAGAGTGAGAAAAGATTGGCCTGTAAGTGTAGTAATTGCGTACTTATTGCGTTATTTGTAGCATTTGCTATCGCTTATGTATTATTTGGGTATACAACAACAGGATGGCAGCCTATAACATTTATTACTATAGGTGTAGTAGTGGTGGCTGCGGCAATATGCCATTTTATCTCAAAACAAAAGATCTGTTTAACAGAATAAGGAGAAGACATGAAGAGACTGATAAATTATCTGGTATTAGTAGGGTGTATGGTTATCCTGGCTCCAGGTCTATTATCTGCTCAGGAATTAGCAGTTGAGGAGATTGTGCAAAAAGCTAACCTGGCGTCTTATTACGCGGGAAATGATGGTAAGTCTAATGTAAAGATGACAATAACCGATTCGCAGGGTCGCGTTAGAAACCGTGAATTTAAGATTTTGCGTCTTACTACCGAAGAAGGCAAAGAACAGAAATTCTATGTTTATTTTAATAAACCGTCTGATGTATCAAAGATGGTATTTATGGTGTGGAAGCACTCAGGGCCTGATGATGACCGCTGGCTATATCTTCCTGCCCTTGACTTGGTAAGGCGCATAGCTGCTGGTGATAAACGGTCTAGTTTTGTTGGTTCTCATTTTCTTTATGAAGATGTTTCAGGCCGTAACATTGATGTCGATACGCACGAACTTATAGACTCAAGCGGTGATTATTATAAGATAAAGAACATCCCAAAGAGCTCTAAGGGCGTAGAGTTTGCTTATTATATTGTATGGGTAGATAAAGATAATTTTATGCCTATGAAGGCGGAATACTATAATGAGCAAGGCAAGTTAATTCGTTCTATTGAGGCATTAGAGGTTGCTGATGTTGAAGGCTACCCAACGGTTGTAAAATCAGTAGCAAAGGATATGGAAAGAAGCGGCGAGACCATGATGGAATTTAGTGACGTTGAGTATAACGTAGGGCTGACAGATGATATATTTACAGAGAGATACCTAAGGAGAGCGCCTGTTAAATGGGTAAGGTAAAGTTTATTATACTATCTGTAACAGTATTATCAATTATAAGTCCTGTCTTTGCAGGTAAGGCCTCTGCTAAGATGCCGGAGATGCATGGTTTTATAGAGGCTGATCTTGGATTAAAGCTAACTGATGATACTACAAAAAGAGATGATTATAATCTCCTTGAGCAGCGCCTGCAGCTTAAGTCGATGTATTTCTTTGAAGGCGACAATCTGCTATCGCAAAAGAGCACCGCGATTAATTTCAAAGGAGACTTTGTTGTAGATGAGTATTATTCAGGAAAGACAAGCTTTGATTTAAGGGAGCTGAATGTCTCTCTTACGCCTTTTGACTTTATGGATACGAAATTGGGACATCAAATACTCACCTGGGGAACAGGTGACTATCTTTTTCTTAATGATTTATTCCCAAAGGATTATATATCATTTTTTACCGGTAGGGATGACGAGTACCTTAAAAAGCCATCTGACGCAGCGCGTTTTATGGTTTACCCGAAGTATTTTAATATGGATTTAGTATTTATCCCTATATTTGAGCCGAATGAGACACCCAAAGGAGACCGCTTAAGTTTTTTTGACAGTTTTCAGGGAGGCATTGCAGGGTGCGATTCAGACAGAGATATCTCCAAGCCCCCCAGACAGATTAAAAACTCCGTATATGCCGCGAGGGCGTATAAAAACTTTGGTAGCTATGAAGGGGCAATGTATTTTTACAGGGGGTTTAATCCAAGTCCCAAAAGCTATAAGAATGAAGCGGCCCGGCAGCTGTATTATGAGAGATTGGATGCATATGGTTCAAGTATAAGGGGCCCAATCTTAGATGGCATAGGTAATGGCGAAGTCTCTTATTATTATTCACCTGATGATAGTAAGGGTAATATCAGGACAGTTCAGAATTCCATGATTAAGTACCTTTTGGGTTATGAAAAGGACATGGGCAACGATCTGCGTTTAGGTTTCCAATATATGCTTGAACAGATACTTGATTACAAGCAATACCGCAATGCGTTGTTAGCAACTGATTATAGCTGGGATGAGTTCAGGCACATTCTAACTAACAGGATAACCAAATATTTTGTGAACCAGACTGTAAAATTGAGTGTTTTTACATTTTTTTCACCTTCAGACATGGATGCCTATACCAGGCCATCAGTTACATGGAATATTACAGACGCCTGGACATGGACAACAGGGGCAAACTTGATATGGGGCAAGGATGACACTACAGAGCTTGGCAATATGAAAAATAACAAAAATATTTTTACAAGGCTAAGATATAGCTTTTAGAGGAGGATACATGATAGAAAGATACTTAAGAGGCATAGCGGGCTTTTTTGTCCTGTTAAGTTTAGCATTAGCAAGGTTTGTGAGCCCCCATTGGCTTTGGTTTACCGCATTTGTAGGGGCAAACCTACTGCAATCAGCCTTTACAAACCGGTGCCCTATGATGGCAATACTAAGAAAAGTCATTACAAAAGCTAATAATTCCTGATATAAGTTATCCACATCTCCCTAGCAGTTCAAGGCCCAGCCCTGAAATAATTTTTCTAAATTTCGCTTTTTTCTTGACACAGTAGCGAATTTGTTGTATTATTTAAAACAATTATCAATTTATGATAAGTACTTTTTAAAACAATATTAAATATCTTCATTAGTATTGATTGCCTAATCAATGCAAAAACAAAAGGGGGCAGCAGATGTTAAGAAATATTAACAAATTCCTATCATATCTAATTGTCATAACGTTTTTATCAACATCCACTAATCTATCATATCTATCACAGCAGGAATTCCAAAGCCAGACTGATACATTAAGGTCTCAGGCAGCAATCCTTGGCTTAGATATAGGTGCAATGAAGTCTCAGCTTACGGCACCGGAGCAGGAAACAGCAAAGGCAAGCTCTGCAGGTGCTGACTCAGATGCAGTCAGTGATATTATAGTTCAGAGCTTTATGGAGAATAATACAGTTGTATTTATAGATAAGGCATTGGCGACAGTAGAGCTTAAAGACCTTCCGACAGCCTATAAAGAGTTTTCAGATAAGTATAAAGGTGTGCTTTTACAGGAGATAGGCAGAAAAGGCATAGTAGCGCTCTTTCAGAAGCTTGAGGAAGACGCTAATGACCTCTTTAAAGAGGGCAAAGAAAAAGAGGCCACCAATCTTTATAAGTCAGTAATATTCTTCGCTAAGATCGCGGACGCGCTTATAGTACATGACAGTGAATTCGATTGGATAGGCAACATAAGCCTCTTAGGAGGAAAGATAGATAACTCTCTCATGCTTTCAAAGGGCAAATTAGAAGTTCCTCCGTTTTTTGGCATTACATCAATGTTTCAGAAATATGTATGGTTATACAATGATCTCCTGCCTAAGATGAGAGAAATAGGATTTACAGTTGACCCTCAAAACAATACAGCGACATCATCTGCGCAGGCAAGATTTGAACAGCTGATTAAGGATACTCATATACCTCAAGACCTACAGTCCATGCTTAATGTTGAAGTACGCAAGATAGCGGACCGTGAAGGTTATGCGCTTTCAAAAGATGAAGCGGATAAGCTTGAGACGGAGGCCATAGAGATTATATTCAGAAGCTCCCAAGGCTTAGAAGACAGGCCTGGCATACCTTCAGCCGGTATAGGTTCAAGTGTGCCTACAATGGGCACTGATGGTATGCTTGATGTTTTCAAGGATGTCGCCGCATCCGCGTACCTTAGAAGGGCATTAGAATATAGGGATAAGATAGCAATAAGCACATGGTTGCTTTCAAGGATGAACTTAGATGAGCTTAAACATATAGTTAATAAGCTTAAAGGCTTGTCTGAGGTTACTCCCAAGGTCGAGGTTGGTGGGATTTTTTATAATACCAGTACAATCATAGAAGACATAGAAGCTAATCTTGCAGAGGATCTGCGTTCAAGAAAAGAGTTTGTCAATGTTTCAACACTCAGGGTTCTTACATTGTTGGAACTGTTGCAAGAGCAGAGTGCTAAAGACGTTGTTGTTGATAAGGCATTAGCAGAAATAAGAGATGTCCGCATCGATTGCCTTGACGCGGCAAGGATAGGCGGTGGAATACAGACACAGACTATGCGTTCAAGTGAATATTCTATCGTGGGTTTTGCGCTAAATAAAGCTACGGGCTGGACAGGTGACGCGAATGATATGGTTGTTATAGATTATGATATCTCTTATGGCAGAGGCGAGCTTATTGTGCAAGGTTCTATAATTAGCGATCACTATAAGATATTGATGAATCTAAAGACCGGTAAGGCTATTATATTATCTAAAGAATGCGGTTCAAAGCTTGCTACATTAAAACGTGTCAAGGCTGGTGAAGAGATTAAGGTCTGGGCTGATTCCAAGCACGAGACAACAGAGACAATTATTGCGGAAGAAGGGCAGGAATATCTAGCAGTTACTCCTGTGGAAGATCGCCAAAGATTCGTTGTATCAGATGAGAAAGCCATGGAGATAGCGCATAAGATATTGGAGGCTAATACGGTTCATAACGCGGGAAGAACCCAGGTTGTACCGGTAGATATGGAGGCTTGCTATTACCATGACACAAAAGGAAAATTGCAATATTCCATAGTGCAGAAGAGGGATTCTGCTATAAAATCAGGTTTCGATTTTGAAGACCCTGATTTTGTTATTCATGCCGGAAAAGAGCCTATAGCTGGGTTAGCTGACGCTGCTCAGGAGCAGGGCCATATGAAGGCAAAAGGTTTTGAGACACAGAATGCGGCAAGTGGTGTAACAGTATGGGTTGAGGAGCCATCTGCCAACAGAGTTAAAAAGGCGGTAGAGAATATATGGGCAGGCGCAGGAGAAGATGCGTTGAATGAATTTTTACCGCAGGCGCACCCTGATCTCTACACGCCAAATGATAAATTAGCGATAATAGAGAAGATACTAAGAGATAAAGTTGTAGTAGATACCGGGATACAGGATGATTTTGATGTAGAAGGTTTTGATTTTGATAAGGCCCGTATCTTAGAGAGAATAATTAGCAAAGATTCCACGTCAGAAGAGACCATAAAAGAGATTGAAAGTGCTTATTCAGATAAATTGGAAAAAGAGGCTGTAGTCTCTATTGCTGTGGGAGTTATGAAACTCTTTCGAAGTACGGATAATCTAGAAGATAGAATGAGAATATTATCTTCTATAATCAGGGTAAATATATTTTCCTCACCTAAGGGCGATTTAAAAAAGGCGTTTGTTGAAGAGCACGCAGGAGTCTTAGAAAGAGATGTCTTAAACAGGCAGTTTGATAAGATAAAGGCAATGATCAAAGACGGCATAAATGTGGTAATGGTTACGCCTGAAACAAATCCGAATTTCAATGATATTATGAAGTTTGTAGATGAGAACGGTGGTGCGACAATTACGCGGCAGGGAGGCAGGTCAGCTCACGCTATTATCATATCTATTCAATTTGGTTATTGTGTAGTAGGCGGCGCGGAATTTAATGATGCAGATCTTCTAGAAAGAATTAAGGATGGCGAACAAGTCCTTTTAACAGTAGATGGTAACAAGGGACAGGTCTATGATATTGAGATACCGATAACAAGTTTCTTCAGTTCTTTTCAGCCAAGGCGCTGGGGCAACTATGGCGGAGATATAGGACTTATAACAAATGCTCCTAATGAAGTTGAGAAGGCATCCAAAAACCATCATTGGCAGATACCAGTAGATCATGAGATGTACCCTTATATGGAAGGAAAGAAAAGTGTCGGTTATTATTCTGTAAGTTTGGATAGGATAGAGGAGATATTAATAGAATTAGGCCTTGATTTTCGCGGTGCTTATGCATATGACAGAATGTTCGCGATAAGGGCTGGTGAGCTTGATGAGCCTACATTATCAAGACGCCAAAGGAGCGATATAGCTAAGTTACGAAGTAGACGTGATTTAGTAACTAAGGTAGGTAAAAAGATTAATGATAAAGGCTTTATATTGGCAGTTGAATATCTGCGCCATGAGCTTGCAAGCCATTTTAAACAGATGCTTGCTACTACAAAACCGGGACAGGTTGTACAGGTAAGGCTAAGGGATTTGAAAAAAAGGGAGATATTAAAGACCCAGGATACAGCTGAGTTATTTTATAATGATGAAGAGGCATCGATGATAGGCGATAGAGGAACAGGTCTTGAGGTCCATGATGAGAATATAGAAGCAATAGACTTACAGGTTCTTGCTCTTGAAGATGCGAGGATCGCTGCCGAGGAATTAGGAGGCCTGGGTGACTTAGGTTTTATGTTTGTCTTTATCAGAAGAGTCCTTGATGACCCCGAATTGGGCATAGAATCGGATCTTAAAAAAGGCCTTAACAGGTTGCTTAAGCTAAGGAGAGAGGGGAAGATACAGCGCATACCAAAGCAGGTTGGGGTAATGTTTGAATTGGTAATAAACGCCCTATTGGCAGAGGAGCTCGCTGAGATATTGGCTGATTTTAGAGAGCAAGTTAAGGAAGAATTTAATGAAGATATATCCACCTATTTTTCAAATGGAACAAATGACCTTACGCAGTCTGTCAAGGGCAGTAGAGATGAAGGTAGATATGTCAATATGGATATATTGATGCCAAATGGTGATATTACCAAAGGCATAAGAGTATTCTATGAGGGCGATCCGGCTGTTGGCGATACTATCGCGCATGGTGCTTTTGTAGCTAAGAAATACGGTCACAAAAGAGGTAGCTGTGGTGAATACTTTAATAATCTTTTAAATGCCGGTGATCCTGAATCGATTGACAGCGCGAGAGATGGTTTTGGAAGGCTTGATTCCGCGGGGACGAGTATCAAGGTCTTTCCAAAAGCTGTAAAGCTTCTCGCGGATTCACAATTGGCAAAACAGCATATACCTACTAATATTGCGGTTAAGGCAGAGGTCCTTGCGGAAGGCAAATCTTTGCATGAAAAAGGTGCTGCACACAGGACCGCGGTCTTTATAAGATCAGAAGATGACTTTATAACTGAGCGTGTAATATATAGAGATGGTGGAAAAAATAGAGACATAAGATACGCTCCTAAGGCAGTAGAAGGCGATGTATTGATATTGTCAACGGATATCGCCCCTGATAATAAAAAATTACTGGAGACTCTTGATTCTCAGGCAAGCGGCGTCGTACTTGCAGGCAAGAATGGCACATACCTAAAAGAGTTACAGGCCCTTCTTGTAGAACGTAGTATTCCTACCATCATAATAAAGAAAGACATATTTACGAAATTGATTGATTTTAAGCAATATGTCTTTGATTTTGAGCGAGGTGCGATATATACAGAGAACAATATATCTTTTGATATAGAATTTATGGAAAATAAGACAGCGTATGCGCATATAGATTACGACGCAAAACCTAAAGAGGCATCTGTTGAGACAGTAGATATGGATAATATCTATAAAATGATCGGCATTCATCCCCTGGCTTTAACCCTTTATGCGCTGCATACAGGTGAGATAGAAAACTCTACTGTAGAGACAATAGATGGTGGGCAGATTGTGAGAAAACTGGATAAGATAATCTCCCAACAGCGCATACCTCTGGCTAAAAATAAATTTCCAGCAATGTATAGTGATGTAAAGGAGCTTCTTGATGTGTACAATGTTGATAGCGTGCGGGCCTTAATAAGCAAGGCTACTAAGCAAGCCGTAGAAATGCACAGAAAAGTTTTGCCAGAAGGTACTACGCTTGCCTTTGGTACATCACAACAGGATGCCTGGGCATTTGAGGAGCTTAAATGGGGTAAGCGCGAGACAGAGCTTGAGCTCAATGTGTTCAATGTGCCTATAGATTTAAGGGGTCTTGCCAAGACCATATCCCCTGGATATGGCGATATATTCGAAATGTTTCTTGAGGTAGTAAAGGAAGAAGGATTGGATATTCAGTTTAATTATGTGCAGGATCTAAATATCCTTGATACAGCTATAGAGTTTCTTAATCAAAAAGGGTTAGTGCCCGGAGAAGATGGCTTTAATCTTGGCATGAGCGCGTCTACATCCCACAACTTTATAGTAGCATATCGTTATTTCAGTAAAAGAGATATATCATTTGTTAAGTTTGATGATGCACTTCTTTTAATGAACTTCGCGCTGGCCAATCTTGATTATCATACAGATGTAAGACGCTGGGACGGAAGTTTTGAGCCTTTGATTAATATTAATGAGAGAAGTTATCAAGAGGCATTAAAGAGAGCAAAGGCCATGCTAAGGACAGCTATGGTCAATCACAATGTAGCAGAGGTAACAACACTCAAGAGCTCTTCAAGCGGCAATAGCGCGCTTAATGAGGTTACGAAATTGATTGTTCAGTCATATCTTAATAAATTATATTCTGAAAGATGGTACAATGGGTTCAGGGACATAACTAAGGCGCTTAAAACAAGATTTGTCATATCAGGCGGTGAATTCCTCGAGAATGAGATCCCTGCTATGCTGGAGACTTTTAGCAGTAAGATTAAACAAGACTTTGGCGATGATACGGTAATTTCGATCTCAGCATATGCAAATGGATCACAAACAAATCTTTCTGTATCAATATTAATAAAACCTAAGCTCACTTCAGCTGCCCAATTAGCTATTCAGGCACAGTTGGAGGGGCTGCTTTTATCAATAAAAGATAGTGAGGAAACAGGTTCAAAAGAACAGCTTAGAACAGGGTTTACATTGTCAGGCAATGATTTCTTATCTGATGAGTTTCAAACCATGCTTACAGATTTTAAGAGCCAGGTTAGGAATAGTTTTGGTAAAAATGTATTCTTAGTTGCTTCAGATGTTGTAGGTGGAAAAAAAGGATTATTGAATGTGGCCGTCTTAATAGAGGATGCTGGCACTATGTTGAAATCCAAGAGCTCTTCAGGTGGCACCAGCGAATTTGACGAGGTCAAGGAATTATCGTATATTGAATCAGAGCTTGATAGGTTATATCAAGCTCTAAGAGCTCATACAATAGAAGGCACAATAGCCATTCTTAACACAAGGCTTGACCTTTTTGCACACGACAACAACCTTCACTTTGAGGTTTATAATAAGCTGGAGGCCTTCGAGGACAAGATCAAAGATGAGTTTGGTGAAGAGGTGGTGACCACTGTTCAATACGACGAGGGTGAACAGGAAGGTAGTGTATCTCTGTCCGTATCAATACAATTTAATAATGAGGCAGTAGCACCTAAGAGTTCCTCAAGCGGCGATAGTAAGCTTTCACCGGTGGAATTGAGCCTTGAGAGACAGCTTGCTGAGCAGCTTGCATTAAGAAGGGCAGGCACCATAACAAGCATAAATAAAAAGATTGAGGTAAATCTTTCATTGCCAACAGATAATGATTTACTTAGCAGGCTTCTTGCCAAACAAAAAGATTTTGTAGATACGGTCAAGCAAGAGTTTGGTGAAATAGTAGTAACCGAATATGTTATTGTAAAAGATGGCATTAACATGTCTATCGGAGGCAGCGGCAACAGAAAAGACCAAGAGTCCGTTACTGATACATGGAAGACCTCCTCAGGCGGCACTATCCATGTAACACCAGCTGAAAAGGTAACAGAATTGCTCAGAAATATTAAAAGCAATGTTAATGTCAAAGAGAGGTTTGACGTGGCGCTAAATAAGCTTGATGGATTAGGTGCAGCAGCAGCAAATGAGGTTAAAGATATATTAGAAAGTGTGCACAAGGAACTGTATACAAGGCTTGATAGTGATATCATGGGCATATTGAGCGTGCATAACTCGAACATATCTTCGGACGACGAAGATGCATTAAGAGATATGGTGAGCATACAGTATCAGGCAGAACAGTATTTAAGCAATATAGATACTATAATGTACGCGGCTGATGGCAAATTATCAGAGGACATTGCACCGCGCGTAATGATATTACCAGCCACAACAGCTGTATCGAACCAAGCGCTACTTGCAAAAGAGGAGATTCAGGCGATAGAAGAAAATCTCGGCGTTATCACAGTCATCAGTAATAATCCTATCCAATCGATTAAAGATATTCTCGAAGGTGGTAAACTTGTTAACCGAGACGGGCACAAGGTAGAGGTATTAGGTAATGATATCGCTGTAGTGCTTACGGAAGGACAGGTAGGCATGGCAGATGATGTGAATATTGTACTAGGTACAAGTAACACGCTTGTAATGAGTAACATATCCATTTCACAATACGTGCCATTTTCACAGCTTGCGATGCTTGCAAAGGTTCAGCTCATACTGAATAAGATAGGCGTAACATCAAGTGAAGCAGGGCCATATAGAAGCGCATTCTTTGCAATATGGAAGGGCGTTACAGGCAATCCATTCATTGGCAATATAGAACAGTTCATTACTAACCCCGCTGCTTATGTTATAAGTATATTAGTAGCGCCGGTATCAACACTTAGCGCAATAGAGATAAAGATACTGCATGACAGGGCAGCCAGGATCTGGGCATAATTCTAGATACCGGATACTTGTGTAGAGATGTTTTAAGAACGGTTCTCAAGCATAATCGATCGCGTTTGAGAACCGTTCTTGATTTATATAAAAAAAAGATTGCTATTTTTCTAACTTTTAGTTAAAATATATCACAATTCTTTTTTGGCCCCATCGTCTAGTGGCCTAGGACGCAAGATTCTCATTCTTGTAACACGGGTTCGACTCCCGTTGGGGTCACCATTTAATTGTTATACCCACAAAACGATAATCTATATCCTAACTTCAATCAATTTTAATCAAGTTATAAATACATAAAATGGGTTAGTTGCTCATATATTTGGTGGTGGAATATATTTTATATTGTTAACATTACTGTAGCGTGATAACATATTAGTAAAAAAGGAAGTATACTTACTTGAATATTTTATTCACAAAAAAATTAATTTTTGGTTTAATTCTTAGCTTTTTTATCTTTTTGATAATGGAGCTTGTGCTTTCCCTGGGATACGCAGTTGTTAAGAGGGATTTTTTCCCATATGGGAAATACAGGGAAATGATTCATGTTGTTGCTACTGATAGCTATGATGACAAAAAAAAGCTAGAACCCGGAGAAATCCAAAGTGGTAAGGAGATAATACACCCGTATTTTGGCTATACATATAACTTTGCAAAAGAGCCGTGGCGCATATCAGAATATGGGTTTATTGACCCGAAATCCCCCATTTTGAATGATACAGATAGCCTAAATATTGCGGTACTGGGCGGTTCATTTGCTGCGCATATTTGTATGTATGCTAAAGATGCTCTTGTTGAATCACTACAGATGTTAGGATCGAATGTAACTATCACTAATTTAGCCCTAGGAGGGTATAAGCAACCCCAGCAGCTGCTTATTTTAAATTATTTGCTTTCACTCGATGCACATTTTGATATTGTTATAAATATTGATGGTTTCAATGAGATTGTTTTGCCGCCAATAGAGAATATACCTGCAGGTGTATTCCCATTTTATCCTAGACAGTGGCAATTAAGAGTTGCAAATATATATGAGCCGGAAATTGCAATAAAGTTGGCCCGGCTAGATGTATTACGACAAAAACGACACCAACAAGCAAAGTTTTTTGATCGCAAGTACCTTTCAAGAAGTGTATTAATGTGTTTGGTGTGGAGTTTATTAGATCTCAAGTTTATGAAAGAAGAATATAATCTATCTATTCAATTGCATAAGTTACAACCAGAAGATTTTTCAAGACCAAGCGTTACTGGCCCGGAATTTTCTTTTACTAATGAGGATAGCTTATATAAAACTTTGGCCATACATTGGGGGCGATGTTCTAAGCTTATAGATAAAATTTGTAAAAGTAACAATATTTGCTACTTCCATTTTCTTCAGCCAAATCAGTATGTAGACGGTTCGAAGCCGATGAGTTCAAAGGAAACAGCGATAGCAATTGATGAAAAACACATATACCGGGCAAGCGTAATAAAAGGGTATCCTTATTTGCGTAACGTAGGGACGCAGCTTAAGGAGGATATTAATTTCTATGATATGACAATGATTTTTTCAAACAATACTAACGTTCTATATTCAGATACATGTTGTCACTTGAACAAAAATGGATGTGAAATTATTGCAAGAAGAATTGGTGAACTAATTACTGACTATGTATTAAAGGTGGACGAAGAGCTCCACAGAGGGATCTCACTGTCCCAGCAGAAATAGAAATAGGGTAAGATTCTATTAAACGATTGCCTCACTTCTCTTTTTGGTGGTGGAATTAGTGATGAAACCCCTATTCTAAGCACGAAACCGTTAAAATCCCGCTGGGGTCACCATTTATTTTTAACGGGACAAAAAGGGGTTTTAGGGGAAAGACAGTTTCCCCCTATCGGTGCTGTAAGCTTCCTGCGGAAGGAATAGGAACAGCGAAGCGTTAAGGAAAAACTATCAGGGTTTTGCCTTAAGGATAGAGCGGTAGCGAACAATCCCGCTGGGGTCACCAATTTTCAGCAGAATACATTTTAGAAATTGTCTCGAGGGGCAAAGCATAAGTAGGCATAAGTTCGTTAGTTATGATGAGTTTATGCCTTTTTTGTTTTATGGCATTCTTCCCGCACCTTTCCTTTTATTAGCTTGCGCTATTAAAAATTACTATTTTTTAAAACCGAAAGGTTTATCAGAAGGGTGAACATGCTATAGTGTTATTTCGGAAGCAATGAAGGGCATAAAAAGAGAATGTCCAGAGGGTGAGTCTAATCGTCCTTCTTTTGAGTTCGGAGATGCCCTACCACATCCAAACATCCTCATAATAAATATACCTGATAATATAAAAAAGTCAATAGGCGGTATGAAATAATCCTTGACAATTGAAAGGTATTTTTGTTATACTTTTTTTAAAAGAGTTTTTAAACCATGGAATAAAAAGGGGGTATTAATATGGCAGTCAGGCAGACATTATTTAGAGATCAGGTCTTATCTGATCGCGAAAGAAAGAACCTCGCTATTCTGGATGTTATTAGAAAGAGCGGCCCGGTTACAAGAACTGAGATATCAAAGGTTACAAAACTTAATATAGTTACGGTTTCGAATTATGTTAATAACTATATAGACAAGAACTTAATTATCGAGAGAGGATTTGATGTTTCTACAGGTGGGAGAAAGCCTACCTTGGTTGAGTTGAATGCTAAAATGGGCAATGTTATAGGCATTGATGTAGGGCCTGTTAATATGGTTGCCGTTATTACGGACCTAACGAATACAGTAGTAGGAAAAACTAAGCGCCCGCGTCCTAACGGACCTATGAGCGAAGTCATAACTAGTTCTATAGAAATGGTTTATGAGATAATGGAGAAATCAAAGGTCGACAAAACTAAGATAAAAGGTGTTGGCCTTGGTGTTTCCGGAGTAATTGACTCTATAGCAGGAACAATAAGGGATACCGATCCTACACGCGGAAGAACTACCGGAAGTTATTCTTCAGTTAAATCTCTTGTGCAAAAGGAATTTAACATACCTACATTTGTAGGCAATGACGCTACCGTAGCGGCATTTGGAGAAAAGAGATTGGGCTTGGAGCAGGAGATAGATGATATGCTCTATGTTTACTCAGATGTAGGCTGCGGTATTATAATAAAAGGAGAGATATATTGTGGAGCAGGTGGAAGCGCGGGTGAGATGCAGCTTACAGCAGACAATCCAGATCTGCCTTTGCAAGATAAGGATCCATCATATTTAAGGCCATGGGGAGTTGACCTTGGCATAACACAGGAAGCGCGTAAGATACTTTCTAAAGAAAAGACAGATTCTAAGATAATGGACCTTGCCGGTGATGATCTTGATAACATTACACCTGATATTATCATTGAAGCTGCTAAGGGTAAGGATAAGATAGCAACAGAGATTATAGAGAATGCCGGTGCTAACCTAGGTATCAGGATAGCTTATCTTGTAAATCTATTTAATCCGGAAGTAGTGGTAATCGGAGGTGGCATAGAACAAGCAGGTGAGCTGCTTCTTGGGCCTGTAAGGAAGTCAGTAAGGAGCCTTGCTTTTGAAGAGCCGGCCAATACAGTTAAGATAGTACCTTCAAGGCTTGGTGATAGCGCAGTGGCATTAGGTGCTGCAGCCCTTGTCTTAAGGGAGATATTTGCTCAGATTTAATTTAAGACCGGTTCTTGAGCACAGGTACCTGTGCTCAAGAACCGGTCTTAAGACAAACCGTATCAAATAGGTCAAACCGTATCATTAAGGTTTGACCTATTTTTTTTGTTTTTATACAAATATAGATTGACAGTAACCGTATCATATGCTAAAGTTGAATCAAGTTAATGATACGGTTATTTAATTGTGAAATAGAGTTAACATATAAGGGAAAATGAAAATGACACGGTGGGCGTTTTTATTTATTATTTTCTTTGTAGCAGTGTCTTGTATAGGCAATTATGATATGGTTCTAGCAGAGCCGACTGATACCGTATCATCTTATATTCTAGCTGATCTGCAGCACGAGCAGTATCCAGATTTTTCCCGTATTATATTTGCCTCAAATCAGAAAATAGCTTTTATATCTTATGAGCTTGAAAACCCCTATAGGATTGTTATCGACCTTATAGGGGTCTCTTTTTGTGAATTACAGGAATATATTGAATATGAGGAGGGCCTGGTAGAATCTGTTGAGATAATAGAGACACCCTATGCAAAGCATCCGCAGGGACTCGATGAATACTTTTATGCGGTAGATTATGTTATTATAACCCCACGCTCCAGACTCCCCTTTACCGTATCATCATCAGATGATGAGAAGGTAGTAGCGGTTGATATTGGCAGAAAATCAAAACCAGCGCTAAGGGTGTCTGAGGTAACCGTATCAAGTTCTGAAGAACCGAAAACCGTATCAGAACCAGAGAAGGAAGAGAAGGTTGCCCCTGCTGGGAGACAGCACATATCCCAGGAACTTGTTATTGAAAAACAGCCTGTTGTTCAGGAGCCTGTTGTTGTTCATGAACCAGAGCCATTGATAATAAAAGAAAAGGTTCTCGATTATATTAGCTTTGAGATTCTTGATGATGCTACTTTTGTTATTATTATGTCCAATAAAGAGGTTATATATAAAGTAGAAAGGAATCAATATCCTGAGTTTAACATTGTATTAAAGCCCCAGTCCACGGTCTTTACTGACCTTGAGGAGTATGTTGAATTTGACACAGGATATATGAAATCCATACATATTGTAAAGGATCCAAAAGTACATAAACCGGAATCTCTCGATAGTTACTAT